>MDTD01143435.1_pt1 | contig 37531 bp, 29 predicted proteins | sample 811221 | NCBI WGS metagenome assembly MDTD01 (sample SAMN05326646, study PRJNA326480) | marine metagenome | isolation source: seawater | place: Pacific Ocean: South West | collected 2011
CGGCGGGGGAGGTGCCGGGCCTGCTGGCCTATGACGACGCCCTGCCGGTCGGCTGGATCTCGGTTGCGCCGCGCGGCGCCTTCCCGCGGCTGGCCGGGTCGCGCATCCACAGGCCGGTCGACGACCGGCCGGTCTGGTCGGTCAGCTGCTTCCTGGTGGCGCGCAGCCACCGGCGGCGCGGCGTCTCGGTCGCGCTGCTGAAGGCGGCGGCCGGCTTCGCCGCCGCCCGGGGCGGCACCGTCCTCGAAGGCTATCCCGTTGAACCGGCCGACGGCCGTTACCCTGCGGTCTATGCCTGGACCGGTACCGCCGCGGCGTTCCGGGCGGCGGGCTTCCGGGAAGTGGCGCGCCGTTCGCCCACCCGGCCGATGATGCAGCTGGACCTGCCAGGGCGGGCGTAAGGAAAGGGCCGGCTTAAGGATATCGAAAGCTCCGCCGTCGATAACATTTGCTGATTCGAAATATCGAGCCGGAGCATGGTGTCATGCACGAGACCGCGAACGAACCGTCGCGCCTGCAGGCGCTGCGCCGCTACGACGTGCTCGACACGCCGCCGGCGGAGGCGTTCGACCGGCTGACGGCGATCGCGGCGCGCTATTTCGCGGCGCCGATGGCGCTGGTCAGCTTCGTCGATGCGGACCGGCAATGGTTCAAGTCGCGGGTCGGCATCGCGCTGACGGAGACGCCGCGGGAATACGCGCTCTGCGCCCATGCGCTCGCCGACACGGAACTGCTGGTCGTGCCGGACGCGGCCCGCGACCCGCGCTTCGCGGACAATCCGCTGGTCATCGGCCCGCCGGGCATCCGCGCCTATGCCGGCGCGCCCATGGTGACCCCGGACGGCCATGTCCTGGGCACCATGTGCATCCTCTACGACCGGCCGATGGACTTCCAGGGACTGGACCTCTGTGTCCTCGAGCGGCTGGCCGCGATCGCCGTCGACGAGCTGGAGCTGCTGCGGACCGCCCGCGCGGCGCGGGTGGCGGAACAGGCGGCGGTTGCGGCCAATGCCGCGAAGTCGCGTTTCCTGGCGACCATGAGCCACGAGATCCGCACGCCCATGAACGGCATCATCGGCACCCTGGACCTGCTGCAGACCACGGCCCTGGATGCGCGCCAGCGGGACTATGCGGAGACCGCCCTGTCATCCGCCCGCGACCTGCTGGGGCTTCTGAACGACATCCTGGAACTGGCCCGCATCGAGAAGGGTGCCATCGACCTGAAGCCGGCGCCCTTCGCGATACGGGAGATGGCGGAAGAGGTGATGGCCCTGTTCCGCGGCAGCGCCGGGGCGAAGGGCCTGAGCCTGAAGCTGCAGCCTGCCGCCGGCCTGCCCGAATGGCTGGTCGGCGACCGCCTGCGGCTGCGGCAGATCCTCTCCAACCTGGTCAGCAATGCGGTCAAGTTCACCGACCTCGGCCATGTCACGGTGACCCTGGATCACCTGCCGGAGGATGGCGGCTGGCTGGAGGTCACCGTTGCCGACAGCGGCATCGGCATCGCCGCCAACGACCAGGAGGCGCTGTTCGCGCCCTTCGTCCAGGTCGACGGCTCCGCCACCCGCCGCTTCGGCGGAACCGGCCTGGGCCTGGCGATCTGCCGGGAGTTGGCGGAGCGCATGGGCGGGGCGATCGGGGTCGACAGCGTCGTGGGCCAGGGCGCGCGCTTCTGGTTCCGGATCCCGGCCGCAGCCACCGTCGCACCCGCTTCGGCCGATGCGGCCGCAATCGCCACGGCGGAGGGCGGCGAAGCCCCGGCCGCGGCATCGCAGGGGCGCCGCATCCTGGCGGCGGAAGACAATGCGATGAACCGGCGGCTGCTGGAGGCGCTCCTGGTCTCGGCGGGTCATGCGGTGGACCTGGTGGCGAACGGTGCGGAAGCGGTCGCGGCCCTGTCCCGCGGCAGCTACGACGCTGTGCTGATGGATGTGCAGATGCCGGTGATGGACGGGATCCTCGCCACCCGGGAGATCCGCGCCATGCCGCCGCCGCGCAACGCCGTGCCGGTGATCGGCCTGACCGCCTTCGCCATGGCGGAGGACCAGGATCGCTGCCTGGCGGCCGGCATGGATGCCTATGTCGCCAAGCCGATCGACCGGCTGCACCTGCTTTCGGTCATCCGCCAGCTGACGGGACCGGGCGCGGACCGGCCGGGCCGTGATGCCGGGAATGCGGCGCGCGGCGGCACCTGGCTGGCCGGCGGCGCCGGCTGAGGCGGTTCAGGCCAGGCCCTCGGCGGTCAGCCGGCGGTACAGGCTTTCCCGCCGCTCCGGCGGCAGCGCGGCGACCAGGTCGTCGCGTTCCCGGCGCAGGGCCTGCAGCATCGCCTGCATTTCCGCCAGGCCGTCGCTTTCCGCCGCCGGACTGGCCGGCTGCGCCAGGAGCTTGCGCTCCGGTGTCATCACCTGGCGGGCGGCGGGGCCGGCCAGGTCCAGCATTTCCGGAATCAGGGTGCCGGCGGCGACAAAATCGTCGACCGCCTGGCCCAGGCTGCGGCGGAAGATCTCCGCCTGCTCCGCCCCCAGCTGGCCGAGGTCGTGAAGCACCGGCAGGTCGGCCTTGATCTGCTGCAGACGCTCCTGCCCGGACAGGTCGGCATAGGCGGCGGCGCGGCGATAGACCGACAGGATGATTTCCCGCACGGCGGCGATCACGCGCGCCAGCCCCACCAGTTCGATCGACTTGTCGTTGCCGGAATCCAGGCCCAGCACGGTCAGGTCGGCATCGTCATGCCCTTCCAGCCGCGCGGCCACCCGGTAGAAGGTGCTGACCGCCGACAGGGCTGCGATCAGCCGTTCCGGCGTGGAGCGGTGCTGCGCATCGTCGATCAGCAGCAGCATCAGCCCGTCCAGCTTCGCCTGGTCCTCCGGCCCGCCCTGCACATGCTCCGCGATGGTGGTCGGTGCAACCAGCGCCTGCAGCGCCGGGCGGGCGGTGCGGAAGGCGCGGATCTGCAGGGCGAGCGCGTTCAGTGCGCCGGCCCGGCCGGCGGCGGCCTCGCTCATCGCGCTGCGCCACCAGTCGCGCGCCAGCATCGCCTCCAGGCCGAAGCTGTGCAGCACCTGGCGCTCCGCGGCCGTCAGGCGTCCGGTTTCGGCAGCGGCGCGGCCATAGACGTCGAACACCCGGTCCGCCAGCGCCATGCCGTCGCCGCTGCCGGCAAGACCGGGCGCTGCGGCCGCCAGGGCCGCGATGCCGGTCTGTTCCAGCAGGCGGTCGACGGCCTCGGCCGCCGCAATGATCTCGGTGCGCCGCATAAACGTCTCCGTCTCGTCTGTTGGGCTCGCTCTGGCGGATGGTCCCGGCCCGCCGGGTCGGCAGGCCGCATACGCTTATAACCAAGTCCGCCGCCGATGAACAAACCGGCGGCGCAGGCCCCGGGTTGGCGCAGGCCGTCAGGCCGGGCGGGCGGTCGGCATCTGCTGCGCCCATGCCAATGCCTGTTCCAGCCGGTCATTACCCCAGAACAGCTCCACCGCGCCGTCCAGTCCGGCGATTGTGAAGCTGGGGGCGCCGAACAGGCCCAGCGCCTGCGCCTCCTCGGTCGCGGCGCGCAGCGCGGCCTTCGTCTCCGGCGTCTCGGCACGGGCCTGCCAGTCCGCGGCGTCGACGCCAAGGCCGGTCAGGATCTGCGCCAGGACGGCCGGGTCGGCGATCTCCCGGTCCTCGGCGAAATTGGCCCGGTAGACCGCGCGCACGAAGTCCGGCGCCCAGGCCGCGCCCGCCGCCAGCGCCGCGGTCGCGATGCGTGCGGCCCGCAGGCCGTTGCGGGGAAAGGCGGCAGGCCGGGTCAGCGGCAGGCCCTGCGCATCGCAGATCCGCTCCAGGTCGCGCCACATATAGGCGCCCTTCACCGGATAGACGTTGAACGGGCTGTCGGTCATGCCCTGCGCGGCGAAGACCGGGCCCAGCAGGAAGGGCCGCCAGACCAGGGTCAGGCCGGCCGCCGCGGCCAGGGCCCCGACCCTGTGCGCGGCCGGATAGGAATAGGTGCTGGCGAACTCGAACCAGAAGGTCACTGCCGGCGCGGCGCTCATCCCGTTCCTCCCCGCTGCGATTGCCGGCCGCAGGATAGGGGAGGGCGGACGGGGCGTCAGCCGCGCCCTTCGTGCAGCATGGGCTCAGAGCCGCTGCTTCAGGAGCTGGCGACCACGCGCCGCCAGGTCGTCGTACTGCTTGCGGGCGGTTTCCAGGAAGGCGGCGGCCTCCTGGTCGTCGGCCTCCCGCGCATCGGCCGCGTGCTGCCGGCTGATCCGTGCGCCCTGCGCGGCATGGTATATCGTGCTCACCAGGTCGAAATCGCGGTCGCTGAGCGGTGTCTCGGGCATGGTGCCGGTCCTCCTGAGGCAGGTGTCCTGTCCCTGCGTTCTTCCCAATCCGGGCAACGATTGGCGGCACGAGCAGTTCCGGGCGGGAGATGCGGTCATGGCGGAAACAGGTGTGGCAAATCTCCTGGCGCGGGAGAGCGCCGGCCCGGAAGAACTGGTGCAGGTCCTGGCCGGCCGGCCGGGGATGCGGGTGGAGCGGATCGTCAGCCACGGCCAGGCCTCGCCGCCCGGCTTCTGGTACGACCAGGCGGAGGACGAATGGGTCGCCCTGCTGGCCGGCGCGGCGCGGCTGGAATTCGCCGACGGCCGGGTGCAGGAACTGGCCCCCGGCGACCATCTGCTGCTGCCGGCCGGGCTGCGGCACCGGGTGGCCTGGACCGACCCGCAGGCACAGACCGTCTGGCTGGCGGTGTTCTGGACGCCGTGAGACGGCGCCGCGCGGCTCAGCCGGCGGCGACCCCCATCTGGCGGATCGCCAGGTCCTTCATGATCTCCTCCGAGCCGCCGCCGATCGCCATCACCTTCACCTCGCGATAGACCCGCTCCACCGGGTTGCCGCGCAGATAGCCGGCGCCGCCGAAGATCTGCATGCATTCCGAGGCGACGTATTCCAGCATCTTGGTGGACAGGAACTTCGCCTTCGAGATCTCCGCCACCGGCATCGGCCCGTTCTCCGCCAGCCAGCAGATCTGGTTCAGATAGGCCTCCACGGAATCGATGCGGGCCGACATCTCCGCCACCTTGTGCGCGATCACCTGGTGGTCGATCAGGCGCTTGCCGAAGGTGCGGCGCTCCCGCGCATAGGCAAGGGCCTCGTCGAAGCAGAGCTTCGCCATGCCCAGGCCCTGCGCGATCATCGTCAGCCGCTCGTAGTTGAAGTTGTTCATGATCGCGATGAAGCCGCCATTCTCCGGCCCCAGCAGCGCGTTGGCCGGCAGGCGGACATCGTCGAAGAACAGGCTGGCCGTGTCGGAGGCCCACCAGCCCATCTTCCGGTCCAGGGCGCTGCGGCTGAAACCGGGCGTGCCCCAGTCGACGAAGAACAGGGAGATGCCCTTCAGCCCCGGCCCGCCGGTGCGGGCGCCGACGACATAATGGCTGGCGTTCATGCCGCCGGTGATGAAGGTCTTCTGCCCGTTCAGCACCCATTCGTCGCCGTCGCGCCGGGCACTGGTCTGCAGGCCGGCGACGTCGGAGCCGCCGCCCGGCTCGGTGATCGCCAGCGAGGAGGCGGTCTCCCCCGACAGCACCTTCGGCAGCACCCGCAGCTTCAACTCCTCCGAGCCCAACAGCGCGATCGGCCCGGTGGAGATGTTGCGGGCGCCCAGCGAGGCGGCGATTCCGGTGGCGCCACAGCGGCCCAGTTCCTCGCCGGCGGCGGCGCGCATGAAGCAGTCGTCGAAGCCCAGCCCGCCATATTCCTCGGCGATGCCGAAACCGAACAGGCCCAGGGCGCCCGCCTTGCGGTGCAGCTCCCAGGGGAAGCCGCCGGCCTCGTCCCACTCATCGGCGAAGGGGCGGATCTCCTGCGCCACGAAGCGGGCCATGCTCTCGCGGAAGCCGCGTCGCTCGTCTGTCTCGAAGGGGTTTCTCACCGGGCTTTCCTCTCCTTGGCCGGCGCGGCCGGCGCCTCCGTCACCGGCGCGCGCAGCTGCAGCTGCGGCGATATCAAGCCTGCGAAGCGCTGCATGTAAAGCCGCAGCTGCTCAGGATCGGCGGTGAACCGCTCCTGCACCAGCAGGCCACGCAGGAAGGTGCGGCAGATCCCCCAGAGCAGCCGCGCCTCGGCATCGCATGCCGCTTCGTCCGCGCCGGCGGTGCCGGTGAACAGGTCGAGGATCGCGTCCGACATCCGCCGGTCCCAGGCCGCCAGTTCCGGTGCCAGCTGACGATGCAGCTCCGGGTCGGTGCGGGTGGCGATCAGGATCTCCAGCAGGGCGCGGCCCTCGCGGCTGTTCACCACCCGGGTCCAGGTGCGGACCAGCCAGGCGGCGACGGGATCCTCGCCGCCGCCGTCGCTGGCAGCTTCCGCCTCCTGCATGACCCTGGCGAGCGATGCGCGGCGGCTCTCGGTGGAGCCGACCGCCCGCTGCAGAATGCGGCTGGCGGTTTCCGCCACCAATGCCTGGCGGGACGGGAAATGGTGGGTCAGCGCGCCGCGGCTGCCCCCGGCCAATTCCTGGACCCGGTTGATCGAGGTGCCGGCATAGCCGTGCCGGTCCAGGCACAGGGTGGTCGCCGCACAGATCCGGGCCCGCGCATTCTCCGCCTGCCGGCTCTTGCGGAGAAGCTGCATCTGGGATTGGGGCGGCGGCATCGACGGCTCCGGACTGGCAAAAATTGACAGACGGAACGTTCGGTCTGTCAGTGATTTTGTCAAATATGGGCAGATGGAAAACGCGCCGACGATGGGTGGTCGCCATCAACCTGGTGGCGTTTGCCCCGCGTCAGCATTGGGTCTACAAGACACAGACAGAACGTTCGGTCTGTCAATAGCAACACCTGCCGGGAGGGGATGGGATGCGCTCACCGATCTGCGAGATACTGGGTATCGAGTTTCCGCTGCTGGCTTTCAGCCATTGCCGCGACGTGGTGGCAGCGGTCAGCCGCGCCGGCGGCATGGGCGTGTTCGGCGCGGTCCGCCACACGCCGGAGGAGTTGCGCGAGGAGCTTGCCTGGATCGACGCCCATTGCGGCGGCCGGCCCTATGGCGTCGACCTGATCGTGCCCAACAGGATCGCCGGCAAGGGCGAGGCGTTCGACGGCGACCGCCTGATCGCCGCGTTGCCCGAGGAACACCGGTCCTTCGTCGCGGGGCTTCTGTCGGCGCGCGGCATCGACACCGGCGACCTGGACGACCGGCGTGCCGACCGCCTGCGCTTCGCCCGGAACCTGGATGCCGGCGGGGCGGAGGAGATCCTGGACGTCGCCTTCTCCTTCCCGATCCGGCTGATCGCCAATGCGCTGGGCGTGCCGCCCAGGGCGATGCTGGAGCGCGGCAAGGCGGCCGGCGTCCCGGTCGCGGCCCTGGTCGGCGCGAAGGAGCATGCCCTGGCGCAGATCGCCGCCGGGGTCGACATCCTGGTCGCGGCCGGCGGCGAGGCGGGCGGCCATTGCGGCGAGGTCTCCACCATGGTGCTGGTGCCGGAGGTGGTCTCCGTCGCCGGCGACACGCCGGTCCTGGCCGCCGGCGGCATCGTCACCGGCGGCCAGATGGCGGCGGCGATGGCGATGGGCGCGGCCGGCGCCTGGTGCGGCTCGGTCTGGCTGACCACGGCGGAGGGCGAGCCCGACCCGGTGATCAAGGAGAAGATGCTGGCCGCCGCCTCCCGCGACACGGTGCGGTCGCGGTCGCGCACCGGCAAGCCTTCCCGCCAGCTGCGCTCCACCTGGACCGATGCCTGGGAAGCGGCGGGCGCGCCGGAGCCGCTGCCGATGCCGCTGCAGTCGCTCTTGTCGGAGCCGGCCCTGGGCAAGGTCGCGGCCCTGGCGCAGGGCGGCCATGACGGCGCCCGCGACCTGGCCACCTACTGGGTCGGCCAGGGCGTCGGGCTGATGACGCAGACCATGTCGGCCGGCGCCGTCGTGCAGCAGTTCAAGGCGGATTTCGTCGCTGCGGTGGAGCGGCTGAACGGCTTGCTGGAGGGATAGGGCGCCGCGCTGCTGGCGGTCAGGCCGTCAGCCTATCCCGGATGAAGGCCGCCGCTTCGGCAAGCGCCGCCCGGCCTTCGTCCAGCTGCGGCCAGGACAGGTGCCAGGCGTGGAACATCCGGTCCCAGACCGACAGGCGCACTTCGACACCGGCCGCCAGCAGCGACTGGTGCATGCTGGCCGCATCGCCGAAGAACACCTCCCGGTCGCCGACCTGGATCAGCACCGGCGGCAGGCCGGCAAGCTCGGCGAACAGCGGCGAGGCCATCGGGTCGCGCCGGTCGGCGCCGGCCAGGTAGCGGTCGGCGTACCAGGCGGCCGCCTCGCGCGACAGGGTCGGGTCCAGGGGCCCGAGCTTGTCGTAGCTCTCGCTCTCCGTGCCCAGATTGACCCAGGGGCTGAGGCCCACGATGCAGCCGGGCATCGGCAGGCCTGCCGCGCGGCAGCGCAGCGCGGTGGCGAAGGCCAGGCCGCCGCCGGCGGAATCCCCGGCGATCCCGGCCGGCCGGCCGCCGCGTTCCGTCGCCAGCGCCTGCCAGGCGGCCACAGCGTCGTCCAGCGCGGCGGGAAACGGCGCCTCCGGCGCCAGTCGGTAGTCCAGGACATCGACCACCCCCTGCATCTCCGCCGCCAGAAGGCCGCCAAGATGACGGTGGGACTGCACCGACCCGGTGACGTAGCCGCCGCCATGCAGGTAGAGCAGGGCGGGGCCGTCGGCCGAAGCGGTCAGCCGCTCCGCCGGCACACCGCCCAGCGCCCGCGCCTCGACCGTGACCCCCGGCGGCGGCGCGAACACCTCGCCCATCCGGTCCATCAGCCTGCGCCGGGGGCCTTCGCCGACCGCCGGGTCGAACGGATATTTGCGGAACAGCGCCAGGAGCGCGTCGAGCTGGGCCTGTGACATGGCGGGCCTTTCCGATGAACGCGGCAGCCGGAGCGTCCACCGCCGGCGGCCCGGCGGTGGCAGCCCGGCGGCGGCGGGGGGCGATCAGCCCGCCAGCAGCTCCAGCAGGTCCTCGGCAGGCAGGTCCGCCTCGTCCATCATCAGAACCGCGTCGCGTACTTCCGCCGCGCGGGCGGGGGACAGGGTCATGGTGGCGTTCGACATGAACTTCGCCACGATATCCTCCGCCGACAACGGGCGGTCGGCGCAGCCGCGGTTCATCTCCTCCCGGTGGGTCAGGGTGCGGCCGTCCTTCGTGACGATGCGCGCCTCGCCGGAGAAGTATTTCGGGAACGGCGAGTCCGGGTCGACGCGATAGCTGGTGCGGTCGGCGAGCGCGAGGACGGCGGGGTCGCGGATCGCGTCCGGCTCCAGGTCCCGCAAGGAGACCCCGCCCTTCAGGAAGGCGTTGGCGGACAGGTAATGCACGCTGAACTGCGCCTCATAGGGATTGGCGGGGCGGCGCTTCTGCGCCTGCGGCTCGCAGATCACCTTCACCACGCCTTCCGGCACGGCAAGCTCCAGGCTCTCCACGTCGTCGGCGGTCAGGCCGTGCTGCTGCGCCAGGATCGCGGCTGCATCGGCGGAGGCATGGGCGAAATGGCAGGCGGGCAGGGGCTTCACCGCCACCTTTGCCACCTCCCAGACCTCGCCCAGCCCTTCCGTCAGGCGCGGCAGGTCGCAGGAGGCGGCCGCGTTCTGCAGCAGCATGTTGTACAGCCCGAAGCGGCCCTCATAGGCCAGCGCCGGCCCCTGGAAGCCCTGCTTCGCCAGGGCCGCCGCGGTGGCGCCGGACATGCCGGCCCAGCCCGGATGCATCCGCTTCGTCCAGGCGCCGTCGTTGAGGAATTCCAGGCTGCCGCCGGCAGTGGAGAGCGCGATGCCCTGGGCATGGGCGGCCTGTTCCGCGGTCAGGTCCAGCAGCCGCGCCGCCGCCAGGGTGGCGCCGAAGGCATTCGCCAGGCCGGTGGGATGGAAGCCGACCTGGTGGAAGCCGCCCTTCGCCGCGGCGCCGACCCGCACCGCCGTCTCCACCGAGGCGATATAGGCGGTGACCGCGTCGCGGCCGGAACGCCCGCGCCAGGCGGCGGTGACCAGGGCGGTCGGCATCGCCGCGGCGGTGGCATGGACCACCCCTTCGACATGGGTGTCGTCGAAGTCCAGGCCATGCGCCAGATAGGCGTTCATCACCAGGGCGTCGCGCCAGGGCAGGCGCGCCGCCATGCCGATCACCGGCATGTCGCCGCCGGCATCCAGGCTGGCCATGCCGCTGAGCATGCGGTGCGCGAAATCGTAGCGGGTGCAGGCGAAGGCGATGCCGATCGCGTCCAGCATCAGCAGCACGGCCCGCTGCCGGGCCGCTTCCGGCACCGCGTCATGGTCTAGGCCGATGGCGAAATCGGCCAGCACCTGCGACAGCGGCCGGGACACGGCCCCGCCCGCTTCGGTCCCGAGATCGGTGGAGAACTGGTTCATGGCGCGCCTCCTCCAGGCCAGCGGGGCGGTTCCGGTGCTGCCGCGCGCCCGCTGTCCGGGGCGGTCCCCGGGCAGCATGCATGGCAGCCGGCCGCAGCCCGCATACGGTTGCAACCCGCCCTGTATAGACGAGGCGCGCGGCCGCGCCTAGAACGGCCCGGCCCGGGACGGCCCGGCGCGCCACCATCCTGGCGCATTCGGATCGCCGGGCGCCCGCATTCGAGAGTATCCGGAACCATGGCCCTGCCGCCCGTCTCCCTGCCGCGCTTCGTCCTGATGACCGGGGCCATTGTCGTCTGCCCGGCGGTCGCCATGGACATCTACCTGCCGGCGATCCCCGCGATCACGGAAAGCCTGGGCGCGAGTGTCGAGGACGGCCAGCTCACCGTCACCCTGTTCTTCCTGGGCTTCGCCCTGGGGCAGGCCGGCTGGGGCACCGCCTCCGACGCCTTCGGCCGGCGGCCGGTGCTGCTGATCGGCATGCTCGCCTATATCGTCACCAGCCTCGCCTGCGCCCTCAGCCCCGATATCGGCAGCATGATGGGCGCCCGCTTCCTGCAGGGGATCGGCGCCGGCGCGCCGGCCGTGCTGGGCCGCATCCTGGTGCGCGACCGGTTCGAGGGCGCGGCGATGGCACGGGTGATGTCCTATGTGATGTCGATGCTGATCCTGGGGCCGATCATCGCGCCGATCCTGGGCGCCGCCATGCTGGAGGCGCTGGGCTGGCGCTGGATCTTCGGCTTCGTCGCCGCCTGGGGGGTGGGGATCTTCCTGCTGATCCTGTTCGTGCAGGGGGAGACCCATATCGGCCGCGGCGGCGCCGCGATGCGGCCGGGCAGCATCCTCGCCGCCTATCGCCTTGTGCTGTTCCACCGCCGCACCTTGATGTTCGTCGCGGTGAACACGCTCGGCTTCTCGGCGCTGCTGATCTATCTCTCGACCATCTCGCCGATCGTGATCGAGAACTGGGGCTGGTCGCCGCCGGAAATGGCCATGGTGTTCGCCATCGTGGCCAGCACGATCGCCGTCGGCGGCCTGGTCAATGCGCGGCTGCTGAAGCGGGTGAAGGTGATCGCGATGCTGCGCAGCGGCCTGCTCCTGGGCATGGCCGGCGGCATCGCCGGCACCCTGGTCAGCCGCCTGCTGCCCGACCTGGCGCTGCTGCACGAGCTGCAGATCCTGTGCTTCTGCTGCGCCATGCTGGGCTTCTCCCTGGTGGTGGCGAATTCCACCGCGCTCGCCGTGCAGGCCCATGGCGCCCGCGCCGGGGTCGCAACCGGGGTGCTCGGCGTGGTGCAGACCCTGGGCGCCGCAGCCATCGGCACCCTGCTCTCGCTGATGCATGACGGCAGTGCAGGCCCCACCTTCATGGCCTTCGCCGGGGTGAACATTGCGGCCTTCCTGGTTCTGCTGACCGACCGACCGGAGGAGCAACCGGCATGACGGGTTCCGACAAAGGTTTCAGCCATATCGACGGTGCCGAGCTGCGCCGCCGGATCGCCGCCGCCCATGCGGGCGCCACCGAGATCGCCTTCTTGGACCTGCGTGAGCGCGGGCCCTTCCACCATGCGCAGATCCTGTTCTCGGTGAACCTGCCGCTCAGCCGGCTGGAGCTGGAGATCGCCCGCCTGGTGCCCCGGCGCGCCACGCCGGTCGTGCTGACCGACGGCGGCGAGGCAGTGCGTCTGGCAGAGCGCGGCGCCGCCCGGTTGCTGGAGCTGGGCTATACCGACGTCGCGGTGCTGAAGGGCGGCCTGAAGGCCTGGCAGGCGGCGGGCGGGGAGAGATTCTCCGGCAACAACGTGCCGTCGAAGGCGTTCGGCGAGTTCGTCGCCGAAAACTACGACACGCCGATGATGAGCGCGGATTCCGTCGCCGCCGCCCTGGCGGCGGACCGCGACCTGGTGATCCTGGACAGCCGGCCCTATGACGAGTTCCACCGCATGAGCATCCCCGGCGGGGTGAACGTGCCGGGCGCGGAGCTGCTGTACCGGGTGCGCAGCATGGCGCCGGACCCCCGCACCACGGTGGTGGTGAACTGCGCCGGCCGTACCCGCTCCATCATCGGCGCGCAGTCGCTGGTCAATGCCGGCATCCCCAATCCGGTGGCGGCGCTGGAGAACGGCACCATGGGCTGGCAGCTTGCTGGCCACGGCCTGGCGCAGGGCGCGACGGAAGTTGGCGGGGCGCCGGATGCGGCGGCCCTGGCGGCGGCGCAGAAGGACGCGGCCCAGGTGGCGGCGCGCTTCGGTGCCGCGGCGATCGACCGTGAGACGGTGGCCGCCTGGACCGCGGAGGCGGAGGCGGGCAGCCGCACCCTCTACCTGCTGGACGTGCGCACGGCGGAGGAGTTCGCAGCCGGCACCTGGCCTGCCGCCCGCCACGCACCGGGCGGTCAGCTGGTGCAGGCGACCGACGAGTATCTCGCCACCCGCGGCGCCCGGATCGTGCTGGTGGACGGGGAGGCGGTGCGTGCGCCGATGACGGCCGCCTGGCTGCGGCAGCTCGGCTTTGCCGACACGTTCTGGCTGGCCGGCGGCCTGGCCGCGGCGGAGGCCTTGGCGCCGCAGCCGGAGCCCGGGCCGCTCGATTTCCGGGAGGTGGAGACGGTCAGCGCGCATGAGGCGAAGGCGGTGCTGGATTCCGGGGAGGCGGCGGCGCTGATCGACCTGGCGGATTCCGTGACCTTCGAGCGCGGCCATATCCCCGGCGCCTGGTGGGGGGTACGCGCCCGCCTGGTGGAGGGGCTGGTGCGGATGCCGGCGATCGGCTTCCTGATCCTGACCTCGCCCGATGCGGTGCTGGCGCATTACGGCGCCCGCGACCTGATGGCGGCCCGCCCCGACCTGATTGTCCGCGTGCTGGCGGGCGGCACGCCGGCCTGGACGGAAGCCGGCCTGCCGCTGGAGACCGGCATGCCGGCGGCGTTCTGCGAGCCCGACGACCATTGGCCGCGCCCCTACGAGAGCCCGGAAAGCGCGCGCGCGGCGATGCAGGCCTATCTGGACTGGGAGTTCGGTCTGACCGAGCAGCTCCGCCGCGACGGCATGGCGCCGTTCCAGAAGATCAGTTGACCGGCTCGGTCGCGCCGACACATTTCCGCCACAATCCGGCGCGACCGCGAAACAGATCCGGCGCCGATCTTCCCATCTTGCAGGCCAGTTTCCGCTCCTGACGGGGCCGCGCATCCGCGGCCGGGCACGAAGCAGGAGACGGGCGCGATGCAGGATCTGGACACCTCCATCCGGGGCGGCATGCCGGCGGTTGGCGAAGTGGCGGAGAGGGAGGCGGAGCTTCAGGCCGCCTTCGGCCGGCTCCGCGATCACCTGAACGGGGCGATCGTCGGGCAGGAGGCCCTGGTGGAGCGGCTGCTGACCGGGCTGGTCGCCGGCGGCCATCTGCTGGTGGAAGGCGCGCCGGGGCTGGCGAAGACGATGGCGATCAAGGCGCTGGCCAATGCCATCGCGGCGGATTTCCACCGCATCCAGTTCACCCCGGACCTGCTGCCGGCCGACCTGACCGGCACCGAGATCTATCGCCCCGAGGAAGGCAGCTTCCATTTCCAGTCCGGGCCGCTGTTCCACAACCTGGTCCTGGCCGACGAGGTCAACCGCGCACCGGCGAAGGTGCAGTCGGCGCTGCTGGAGGCGATGGCCGAGCGCCAGGTCACCGTGGGCCGGGAGACCTATCGCCTGCCGCGCCTGTTCATGGTGATGGCGACCCAGAACCCGATCGAGCAGGAGGGCACCTACCCGCTGCCGGAGGCGCAGCTGGACCGCTTCATGCTGCATGTCCGGGTCGACTATCCGGGCGCAGAGGCGGAGGCGCGGATCCTGCGCCGGGTGCGCGCCGCTTCGGCGGCCGGCGGCGAGGTGGCCGATATCGGCAGCTTCGCGGCGCTGCCGCAGGAGGCGGTCTTCGCCGCGCGCGCGGCGGCCTCCGCCCTGCACCTGTCGGAGGCACTGGAGCGCTACCTGGTGCATCTGGTGGTGGCGAGCCGCCGGCCGGCCGACTATGCCCCCGACCTGGTGCCCTTCATCCGTGCCGGCGCCAGCCCGCGCGGCACCATTGCGCTGGACCTGGCGGCGCGGGCCCGGGCCTGGCTGGACGGCCGCGGCTTCGCGACCCCCGACGATGTCCAGGCGGTGGCGCCCGACGTGCTGCGCCACCGCATCCTGCTGACCTTCGAGGCGGAGGCCGACGGCGTCACCACCGACGAGGTGGTCGACCGCCTGCTCTCCGCCGTGCCGCTGTCCTGATCACTGCCGGCGGAGGACAAAGATGGCTGTCGCAGAGGCACGGGCCGCGCGTCCGGCGGGGCCGCACCTGGCCTGGTGGGGGGCAGAGACGGGGCTTGCCGCCTCCCTGAAGGAACTGGTGGCGCTGGAGGGCTGGACCGCCGGCCTGAGTCTGCCGCCGGTGCGCCGGGTGCTGAGCCGCCAGGCCGGTGCCTACCGCTCGCCGTTCCGCGGCCGCGGCATGGAGTTCGCCGAGGTGCGCGCCTATGTGCCCGGCGACGATGTCCGCAGCATCGACTGGAAGGTGACGGCGCGGCGCGGCCGCACCCATACCAAGCTGTTCCACGAGGAACGCGACCGGCCGGTCCTGGTCTTTGCCGACCTGCGGCCGCCGATGCAGTTCGGCAGCCGGCTGGCCTTCAAGTCGGTCGCGGCGGCGCGGGCCGCTTCGCTTGCCGGCTGGGTGGCGCTGAAGCAGGGCGACCGGATCGGCGGCCTGGTGGTCGCGGGCGGCGCCCATCGCGAACTGCCGCCGCAGCGGGATCGCCGTCAGCTGATGCGCCTGCTGCACGCCCTGTCGGGCGCGACGGTGGCGCCGGCAGGTCCGGAGACGGATGCCGGGGAGCCGCTGCACCGGTCCCTGCGGCGCCTGCGCCGCGTGACCCGCCCCGGCAGCCTGGTGCTGCTGTTCAGCGACTTCCACGACCTGGATGCCGCCGCTGCGGACGAACTGATGCGCCTGGGCCGCCATGCCGAGGGCCTGGCCTTCCTGGTGCACGACCCGCTGGAGGCTGCCGCGCCGCTGCCGGGCCGTTACCGGGTGACCGACGGCCGGCCGGGCGGCGAGATGGCCGTGCTGCGGGCAGACGATGCCCGCTGGCGGCGCGCCTATGAAGACCTGTTCGCATCCCGCCGGCAGGCGCTGGCTGAGGCCTGCCGCAAGGGCGGACTCGCGTTCCGCGAACTGTCCACCGTGGACGATCCGGTGCGGGCGCTCGCCGGCCGGCCCTACCCGGTGACACCTGAAGGAATGCCGTCATGACCGCTGCCGAGACCCTGCAGGACCCGGCCGTGCAGGAGACCCTGGCGCAGCTGCGCGACATCCACCTGCCGGAGGCGGTTTCCGCCTGGCCGCCGGCACCGGGCTGGTGGCTGCTGGGCGGGCTGCTGCTGCTGGGCAGCGGCGCCGGCCTCTACCTGCTGCAGCGCCGGCGACGCAGCCGCCGGACGGTGGCGCTCCGCCTGCTGGAGCGGTTGGCGGGGGAGCATGACGCCGGCCGGCTGCCGCCGCAGGGCCTCGCCGTCGCGGTGGCGGAACTGCTGCGGCGGGTGGCGATGGCCCGTTTCGGGCGCCGCACCGTGGCGCGCCTGCACGGCCAGGCCTGGATCGACTTCCTGAACCGCGGCGGCACGGCCGCCGGCCGGGCGGGTCCGGCGGCCCCGGTCTTCGCCGGCACGGTCGCGCTGGCCGTCGCCCAGGGACCCTATGCGCCGGACGTCTCCGCGCCGGCGCAGGAGCTGCTGGATGCCGCGCGGCGCTGGCTGCGCCGCAACGCCTGAGCGGGAGGGAGAGATGGATTTCGGCTTTCCGAATGGCCTCGACTGGTCCGGCATCGTCCTGCTCTGGCCCTGGATGCTGCTTCTGCTGCCGCTGCCCCTGGCGGTGCGGCTGCTGTGGCGGCGCGCGCCGGAGGCGCGGGCCGGTGCCCTGGCGGTGCCGTTCTTCGCAGCGGTTCACGGCCTTCCCGGCGGTGCCGGCGGCAGCAGCCGGGGACGGGTCCGCCGCTCGGCGCTGCTGAGCCTGATGGGCCTGGCCTGGATCGCCCTGGTGGTCGCGGCGGCACGGCCGCAATGGATCGGCGAACCGCTGGCGCTGCCGACCGAGGGGCGGGACCTGATGATGGCAGTCGACGTTTCCGGCAGCATGGAGATCGCCGACATGCAGTTCCGCAGCGACGGGGCCGCGCTGGACCGCCTGACGGCGGTGAAGCTGGTCGGCGGCGACTTCCTGGAGCGGCGCGCGGGCGACCGGCTGGGCCTGATCCTGTTCGGCAGCCGGGCCTATCTGCAGACCCCGCTGACCACCGACCGCCACAGCGTCAACGAGATGCTGCGGGAATCGGAGATCGGTTTGGCCGGCACCGACACCGCGCTGGGCGATGCCATCGGCCTGGCGGTGAAGCACCTGAAGGACCGGCCGGCGGAGGCGCGGGTCCTGGTGCTGCTGACCGACGGGGTGAACACGGCCGGCGCCCTGCAGCCGGAACAGGCGGCGAGGCTGGCGCGCGACTATGGCATCCGGATCCACACGATCGGCATCGGCTCCGACCGGGCGGTGGTGCAGACGCCGCTGGGCCCGCGGCGGCTGTCGCCCGACAGCCAGCTCGACGAGGCGATGCTGCGGCGGATCGCGGACGCCACCGGCGGTGCCTATTTCCGCGCCCGCGATGCCGGCGGGCTGGCGGAGATCTATGCCCGCATCGATGCGCTGGAGCCGACGGAAGGCGATCCCTCCACCCTGCGCCCGACCCGCGCGCTGCATGCCTGGCCGCTGGCCGTGGCAATGCTGCTGTCCGGCGCAGTGGCGGCGGTGCATCTGGGTCGTTCTGCCCTGGTCCCGCAGGTCGGTTCAAGCGACAAAACAATAGTTTGAGGGGACTTTCTGCGATGTCGCTTGAAGAATTCCATCTGCTGCGTCCCTGGTGGCTGCTGTCCCTGCTGCCGCTGGCCTGGCTGCTGTGGCGGCTCACCGTCGCCCGCGGCGCCGACCAGGCCTGGCGGCGGGTGATGGACAGCCGCTTCCTGCAGCGGCTGATGCCGGAAGCTGCCGGCCGGACGGCGCGCTGGCCGCTGGGGCTGGTTGCCGCCGGCTGGCTGGCCGGCAGCCTGGCGCTTGCCGGGCCGGCCTGGGAGCGGCTGCCGCAGCCGGTGTTCCGGGAGCAGGGCCCGCTGGTCCTGACCCTGGCGATGACACCTTCGATGCAGGCGGCGGACCTGGCCCCCAGCCGCCTGGCCCGTGCCCGCTTCGAACTGCGCGACATGCTGGCGGCGCGCGACGAGGGCCGGACCGGCCTGGTGATCTATGCCGACGAGCCCTTCACCGTCGCCCCGCTGACCGACGACCCGAAGGTGATCGACGCGCAGGTGCCGGTGTTGAAGCCGGACCTGATGCCGGGACGCGGCGACCGGCCCGACCGGGCGATCGTCCAGGCGGCGGACCTGCTGCGGCAGGCCGGCGCGCCGTCGGGCGGCATCGTCCTCCTCACCGACAGCGCCGGAACGGCACCGGAGGCCGCGGAACAGGCGGCGGCACAGGCCCGCGCCGCCGGCTACCCGGTCTCCGTGCTCACTGTGCTGCCGGACGGGGGCACGGTGCCGCCCGCACTGGCCGGCCTGGCGGCTTCCGGCGGCGGGCAGCTGGTGCGGCTGACGCCGGACGATGGCGACATCGCCGCCCTGATGGCGCCCTTCGCCGCGTCGGCACCGGGTCGGGCCCAGGCGGAGGCGGTCGAGGCGAAGGCCGATGCCTGGATGGACGAGGGCTTCTGGCTGATCCTGCTGCCGCTGGCCCTCGCGCCCCTGGCCTTCCGTCGTGGCGTGATCGCCATGCTGCCGCCGGCGGCTGTCGCCGCCGGCCTGATGCTGGCCGCGCCGGGGCCGGCACAGGCGGGAACCGGGGGGGCGACCACGGCAGGCGACGGCTTCGCCTGGGCCGATCTCTGGGCCAGGCCGGACCAGCAAGGCGCGGCGGCCCTCGCCGCAGGCGATGCGGCGGCCGCGGCGGAGCTGTTCGCCGATCCGGCCTGGCAGGCCGCCGCGCAGTACCGGGCGGGCGACTTCGGCCGCGCGGCCGCCTCTCTGACGCAGCAGCAGGGGGCCGAGGCGGCCTACAACCGCGGCAATGCGCTGGCCCGGTCCGGCCGGATCGAGGCGGCGATCGCCGCCTACGATCAGGCCCTGGCCGAGCTGCCGGCACATGAGGATGCGCGCTTCAACAGGGACCTTCTGCAGGACCTGCTCGACCGCCAGCAGCAGCAGCAGCAGCAGCAGAAGCAGCAGGAGCAGCAGCAATCCGCCCAGGATCAGTCCGGACAGGATCAATCCGGACAGGATCAATCCGGACAGGGCCAGCAGGAGCAGCCGCAATCGGCCCAGGACCAATCCGGACAGGAGCAGTCCGGACAGGATCAATCCGGACAGGATCAGTCCGTACAGGGCCAGCAGGAGCAGCCGCAATCGGCCCAGGACCAATCCGGGCAGGACCAGTCCGGACAGGAGCAGTCCGGACAGGAGCAGGCCGGGCAGGAGCGGACCGGACAGGGCCAGCAGGAGCAGCTGCAATCGGCCCAGGACAAGTCCGGGCAGGACCAGTCCGGACAGGAGCAGGCCGGACAGGAGCAGGCCGGAGAGGAGCAGGCCGGGCAGGAGCGGGCCGGGCAGGAGCAGGCGGCGGAAGACCGTGAGGCCGCCGCGCCGGTTTCCGCCGAAGCCCAGGCCGCGGAAGGCGAGGCGCTCGGCGACCGGATCGACAGGGCCGTGGAAGCGCTCCTGCAGTCCGGCACAGGAGAGCCCCGGGCGGATGATCCCCAGGTGCAGGCGGACCTGCCCGGCCAGCGGACGGAAGAAGACCAGGCCGCGGAGCAATGGCTCGCCCGGGTCAGGGACGATCCCGGCGCGCTGCTGCGGGAAAAGCTGCGCCGCAAGTACATGGAGGACCGCTATGGGGAAAATCGTCATGGCAACAGCCGCTGAAGGGAGAACCGCCGTGGAGAACGGAGCGCCGGCGGCCGCCGACCGCAATCGCGGCCAGCGCCGCAGCCTTCTCGCCTCCGCTCTGGTGCCCGCGCTCGGGCTGGCGCTGCTGGCGCCGCCGGCCCTGGCCGACAGCCTGCAGGCGGCCCTGTCGCGCGACCAGGTGCGGGTGGGAGAGACCGTCGACCTGCTGCTGCGCTATCGGCCCGACGGCGCGTCGGCCGGCACTGCGGCGCCCGACCTGGCGCCGCTGCAGCGGGACTTCCGGATCCTCGACACGCGGCAGTCGCAGCGCACCGTGATCGTGAACGGCCGCCGGGATGCCAGCCTGGACTGGGTGGTGACCCTGACGCCCAGGCAGGCGGGCGCGACGACCGTGCCGGCACTTCAGGTCGGCGACGCAAGCAGCGAGGCCCTGCCGCTGCACGTGGCTGCGGCCCCGACGCCATCGGCGCGTGCGGCGGCCGCCGATCTGCCCGATCTGTTCCTGGAAGCGGAGGTCGATCGCAGCGACCCCTATGTCCAGGGCCAGACGGTGCTGACCGCCCGCATCCACGATGCGGCCGGCATGACTGCCGCGGCCCTGACCGATCCGCAGATCCCCGGCGCGGTGGTGGAACGCCTCGGCGAGGACCGGGTCTATCAGGCACGGCGCGGCGATCGCGACTACCGGGTCATCGAACGGCGCTTCGCCGTCTTCCCGCAATCCTCCGGCCGCCTGGAGATCCCGCCTTTGCGACTGGAGGCGCAGGTGCCGGCGGCGGACGGCGGCGGGTTCGGCCGCGCCGGCTTCGGCGCGGGCTTTCCCTTCGCCCGCGGCGGTGCCGACCCCTTTGCCGACATGTTCGCGCGGATGCGGCAGATGGGCTTCGGCGGCAGCTTCGGCGGCGATCCCTTCGGCGCGATGTCCGGCCAGCGGCGGCAGGTGCTGTCGCAGCCGCTGACCCTGGAGGTGCGCGAGCGGCCCGCCGCAGACACCGCCGACTGGTTCCTGCCGGCGGAGGATGTGCGCCTGGTCGAGGACTGGAGCGCCGACAGCTTCACCGCCGGCGCGCCGGTCACCCGGACGATCACCCTGATGGCGAAGGGGCTAACCGGGGCGCAGTTGCCTGACCTGGCGCTGCCCGACGCGCCCGGGGTGAAGCAGTATGTCGAGGATGACGGCCGCCAGACGGTGACCCGCGGCGACGGCACGCTGACCGCGCGCCAGACCACCATATCGGTGGTGCCCAGCCGGGCGGGGACGGTGGCGCTGCCGGAGATCCGGGTCGCCTGGTGGGATGTGGCGGCGGATCAGCAGCGCGAGGCCGTGCTGCCGGCGCGGACCCTGCAGGTCGCCGCGGCGCCCGGCAGCGGTTCCACCGCGCCAACGGCCGGCGCTGCCGCGCCCGGCCCTGTCGAAGCGGCGCCGGCAGCGGCTGCCCCGGACGCGGCCGGGCAGGGGCGCTTTTCCACCTCTGCCTGGCTGCCGGACCGCGCGGCGGGGCTTGCCGCCGGTGCCGGGCTGCTCCTTCTCGGCGCTGGCGGTTTCCTTTTGCTGCGCCGTCGTCGGACTGCCGCTTTGCCGGCCGGGCTGTCGCCCCGGAAGGGCGCGCCGGGTTCGCGGAACCGGGCAGCAGCGCACCGGGAGGGCCTGGGACGGGCGGAGGCCGCCCTGGCGCAGGCCTGCGCCGCCGGCCATGCAGCGGCGGCCCTGGATGCGCTGGCGCAATGGGGCCGCGCCTGCTGGCCGGAGAACCCGCCGCGCGGTGCCGCGGCGGTGGCCGCACGGCTGCAGGCGGAGGCCCTGGAACAGGCGGTGCGCGCGGTGACCCGGCGGCTCTATGGCGATGCCGGATCCGAACCGGGCCGGCAGCCGCCGGCGGCGGACCTGGCGGCGCTGCACGATGCCTTCCGCGCCGCCCGCTTCCGGGTCGGCCGCCGGCTCGGGCCTCGGTTCGGCCTTCGGGACGATGGCCAGGCCGTCGGGCCGCTGCCTTCCCTCTACCCGCCGGCCGGCGGTCGCGCCTGACCGGTACGCATGAAGGTCTTGCTCAGGTGCCGGCCATGTCGGCGGCGATGGCAGCTTCCAGCGCGTAGCGGCGCAGCACGACGCCGCCGACCACCGGCTGCAGCGGCGGGTTGGCGTACAGCCCGGCATGGACCAGCACGGCCAGGTCCAGCTCGGGGACCAGGAACAGCCGCTGGCCGCCCCAGCCCCTTGCCGCGGCCCAGCCGATCTCGCGCTTCCGCACCAGCGAGCGGCCGAGCCACCACTGGTAGCCGTAGAAGTACAGCTCCTGGCCGTTGATCTGCGGCGTCAGGCTTTCGGCAATCCAGCCCGCCGGCACCACCTGCCGGCCCTGCCAGAGGCCGCCCTGCAGCACCATCTGGCCGATCTTCAGGCTGTCGCGCGGGCGCAGCCGCAGGCCCGAGGCGCAGTTCGGCACGCCATCCGGATAGCGCACCCAGTCGGGCCGCGCGATTCCCAGGGGATCGAACAGGACCTCCTGTGCCAGATCGTCCAGCGCCGCGCCGCCGCCGGCCGCCAGCAGGTCGCCCAGCAGCAGGGTCAGGCCGCCGTTGTAGCCGTAGACCCGGCCGGGCGGCCGCAGCAGCGGCTGTTCCAGAACATAGCGGGCGCGATCCGGTGCGACGCTCATCAGGCGCTCGCTGTTGCGCGGGTCGCTATAGGGCAGATCCTCGTTCCAGGCGAGCCCCGCCGACATGGTCAGCAGGTGGCGGATCGTGATCGCTGCCCGGTCCAGACCTGCAGCATCCGTCTCCCTCTTGTCCGGTCCGGCCAAGTCGGCACAGCCGGGGAGAAGCGACAGCACCGGCGTGTCCAGATCGGGCAACCAGCTTCGCTCCCGCCCGATGCCGGCGAGCAGCGAGGTGATGCTCTTCGACATCGAACGCAGGTCGTGCGCCATTCCGGAAGCGTAGGAGACCACGCCCAGGTCCTGTCCCCAGCGCTGGTCGGGGCCGGTGAAATAGCGTTCATAGGCCAGCCGGCCGTGCCGGGCGATCAGCACCGCATGCAGGTTGGCGTCGGTCCAGGCGGTGAACTGCGGCACCAGCCCGGCGAGGATTTCCGGGTCGAGCCCGGCCGCCGACGGCGCGGCCACCGGCCAGCCGTCGTCGAGATCGGCTGGCGCGGCGCCCTGTGCCTCCGGCACCGGTGCCGTCGCTTGCGGCTCCGACCCGCTCACAGCATCGCCAGGGGCTTCTTGCGGGTCGGCGGCGGAAAGGCGCGGTCCATGGCCGCCGCCTCCTGCCGGCTGAAGCGGACCGCCGCGGCCGCACGGTTGTCGGCGACATGGGCGGGGTCGGCGGCCTTCGGAATCGCGATAATGCCGGGCAGGCGCAGGGTCCAGGCGATGGCCAGCCGGGCGGGCGAGACCCGGTGCTGGCGCGCGGCATGCAGCAGTCCCGGATTGCGCAGCAGGTGGCCATGGGCGACCGGCGAATAGGCCATCACCGGCAGGCCATGTTCCCGGCACCAGGGCAGCAGGTCGAACTCGATGCCGCGATGGATCAGGCTGTAGAGCACCTGGTTGACCGCCGGCCCCGGGGACGGCGCCAGGGCGGCCAGGTCCTCCATGTCCGCGGTGTCGAAATTGCTGACCCCCCAGTGCCGGATCAGGCCGGCCCGGTGCAGCGCCAGCATGCCTTCCAATGTCTCCTCCAGGGGGGTGCCGCCGCGCCAGTGCAGCAGGTAGAGGTCCAGCCGGTCGGTGCGGAGCCGCTTCAGGCTGCGCTCGCAGGCCGCGATCGTGCCGTCGCGATCGGCATGTTCCGGCAGCACCTTGCTGACCAGGAAGACCTCGTCCCGGCGGCCGGCGATGGCGTCGGCCACCACCGCCTCCGCGCCGCCATCGGCATACATCTCCGCGGTGTCGACCAGGGTCATGCCCAGGTCGATGCCGGCCTGCAGGGCGGCGATTTCCGCCGCGCGCGCCCCGGCATCCTCGCCCATGCCCCAGCTGCCCTGGCCGAGCGCGGGCACGCGCTCGCCTCCCGGCAGGGCGACGGTCGCGATCGCCTCCGTCATCGGCGTTCCTCCTCCCGGTTCCGCCCTTCGGCGAGGGGCATTCTAGACCAGGGGAGCCTGCCGGTCAGGCGGTTCGGCGGCCGGCGCCGGAAGCTGCCCAGCAGCCCGAATGAGCTGGTCGTCCGGCCGAGCCGCCGTCGCCTCCACCACGATGGTGAAGGTCGAGCCGATGCCGGGCGAACTCTCCACTTCCAGTCGGGCGTCCTGGCGGTCCAGCAGGCGCTTGGTGATCGCCAGGCCGAGCCCCGTGCCGCCGGAATTGCTGCTGAGGTGGGAGACGGTGCCGCGCAGGAAGGGCTGGCCGATCTGTGCCACCATTTCCGGCGCCATGCCCGGCCCCTGGTCGCGGATCGAGAAGCGCAGCTCGCCCGCCCGCCGGTCGACCGAGAGCGCGACCTCCCGCCCTACGGGGGAGAACTTCACTGCATTGGACAGCAGGTTCAGCAGGCATTGGTGCATGGCCCGCCGGTCGCAGCGGACGTGGCCGCCGATGCCGGCATTGATCCGGAGCGCGACATTGCGTGCTTCAGCGATGGGGCGGATGGTCTCTACCGCGCCGTCCACCAGGAGCTGCGGGTCCAGGGGCTCCATCCGGATCGGCAGGCCGTCGCTCTCGATCTTGGCCAGGTCCAGCACGTCGTTGATCAGGTCGAGCAGCTGCGCGCCGCTGCGGTGGATGTCGTCGATATAGCCGGACAGCTTCTCGTTGCCGATCTCCGAAGGGCCGGTCCAGCGGATCAGGTCGGCGAAGCCCAGAACCGCATTCAGGGGCGTCCGCAGTTCGTGGCTCATATGCGCCAGGAACTGCGACTTCGCCTCGCTCGCATCCTGGGCTGCCTTGAGCTGGTCGGACAGTTCCAGCGACAGCTGGGTCAGCCGGTCGTTGGCGGTGACGATCGCGGTCATGTCGTGGGCGGTCGCCGCCACCGCCGGGCGGCCGTCCTGGATGAAGCGCGCCAGGCTGACCAGGGCCGGGAAGCTGCTGCCGTCGCGCCGCTTTGCGCGGATGATCCGCATGCCGGTCATCGACCCCGGCTTCGCCTCGGCATCGCCGATATAGCTGTCGGCGAGCGCGCGGTGCCGCGGGCGGAAATCCTCCGGAATCAGGCATTCGATATGGCGCCCCAGGATCGACTGCCGCGGCCAGCCGAACAGCTGCTCTGCCGCCGGGTTGAAGCTGGTCACCTGCTGCGCCTCGTCGACGGTCAGGATCGCATCGGGGGCGGAGACCAGGATCGCCTCCAGCCGGTCGCGGGTATTCTCCGCCTCCAGCCGGGCAGAGATCTGTTCGGTGATGTCGCTCAGCGCGCCGATGAAGTGGCTGACTTCGCCGTCCTTGCCGTATAGCGGCGAGATGGAAAGGCTGTTCCAGAACCGGCTGCCGTCGCGCCGCCGATTCTCCAGGACGACCGTGCAGGAGTGGCCCCCGGCAATGGCCTGGCGCAACTCCTGCAAGCCGGTCTGTTCGCCCAGGCCCTCGCTCAGGAAGCGGCAGTTGCGGCCCAGGATCTCCGCCTCGGAATAGCCTGTCGTCTCCAGGAAGCGCCGGTTGGCATAGACGATCGGCTGGTCGCCCTGCGCCTCGGTGATCAGGATGCCGTCCCAGGCGGCGTCCAGTGCCGCGCTGCGCAACCGCATCTCTGCCTGAAGGTGGACCTCGTCCGTCTCGTCGACCCCGGCGCCGATGGTCAGGTGCGGCGCCTCCGGCGTGCCGCCGACGAAGGTGGTCGCCGTCCGGATGTGGCGCACCTCGCCGGCCGGGGTGCGGATACGGAAGCGCAGCTCGACCGGCCCGCCCGTACGCCTGGCCTTCATCACCTCCATGTCCACCAGCTGACGGTCCGCGGGCAGGATCAGGCGGCGGAAAAAGCCGACGTCGGCGTTCAGAGCCGTGGCTTCGTCCAGGCCCAGAAGGCCGCGCGCGATCGGATCGATCTCCAGCTCGCGGGTCCGATGGTCGAAGGTCCAGATGCCGATGCCGCCGGCACCGCGGGCCAGCCGCGACGTCTCCTGTTCCAGCCTGTATCGGTCGCGGGCGTGGCTGACCGTAAGCATCTGCCTGAGGAACTGCCCCAGGATGACCACGCTGAGGATGTTGCCCAGCAGCAGGACCTGCCAGAAGCGCTGCAGGATGGTAAGGCCGGTCGCGACCGGTTGTCCGATGAAGAAGCATGGCAGGATCGCCAGCGTGGCCAGGAGCGACAGGGTGATCAGCGCCCAGAGGTCCAGGGGGTCGCGGTTCCGGCGCCGCAGCACCGCGGCGAAGGCCATGCCGGTGGCGGCATAGACAAAGAAGCTAACCGCGCCGCCTGCGGCGACCGGTCCGCCGAATCCGAGCCGGGCGGCGGCGCCGATCGCGGCAGCGATCGTGCCCCCGGCCGGACCGGCGATGACGCCAGCCAGGACGATGGGTGCAGCGCGGGTATCGAACGTGGCCCCCAGGGGGCCCGGCAGCGGAAAGGCGACGACGACCGCCGCCATGCCGCCCAGGATCAGGCCCAGGAGCGGCGACCGCCACTGCGTGCTGCCCGTCCAGCCGGTGCCTGCGATCACCAGGAAGGTCAGGACCGCCATCAGCGCCAGCAGGCCAAGATTCGCAAACAGGGCAGGCAGGACGGTCATCGACGAGGAGCCCGCAGACTGGGAAGACAGATCGGAAATCACGGCAATCTGATGGGCAGGCCGGATTAACGGCTCGTTAACGACCTGCGCACCCTATCCGTACGGACGACCGTCCCGTGCCGCGACGCCCGGCAGCAGGCGGCTGACGCTGACCAGGGCGGCGGTCGCGGCGAAGCCGGCGCCCATCGTCAGCGCGGCGATCCCCGCTTCCGCGAACAGGCCGAAGGCGAGCGCGGTTAGCGCGGCCCCGACCGACTGGCCCAGCAGCCGCGCGGTGCCCAGCATGCCGCTCGCCCCGCCGGCGCGGGAGACCGGGGTGTTGCCGATCATCGTGCGGTTGTTGGGCGACTGGAACAGGCCGAAGCCGATGCCGCAGACCGCCATCCGCCAGACGATCGCGGCATCGTTCGGCGCCGGCGGCAGGGTCGCCAGCAGCGCCAGGCCGATCGCCATCAGGGCGACGCCGATGCTGGTCACGATGCCGGCGGGCCAGCGGTCGGCCAGGCGTCCGGCGATCGGCGAGGTGATCGCGGTGGCCAGCGGCCAGGGGGTCAGCAGCAGCCCGGCCTGCACCGGCGAACGCCCCAGCGCGTCCTGCAGATGGAAGGGCAGGGAGACATAGGCCAGCATCTGCGCGGTGAAGGAACAGACCGATGTCGCCACCGACAGGGCCAGGATCGGGATCCGCAGCAGGTCCACCGGCAGCAGTGGCGCCGTCTGGCTGAGCTGGCGCCGCACCAGCAGCCAGCCGGCGAAGGCGGCTGCGGCGAACTGCGCCACCACCCAATGCAGGCCGGCATCGTGGCTGAGCCCCTGGATCGCGATGATCAGCAGGCCGAAGGTCGTTGCGCTGAGCGCCGCGCTGACCAGGTCGAAACGATGGCTGCCCAGCGGCGTGGCGGGCATGGCGCGGGCGACGAAGAAGGTGGCGATACCCAGCGGCACGTGGATCGCGAACAGCCAGGGCCAGGGCGCGACGGCCAGCACCGCAGCCGCCACCGTGGGACCGCTGGCGGCGGAGATCGCCACCACCATGGAGTTCAGCCCCAGGGCGCGGCCGAAATGACGGCTGGGATAGATGAAGCGGACCAGGGCGGTATTGACGCTCATCACGCCGGCGGCGCCGCAGCCCTGCAGGATCCGCGCGGCGATCAGCCACGGCAGCGAGTCCGCCATCGCGCAGAACCCGGCGCCGACGGTGAACAGGGCGAGCCCGGCGATGTAGACCCGGCGATAGCCGATGATCTCCCCCAGCGAGGCGAGCGGCAGCAGCGCCGCGACGATCACCAGCTGGTAGGCGTTGACGACCCAGATCGTTTCCGCCGGCGAGGTGCCGAAGTCCCGCGCGATGGTCGGCAGGGCGACGTTGGAGATCGATGAATCCAGCACCGCCATGGTCAACGCCATCGCCATCGCCAGCATGGCGATGTAGCGGCGCGGGACAGGAAGTCCGTCCGGGGGCATTCCCTCTGCCGGCCGGTCGGGGGCGCTCGGGACAGTGCCGGTCATGATCTGAGGGCGGCCCGAGACGGTTGCGAGCGCCAATTGGCTCGATCGCGTCTGCGAGAGCAAAGTCGCTTTGCGGTCCGTTTTCGAATCGGCCTAGTCATGCCACGGCCTTCGTGGGGGTACCGGGTCCGCCAGAGCGGGCGCTTTGCGTCGCGGCGGGACAAGGCTGGCGGAAGACCGGTCGGGCGGGAGGGGCATATATGGCGGGTTCTTCGGTTCGCGTCGTCATCGGCGGCTTCGTTGCTCTCGTCGCGCTGGCCGGTGCCCGGCTGCCGGCGATCGCGCAGCAGACGCCCGCCACGCAGATGCCAGCCTATATCGACCTGCAGCGCGACGTCGTGGTCAATGCCGAATTGTGGACCGGCAGCCCGGAAATCCTGACCGCCGATTTTGCCTTCGAAGGCATCATGGGGATTCCCGGCCTGCAGAACGCCGCGGACCTTGGCCTGGCCGTGGCGGCCGGTGCCGGCGTCAACCTGGACTGGGCGCAGCTGGCGCCGGAGCCGCCGTTACGCAACCTGACCTCTGCCGCCAGTCCGCTCGTCATTGCGGCCGCCGGCTTCGGCGGTGCGCCGCTGTACCGCGATGCCATCCCGATGGTGTTCTCCTGGCCCCTGCTGCCGAGCAGCGTCCGCCCGGACACCATCGCCATCACCCTGAATACCGGCGCTGTGGTCGTCCCCGACGTCGCCGCGCTCAATCCGAACTACGACCTGAACGAGCGTCATGTCGTGGTCCTGTTCGGCGAGTTCGGCAACCGGCTGGCGCCGGGCGAAACCGGCGCCATCTATCCGGTCTCCCTCGAGATCGTGCCCGGTGCCGGCCGGCTGATGGCGGTCGGGCCGGACGGCCCGGTCGACCTGACGGGTCTCAGCCGACAGCCGGGCAACCAGTATCTCACCGGCCCCGCCCTGGTCGGCGCCGCGCTCAGCCCGTTTTCCCCGGCCGGCGACTTCTCGCCGCCCAACCTGTCCAACGCGTTTCCGAACGACGCCTATTCGCTCTATGGCGCGGATGCGCAGTACCGGCTGCGCCTGTTCACCTCCGGCGGCTTCTCCACCGACGGGGTCAGCGGCATCCTGCCGACCGACTTCCCGCAGCTGTTCCGGCTGCATGCGGTCGACGCCCAGGGCAACGCGGTGGTGATCGACAGGACCGGGCAGGTCTACGACCTGGGGGTCGGCAAGGTGGAGGTGGTCGGCCTGGCGGAGGTCGGCGCGCCCCAGGATGCGCCGCTCGACCGCGCCTATTATGTCGAGGACCACGACAACTATTTCGACATCGTGCTGAAGGGCGACGCGGCGGCGATCGCCCTGCTGCGCTCGGTGGAAATCCCGACCTCGGCGGAAGCCGGCTATCTCGACCTCTACAATCCGGGGGGACCCGGCCGCACGCCTGCCGCCGGCACCTCCTATACCAAGGCGGCCCTGCCGCAGACCTATGCGATCGACATGCGCCTGGACGATCCGGGCACGGTCAGCTACGCGGCGCAGGCGCTGTCCGCCTACGACGCCAGCGATACCCTGCCGATCGTCTTCCGCATGCAGGATCCCGCCGGCCCCGACCGGCTGACCGGCAGTTCGAACGAGGCCGTGGCCCTCGCCGATGCGGGAATGGCCTTCGTCGCCGTCGATTTCGCGAACGAGACCGCCCGCCCCGGCGTGACCGACGTGAACGCCTATGCCCATGCCGCCAGCGGCGACCGTATCTACACCGCCGATGCGGCCGAACAGGCGGACCTGGCCGCCGATCCGGGCTGGATCGCGGAGGGCCGTGCCTTCGGCGCCTTCGACAGCCGGGTGCCGGGCACCGCTCCGGTCTATCGCTTCCTGGACGCGGCGACCGGCTGGCACCTGTTCACCGCCGACCTGTCGGACGGCCTGCAGGGCGAGGGCATCGCCTATCAGGGGGTGGGCTGGTATTCGGTGCTGTTCCAGCCGCCCGGCGGTGCAGGCGAGGAAACCCGCTTCGATCGCAGCGACGACCTCACCCTGTCCGACCCGATCGACCTGGACGGCAGCCTGGCGAAGGCCGGCACCGGCACCCTGGTGCTGTCCTCCACCGCCCGTTTCGGCGAGGGCACGACGGTCAGCGGCGGCCGCCTGCAGGTCGACGGCCTGCTCTCCGGCGGCGCGGTGGAGGTGCAGACCGGCGGCACCCTGTCCGGCAGCGGCATCGTGGCTGCGACCACTGGGATCGCCGGCACCCTGGCGCCCGGCAATTCGCCGGGGCTTCTGACCTTCGCTGCGCCGGTCACCATGGCCGCCGGCAGCACCCTGGCGATCGAGGTGGACGGCACCGCCGCAGCGGCCGGGGCCGGCGGCTACGACCGGGTGCTGGTGCTGGGGGGCGGCAACAGCTTCACGGCCGGCGGCACCCTTGCGGTGCAGCTGCGGGGCATCTCCGCGCCGGCGACCAACAGCTACACCCCGGCGCTGGGCCAGCGCTTCGCCAATGTGGTGGCGGCCGCAGGCGGCATCGGCGGCAGCTTCGCGGCCCTGGCGCAGCCTGCAGCGGGGCTTGCCCCTGGCACCCGCTTCGATGCGCTGTACGGCAGCACCGCCATCGACCTGGTGGTGACCCCGGCGGCCTATGGCAACCTGCCGGCGGCCGGTGTGGCGCAGACCGCTAACGAGGCGGCGGTCGGTGCGGCACTCGACGCAGTACGGCCGGCGGCGGGTGTCCGGCCCGCAGGCGATGCGGCGACCCTGTTTCCCGCCCTGGCGCCGCTGGACGGGCAGGGGATCCGCGATGCCCTGGACAGCCTGTCCGGCCGCAGCCATGCGGAATCGCTGGCCGCGGCCGGCGACGCGCACAGCCTGGCCGGGGCAGCCGTTGCCGGCCGCCTGTCGGGCCGGCCGGCAATGGCGGCAGGTGCTTCGGGCCTGGCCGCGGGCGAGGGGATCGAAGGCGGGCAGACGGACGGACCTGCCGGCTGGGCGGAGGTGCTGGGCGGCAGCGGGGTGCAGCGCAGCAGCGGCGGCGTCGACGGCTACGACAGCCATATGCGGGGCATCGCCGTCGGTGCCGACGGCCGGCTGCCGGAAGGGCCATTGGCCGGCGACCTGCTGCTCGGCGCCGCGATCGGCCGGATCGCGACCGAGGCCAAGGGCGCGGACGGGTCCACCGACATCGACAGCCATTTCGCCGCGGTCTACGGCAGCCGCGACCTGGCGGGCCTGCGCCTCTCCGGGCAGCTGCTCGCCGCCTATGACAGCTATGACAGCCGCCGCACCGTCGCGGTCGGAACGCTGGGCGCCAGCCCCTCTGGCAGCAGCCATGGGTGGGGCCTTGCCGGTCGCGTCGCGGTCGCCCGGCCGTTCCGGTTTGGACCGTCTCTGTCACTGACGCCGAATGCCGGGCTGCGGCTGGGCCGCGCTTGGCGGTCGGCCTTCGACGAAAGCGACGGCGGCGCGGTGAACCTGGCGGTGGCGGCGGCTGCGCAGACCTCCCTCCGCAGCCGGCTCGGGGTGCAGCTGGAGCATGTGCAGGGGCCGGTGACCGGCAGCCTCTCGCTCGGCTGGTCGCACGAGTTCCTGGACGAGGGCGCGGAGAGCGAGGCCCGGCTGGCGGGCGGCGCCTTCACAGTGGCATCGGCGCCGCCGGGCCGCGACTCCCTCGACGCGGGCGCCGCGGTCGCCATCGCGCTGGGCGAAGCCGTGACCCTGGAGGCGGGCTATCGGTCGAGCGCCACCCGCTCGTCCACCGCCCATGCCGGCACGGCGAGCCTGCGCATCACCTGGTAGGAGGGGGCGCCGGCAGCGGCCGGGGGACTCAATTGACGATCCGCCAGGAGCCGTCGGGCTGCAGGCAGGCGGTGCCCCAGAAGGGTTGCCCGGTGGCGTCGATGGTGGCGTCGCCGCGCCATTCGCGGCAATAGGCGTTCGGTGTCACCTGCGGCGCGGAGCGCCAGACCGGCGCCGGCGGCACCAGCACCAGCGGGCCGGGCCGGCGCCAGCTCGGGCCGCCGCCCCAATACCAGCGCGGGCCGACGATCCACCACCAGCCGTAGCGGCCGCCGCGATGGCCCTTGTGCCAATAGCCCCCGCGGCCATGACCCTTGTGTCCATAGCCCTTGTGTCCATAGCCCTTGTGCCCATAGCCGCGCGGGCCGCCCCAGCCGCGGTCGTAGCGATAGCCCTTGCCCCAATAGCCGTAGCGGTCGCCCCGGTCCCAGCCGGCCGGCTGGTGCAGGCCGTCCTCGGTCGCGATGGACGGAATCACTCCCGCCGCCTGCGCGGAGAGGGAAAGGGCGGCCTGGCCGGGACCGGCCGCCAGCGAAAGCCCGGCCGCAATGGCCAGGGCGCGAATGGTCTGCCGCATGGGACACCTCATCGGTCGCCGGCCAGCGGCCGGACCAGGCATGCCCCCGTCCCAATGCAACTCGATTGTCCCATGCGGCCCCCTAGTGAGCAAGGGGGCCGGCAAGCGGCGGGGGAAAGCTGACTGCCGGATGAACGGACCGTTGCGGCGAGGTTCAGCGAAGCGGCGCGACCATCGGTTCAGGTCCGGGGGCGGACCGCAACCGACGAAGGGGAGGCACCGCAATGCCACGCATATTCCTGGCGCTTCTGTTGCTGGCTCTGGTCGCCGGCGGCTGTGCCAAGACGCAGCTGGAGCTTGCCGGCGACCGGCTGGCCGAGAACACGCGGCTGCTCGACGGCAGCAAGGCCTACATTGCCGTCTATCGCAGCCTGCTGCAGTACCGCGACCACCTGCGCGATGACGAGATCGGCGTTGCGACCCGGGCCCTGCTGGCCCGCCACCCGGATTTCTACCCCGCGGTGGCGGCCGATCTCGAACGCCGGGCGGCGGGACTGGACAGCGGCACCCCGCTCGTCTCCTTCGCGGAGGAGATCGAGGATGCGCGGCGTGTCGAGTTGATCCCGCCGGGCCTGGCGACGGACCTGCACCGGCGGGTCAGCGCCTATGCGCTGCAGGAGCTGGAGGCCGGCCGGCTGAAGTTCACCCTGACCGATAAGTACCGGCAGTTCGAAGGGATGGAGGCCTACGAACAGACCCTGCTTCTGGACAACTCGATCGCGGTCCTGACCCGCGACCGGCAGCCCCATCCATACCTGGTGACCAGGACGTTGGTCGTCGGCGGCAAGGCCGGCAAGGGGTCCGCACCATGGCGCAAGGTGCGCGACGCCCTGCCGCGCATGCACCTGTCCCGCCAGCAGCTGGAGCGCGAGGCGGCGCACTACTTCCCGGAAGAGGCGCAGGCGGTGGTAGAGGCCCGCACCCTCTACCTGACCCTGGCCGGCAATGACCGCCTGCTGCGGGAGGATGTACAGCCGCACCTGGCCGGCGCCTCGTCCTGGCTGGTGCTCACCGAGGTGCCCCGCCCCGGCGGCATCGTGGCCGACCTCAGCACCGTGCAGTGGGACGAACGGCCGGCGGTGGAGAAGGTGGAGACAATCCGCTACGCGATGTCGGAGGTGGTGGCGCTGCCGCCGCAATGGCGCGGCCCGGCCTTCGCCAGCTATGCCTTTGAGCTGACCAGCGGCGAGAGCAGCCTGGAATATGCCGTCGAGGTCACCCTGCTGCGTGACGGCCAGGTGGTGGAAAGCAGCCTGCTGCGCGACTTCCTGCGCGCGCCCTATGCCTATTGCTCCGCCCAGCGGCTGGAGAACCCGTTCGGCGGCGCGCAGCCGGTGCCCTTCGTCGCCAACCCGCATATGGAGGCGACCTGCGGCAGCCCGACCGGCCCGGTGGAGGTGCAGCAGCTGCGCGCCGACGCCCGCACCGCGATCGCCGGTGCGATCCTGACTGCGCCGGCGATCGCGTCGCGGCTGTAGCGGGGGCGGTTCGTGCGATGACGCAGCGGGTGGCTCAGTACTGCACCCGCTGGGTCATCGCGCCGTCGACCACCAGGTTGGTGCCGCTGATGCCGCTGGCGGAGGGGGAGGCGAGGAAGCAGACCGCCTTCGCCACTTCCGCCACGGTGACCATGCGGCCCAGCGGGATGCGGGCGCGCATCGCCTCGAACTGGGCGGGGCGGGCGGCCTGGCTCTGCTGCCAGAAGCCGCCGGGATAGAGCACCGGGCCGGGTGAGACGCTGTTCACCCGGATGCCGCGCGGGCCCAGGGTGCGGGCCAGGCCGGCGGCATGATTGACCAGCGCCGCCTTCATTGCGTGATAGGGGCCGGAGCCGTCCGGCACCTCGATCGCGGCGGTGCTGGCAATCACGGTGATCGACGGCGCGGAAGAGCGCGCCAGATGGGGCAGGGCTGCCTCCACCATGGTCAGGGCGCCCAGCAGGTCGGTCTCCAGGCTGCTGCGCCAGCCCTGGGCACCGCCGCCGCCGCCGGCCGCGCTGACATTCACCACAACGGCATCGAGACCGCCCATGCTGCGGGCGGCGCCCGCGACCCAGGCCTGCAACGGGCCCGCATCGGCGACATCGACGGTGGCGCCATGCACCGTGCCGCCCCGGTTGCGGATCTCCGTCTCCGTGGCGGTCACATGGGCGGGCGTGCGGGCGCAGAAGGAGACCGTCGCGCCCTGTTCCGCCATCGCCTCCACGATGCCGCGGCCGATGCCGCGGGTGCCGCCGCTGACCAGGGCCATCCGCCCGCGCAGTCCCAGTTCCATCGCCCCCTCCCCCTTGCTGTTGGCCCTTGCTGCCAGTGCCGATCCCGGCTTAATGGGCTGCACGACCCTGCCTGTCCAGAACCCCCCGCCGCCCGATCCGGGATACCTCATTGCATGCCGCAGTCCAGTGAACATCCCGCCGCGGCGGTGCCGCGCGCCGACGAAAGCCTGCGGGCCGACGCCCGCGACCTGCAGGGCGGCCGGCGCCGGTCGCTGGCGATCCCGGGCGCGGAGGGCCGCCTGTCGCTGCTGGAATGGGATGGCCCGGCGGGCTATCCGGCCGATGGCCCGGCTCTGGTCTGGCTGCATGCCACCGGCTTCCATGCGCTGACCTACCGGCGCCTGCTGATCGACATCGCCGCGCAGATGCCGGTGGTGGCGCTGGATCTGCGCGGCCATGGCATCACCACCCTGCCGGCGGTGCCGGGACGGACCCGGGTGCATCGCGCCTATTTCGGCGACGTGGTGACGGTGCTGGAGGGGCTGGGCCGGCCGGCGATCCTGGGCGGCCATTCGCTGGGCTGCCTGGTCGGCTTCGGCCTGGCCGGGCGACGGCCGGACCTGGTGCGGGGCCTGCTGCTGGCGGAGCCGGTGCTGGTGCCGCAGCGCCTGGCGCGGCTGTTCGCGATCGCGCGCGCCTTCGGCCAGGCCGACCGGGTCAGCCGCATGGCCGCCGGGGCGCGGCGGCGGCGCGCGGTGTTTCCCTCCCGCATGGCGATGCTGGAGTCCTATGCCGGCCGCGGCGCCTTCCGCACCTGGCCGGCGGAGACCCTGGCCGATTATGTCGCCGGCGGCGCGCGTGGCCGCCCGGACGGGCAGGTGGAGCTCGCCTGCAGCCCGGCATGGGAGGCGGAGACCTTCAATGCCCTGCCGGCGCGGCTGTGGCGCTGGATCGCCGGCATCGACTGCCCGATCACCCTGCTGCGCGGCGGCCGGGGCTCCACCTGCCGGGAACAATCGGCGGCCCGGCTGAAGGCGATGAAGCCCTGGACGCGGGAGGTGCTGCGGCCGGAGGCGAGCCATTTCCTGCCGCAGGAGGAGCCGGACCTGGTGGTGGAGGAGGTGCGGCGCCTGACCGCAGCGGTGGCGGAAGGACGTGCCACAGCCAACTAATACTTGCGCTTTAATGCGCTGCCCGATAAGCCGCTGCCTAGGCCTGCAACTGGTCGCGCATCCCGGGAGGGCGATGTTTCCGACCGTATGCGCAGCGCGAGGGGAGGAAAAATGAGCGGCAATGGGCTCCTGAAGGACAAGGTCGTGGCGGTCACCGGGGCCGGCCGCGGCGTCGGCCGGGCGATCGCGGTGATGGCGGCGTCCGAGGGCGCGAAGGTCGTGGTCAACGACCTGGGCGGCTCCGCCGGCGGCGACGGCGAGGACCGGCTGCCCGCGACCGAGGTGGTGGCCGAGATCGCCAAGGCCGGCGGCGAGGCGGTGACCAACTTCGCCTCCGTCGCCGACTGGGACGGCGCCCATTCGATCATCCAGACCGCGATCGACGAATTCGGCCGCATCGATGCCGTGGTGAACAATGCCGGCATCCTGCGCGACACCATCTTCCACAAGATGACCGAGGCCGAGTGGGACATCGTCATCGACGTCCACCTGAAGGGCTCGTTCAACGTCGCCCGCGCCGCCGCCACCCATTTCCGCGAGCAGGGCTCCGGCGCGATGGTCCACATGACCTCCACCTCCGGCCTGATCGGCAATTTCGGCCAGGCGAACTACGCAGCGGCGAAGATGGGCATCGTCGGCCTGTCGAAGTCGGTGGCGCTGGACATGTCGCGCTTCGGCGTGATCTCCAACTGCATCTCGCCCTTCGCCTGGTCGCGCCTGATCGGCACCATCCCGCAGGACACCGAGGCGCAGCGCGCCCGGGTCGCCAAGATCAAGGAGATGACGCCGGAGAAGATCGCGCCGCTGGCGGTCTATCTGTGCAGCGACACCGCGCGCGAGGTGCCGGTTTCCGGCCAGATCTTCGCGGTCCGCAACAACGAGATCTTCCTGATGGCGCAGCCGCGGCCGATCCGCGCCGCCCATACCGCCGAAGGCTGGACCCCGGCGACGGTGTCGGAGCGGGTGATCCCGGCGATGGCACCGTCCTTCTATCCGCTCGACCGGTCCGCCGACATCTTCAGCTGGGATCCTGTCTGAGCGAAAAGGCAAGGACGTCATCCTCGGGCCCGACCCGAGGATGACCGGGAGAAGCGGCAAGGCAGGGGGAAACGCGATGACCATCGACTATGACAAGCTGAAAGCCTGGCCCTTCCCGGAGCTGGCACATACCTATTCCACCCGCGACAGCATCCTCTACGCGCTGGGCGTCGGGCTGGGCATGGACCCGCTGGACAAGGCGCAGCTGCGCTTCCTGTACGAACAGCATGCGGACGGCATGCACGCCCTGCCGACCATGGCAGTGGTGCTGGCCACCCCGGGCTTCTGGCTGAAGGAGCCGGCGACCGGGGTCGACTGGGTCAAGGTGCTGCACGGCGAGCAGGGCATCCGCATCCACAAGCCGCTGCCGGCGTCCGCCACCGTCGTCGGCACCGGCGGGGTGGAGGAGATCATCGACAAGGGCGAGGGCAAGGGCGCGCTGATCTTCCAGAACCGCAAGGTCTACGACAAGGCGAGCGGCGACCACCTGGCGACCCTGACCTCCACCACCTTCGCCCGCGGCGATGGCGGCTTCTCCGGCCCGGAGGGCCAGGCCCACCAGCCGCAGGCGCCGAAGCCGCATCCGGTGCCGGAGCGCGAGCCCGACATGACCTGCGACCTGCCCACCCTGAAGCAGGCGGCGCTGATCTACCGGCTGAGCGGCGACTACAACCCGCTGCACGCCGACCCGGATGTCGGCCAGGCGGCCGGTTTCAAGGCGCCGATCCTGCACGGGCTCGCCACCCTGGGGGTGGCCGGCCATGCGCTGCTGCGGACCGTCTGCGCCTACGATCCCGCCCGCTTCAAGGCACTGCAGCTGCGCTTCACCTCCCCCGTCTATCCGGGGGAGACGATCCGGACGGAGATGTGGCGCGACGGCAGCGAGGCTGAGGGCGAGGTGATCTCGTTCCGCGCCCGGGTCGTGGAGCGTGATGTGGTGGTCCTGAACAACGGCCGCTTCGTGGCGGCCGGCTGAACGCGGTCCGGCAGGATCGGCGAACGACGTTTGAGGGAGAGAGAACGGTGGCATCGATCGGCATCACCGCCTATGGCGGCTACATCCCGCGGCTGCGGCTGGACCGGAAGACGGTCGCGGCGGCCCATGCCTGGGCGCAGCCGGGCCTGCGGGGCCGCGGCAAGGGCGAGCGCAGCATGTGCCATTGGGACGAGGACACCGTCACCATGGCGGTGGAGGCCGGCCGCGACTGCCTGACCGGCATCGATCCCGCCAC
>MDTD01074369.1_pt1 | contig 37527 bp, 38 predicted proteins | sample 811221 | NCBI WGS metagenome assembly MDTD01 (sample SAMN05326646, study PRJNA326480) | marine metagenome | isolation source: seawater | place: Pacific Ocean: South West | collected 2011
AAAACCTTAAAAAATAAATTTTATTTATGAAAGTATTAATTTTATGTGGAGGACTTGGCACAAGGTTAGCAGAAGAAACTGCTTTAAAACCAAAACCAATGGTTAAAATTGGTCAAAAACCAATATTATGGCATTTAATAAAATACTTTAAATTTTATGGATTAAATGATTTTATTTTAGCCACTGGCTATAAATCAAACATAATTAAGAATTATTTTAAAAAAAATATAATTAAGAACTGTAATGTAAAAGTGTGTTTTACAGGTAAAGATACTTTAACTGGAGGTCGTTTATTACGCTTAAAAAAGATAATTGGAGATAATGATTTCATTGCTACTTACGGAGATGGAGTCAGTAATGTAAATATTAGAAAATTAATTAAATTTCATAAAAAGCATAATGGTATAGTCACATTAACGGCTGTAAGACCACCAGTAAGATTTGGTGAGATTAAAATCTCAGGAAAAAGTAGAGTTCTAAGCTTTAAAGAAAAACCCCAAGCAACACAAAACTGGATAAATGGTGGTTTTTTTATAATGAGAAAGGATGTGTTTAAATATATTAAAGATGACAAAACAATTTTGGAAAAAAAACCTTTTGAAAAACTTGTAAAAAATAAAAAACTTTATGCTTACAAACATTATAAATTTTGGCAGTGTATGGATACTTTAAGAGAAAAAAAATATTTGAACAAAATTTGGTTAAATGGAAATGCACCATGGAAAAAATGGTAAATAAATTTTATAAAAATAAAAAAATTCTTGTAACTGGCGCTACTGGTTTCAAAGGGTCTTGGTTATGTTTATGGTTAAATGAAATAGGCGCAAAAGTTTATGGAATTGGATATTCACCAAATAAAAATAAAAACTTGTTTTACAAATTGAAATTAAACAAAAAAATAAAATATTCTTTAATTGACGTAAGAAATTTAAAAAAATTAAAAAAAACAATTAAAAATTTCAAACCTGAAATTGTTTTTCATATGGCAGCTCAACCATTAATCATTAAAGGTTATACCGACCCTTTTGATACCTATACGATCAATAGTTATGGCACATTAAATATATTAGAAATTTTGAAATCTGATAATACGGTAAAATCAATTGTTTGTATAACCTCTGATAAGTGTTATAAAAGTAATAATTCAATCAAAGGATTTGTTGAGGAAGACAGTTTGGGAGGTGAGGATCCATATAGCGGATCAAAGGCATGTGCAGAGATAATTGCTAACACTTATTATCAAAGTTTTTTTAAAAATAAAAAAAAATGTGGTTTAGCAACCGTAAGAGCAGGCAATGTCATTGGTGGTGGTGATTGGTCAGAAAATAGATTGATACCTGATTGTATTAAATCAATAAATTCTAACAAAACAATCATTTTAAGAAATCCATATTTTAACAGACCATGGCAGCATGTTTTAGAACCACTTCATGGATATTTAATTTTAGCAAAAAAATTATACGAAAATCCCTATAAATTTTCTAGTGGTTGGAATTTTGGATCTGAAAAAAATACAGTTACAGATGTTTTAACAGTTGTAAAAAAAATTATTAAAATTTGGGGAAAAGGCAGGTTGAAATTTACAAAAAAAAATAAATATTATGAGCAAAAAAATTTACAACTTAATATTAGTAAAGCCAAAAAAAAACTTTCGTGGAAGCCAAAACTATCAATTTTTGAGAGTATTAATCTAACAGTTAAATGGTACAAAGAAACCTTAATTAATAAAAAGAGCCCATATTTAGTTACGAAAAATCAAATTAAAGAATTTTTAGACCATTGATGTATAAAATTTATAAAAATAAAATTTTTAAGACCAAAATTGGTAGATTAATTAAATTTGTTAATAAAGATAGTAAGTTCTTTAAAAAATTTGGAGAGATCTATTTTAACAATATAAAAAAAACAAAACAACAAAATGACTGGATTCTACACAAGAATTATCAGTGTTTAATTTTGGTAATTAGTGGTAAAGTCAGATTTTCAATTAAAAATAAAAAAAAAAATAAAAATTTGAATCTAGATAATAACGTAATACTAAAAATAAATTCTGGAACATGGTTTAAATTTTCGTCAATAACTAAAAATGCATTATTTGTAAATTTGATTGACGGACTTCATAACCCCAAAGAAACAATCAGAAAAAAATAGATTAATTGTGAGTATCGAATTTTCAATTGTGATGCCTAACTATAATTCTCCTTTTTTGTATAATTCAATTTTGTCAGTTATTGAACAAAATTATGAAAAATGGGAGCTAATAATAATTGATAATTTTTCAAATAATTCACCTGAGAAAATAATAAATAAATTTAAAGATGAAAGAATACATTTTCATAAATTTAATAATGAAAATAACATTGCAAAGTCAAGAAATTTTGGAATAAAAAAAGCCAAGTTTGACTGGGTAGCCTTCTTAGACTCAGATGATACTTGGAACAAAGAGAAATTATTAAAAGTTTATCAATCAATAACCGAATATAATCCTGATCTAATATATCATGGAATGTACTATTTACCAAAAAAGCTTGGTTTTATAAAAAAAATTATCAAAGATAAAAGCAAAGAAATGAAACAACCAATCTATGAAACCCTTATTAAAGATGGGAATGGTATTGCAAATTCAAGTGCCGTTGTGAGAAAGAGCTTATTAGTAAGTGTAAATTTTTTATCAGAAGACAAAAATAAATATTCTTGGGAAGACTATGATTGTTGGATTAAATGTTCACAAAAAACAGATAAATTTATTTTTATACCTAATATATTAGGTAATTGTTGGGTAGGCGGTGGTAACGTGAGTAATTTAGAGCAATCATATATAAATTATAAAAATTTTCATAAAATTTATAGAAACCAAATCTTTGAGTTGACTAATAAAAAAAGGTTAGATTGGTACAACAAATTTTTAATAACTTGGTATTTTAAAAAAAAAAATTTTTACCGTGCTTACGTAATGCAAAAAAAAATTATACCTAATGATTTGAGATCATACTTTAAATCTATTATAATTAAATTTTTATTTTTTATTGAGACTTTAAAAAAAAATGATAAAAAAAATAATTAACAATTTAATTAAAATAAGTTATATAAAAAAAATCATAGAACTTAAAAGACCTAACTTCATAATTCTCTATTATCATAGAGTTTTAAAAGATATTGATTTTTCTAAAGAGACAGGGCCAAACTTACATTTATGCGTAAAAGAGAGTGAATTTGAAGCACAAATGAAATTCATAAGTAAAAATTTTAATTTATTATCTATAGAAGATCTTCACAATTATAATTTTAGGTGTAGTAACTTTTCGGTTTTGGTTACTTTTGATGATGGATATCTTGATAACTATGAAATAGCATATCCAATATTAAAGAAATATAACATACCTGCTACAATTTATTTAGTTTCAAAGAACTTTGTTTCAAGACCATGGGCATGGTGGATAGAATTGTGGAATTATCTAAAGAAAGTAAAAAAGGTCAATTTTGAGGGTAAAGAGTATTTGTGTATGAATAATTTTCAAAAAGAAAAAGTTTTCTTTACTTTAAAAAATAAAATCAAAAAGTTAGATATTACCGGTCAATTAAACCTTTTTAAAAATTTAACTAATAATGAAACTAGAGAGAGTCACGACGATATATTTCTTAATATTAATCATATTGAAGAAATGAAGAAAAATGATTTAGTAAATTTTGGATGTCATACTCATAATCATTTATGTTTCTCTAATTTTAGTGAAGAGATAGTTGAAAATGAAATAGAAAAAAGTAAAGAAATATTAGAAAAAAAACTTAATATTAAAATATCTCATTTTGCTTACCCATATGGATCTCTAAATGATATAAATTATTTCGAACATAAAATTTTGAAAAAATTAAATTTTAAATCAGCAGTCACTACTTCAGAAATAAATAACAAAGATAACTCAAATTTTTATTTAACAAGAGTATCAATTGGTCCTTTTGTAAATTTACAAGATTTTAGAAGAAAACTAACTGGATTTGATGTAAACATAAAAAAATTACTCAATTTTTTTAAAAAATGACAATAAGAAAAGCAAATTTAAATGATTACGAAAAAATAAAATCATTACACATAAGAAATCGATTGAAAATTTTAGATAAAAATAAATGGATTTCATTATGGAAAGATAATCCATTAATAAATAATTCAAAAGAAAATTTTCCTATTGGGTGGGTTTTAGAACAAAATTCTCAAGTTGTTGGGTTTATTGGTAATATAGTTAAAGAATATTATTTAAGAAATAAAAGAGTTTTAGTTGCCTGTTCACATGCTTGGGTAGTCGATGAAAAATTTAGATTAGATTCAATTAGATTGATGAATATTTTTTTTTTACAAGATTATATTGATATTTTTATCACTACTACTCCAAACAAAACCACTGAAAAATTTTTTTTAAGGTATGGAGCAAAACAAATACCAATTAAATCTTTAAATGAAAATCATTTTTTGATTCTTAATGTTAAAAAATTTTTAGATGTCTTTTTTTTATATAAAAATTTTAAAATTTATAAACCTATTTTAAATATCATTTCTTTCCTATTTAAAATAACTTTTTATAAAAAAATTTATCACTGGAAAAAATTTGAACAAAAAAAAAAAATACAATTGAAATATGATTTTAGTGATGAATTTGAAAATTTTTGGTCAGAGATTAAAAATAAAAACAATAATTTTTTAATGTCCAAATCTAACAATTGGTTAAATTGGCATATAAAATTTTTAAAAAAACCATGGATTGTTTACATTAAAGATAATTATAAAATTTTAGGATTTGCTTTATGCTGTGAAAGTAATAATAACGAACTTAATCTTAAAAGAATTTCGATAATTGATATTGTAAGTAAAAATGGAAATAGTGAAATATATTTGTCTTTACTTCAGGGTACAATTAAAAAAAGTTTTGATCTTGGATATGAAATAATTGAAATGACGGGTACGTCTTATGAAAAAAAATTATTTTTTTCAAAATTTAAGACTTTTAAAAGAAAAGTATCAAATTATTTATTTTATTATTATTCTAGGGATTTAAAATTAGTTGAAGATTTAAAAAACGAAAATTTATGGGATATCTCATTATTAGATGGTGACTCATTCCTAGTATAATTTTTTATAAACTATAGGTTAATTTTATGTGTGGTATTGCAGGCTTTTTTAATAAATCTCTCTCACTTGAAGAGTCAAAAATTAGAATAACTAGGATGATAAAAAATATTGAACATCGAGGCCCCGATTCAACTAATGTCATAATTAGCAAATATTTTTCAAGTGCAACAGCTAGATTGGCAATTGAAAAAATTAAAGAGGGCAAACAACCTATTCTTAGTAAAAGTAAAAAGTACATACTTTCATTTAATGGAGAAATTTTTAATTATAAGGAAATAATAAAAAAATATTCATTTCCTAAAAAAAATATTGACTCTGAAATCAAGCTTCTTGAAAATTTATTTGAGATAAAAGGAACCTCTTTCGTAAACGAATTAGAAGGTCAATTTGTAATTTCAATTTTTGATATACATAATAAAACCTTATATTTATTCCGAGATAGATTTGGGATCCGCCCTCTATTTTATAAAAAGAAGAATGAACTTTTTGTTTATGCTTCTGAAGTAAAATCTATTAGCGCATTTAGTAAAGAAATCTTAAATACAGAATTAAAAAGTATAGCCTCTACAGCATTATTTTGGTCAAATATAGATGCAACTACTTCATTTGAAAATATTTATCAATTGCAGCCAGGTCATTATCTTGTTTATAAAAATGGTGAAATAAAGACAAAAAAATATTGGGAAAATCCAATCTTATTTAATGATGATTACAATAATAAGCAAAATTTTTATCAAATGCTTGAGGATGCTCTAAAAAGACAAATACATGGTGAAGTTGGTTTTAGCTCATATTTATCAGGAGGTATTGATAGTTCTGCAGTAGCATATATTTTAACAAAAATTCAGAAATCTCCTATTGATACTTTTTCTATTCAGTTTGAAAATAAAGAATATGATGAGACTGAAGCCCAAAAAAAAATTCAAAAAGTTATAAATTCAAATCATTATGCACTAAAAATCTCAGATCAAGATATTTCAGAAAATTTTGAAAAGGCAATTAATCATTCTGAGGCACATTTATTTAGAACAGCACCAGTACCAATGTATTTATTGTCAAAAAAAGTAAAAGAAGCTGGACACAAAGTTGTTTTTACTGGGGAAGGTGCTGATGAAGTTCTTTTAGGTTATGATATTTTTGGTGAGCTTAAAATCAGAAAATTTTGGTCAAAATTTCCAGATTCAAAAATAAGACCTCAATTATTACAAAAACTTTATTATCATCTGCCTCAATTTAATAACAAAAGATATTTTCAACTAACTAAAGAATTTTATCGAAAAAACTTAAAGGATTTAAATAATATTTTTTATTCTCATCAAGTAAGATGGAACCAATACAATGTAATAAAAACCTTTTTTAATTTAGATAAAGATGTTTATTCAAGAGAGAAACTTGAAAAAGATTTTTTAGAAAATTTGGATAAGAGATTTGATCAAATTGAAACTATTAAAAGAGCCCAAATTATTGAAACAAATACTTTATTAAGTGGATATTTATTGTCCTCCCAGGGTGATAGGATGACAATGGCTCATGGAGTTGAGGGCCGATACCCATATCTAGATGATAAATTGAATATAGAGCTAGCTAACATTTCACCTCAATCTAAAGCACCATCTCTTAAATTGAAAAATATATTAAGAAAATCTTTTGAAAAAATACTACCTAATGAAATTGTAAATAGACCAAAATTTGCCTACCAGGCACCCGAAGCGAAAGTTTTTTTCAATAATAAAAAAGGCTTAGAAATTGTAAATGAATTCATCGATGGATTACCAAATAATGAAAAATTAAATAAGGATTCATTTATGAATTTAATTTCTAAATTTAAAAATCCCGATATAAGTTCAAGACTAGGGTTTAGAGAAAACATGGCATTTATAATTGGACTTTCTGATCACTTTTTAAAAAAAATGTCAGCAAATTGGTTAACTAAATATAATACAAATAAAGAAAATATTAATTATGAATATATCAATTAAACAAATAGAGAATGATTTAATTTCTTTTTTAAAAAAAGGAAATCCAGTTGTTGCAAAAATAAAGGATATTCCAAAAAATAACTCATTAGTAGAGCTTGGATATATAGATTCTTTTGGAATTATTGATCTTGTAACGTATTTTGAAAAAAAATGGCAAATCAAAATCGATAATGATGAAATCACCACTCAAAATTTTGGCTCTATTAATAAAATATCAAATTTTATAGAAAAAAAAATTTTGTCAAAGAGTGAATTAATATGACAATTCTTTTCTTATCAGATGGTTATAGAGGTGGTGCAGCAAATTTTTTAGAACAAAACGTTATTTACAATTTAAAAAAAAAAAGAAATGTAGTTTTATTTGATAAAAATCAAAAAAAAACATTCCCAAATTTAAAAAAAAAATAAATACCTCAAAGTTTATAATCTAGATATATTTAAAGATATTAAAGAAGTTAAATATTTAATAAGCAAAATACAATCTTCTAAAAATTTAATTTTTTTCACTAATTTTGCTATACACGTTTATTATTTTTTCTTCTTTAATAGATTAAAAAAAAGTTCATTTAAAATAGTTTTATCTTTACACAGTGGGGTTTTTAAATACAATATAAAAACTTTAATAGGAATAGGATTATTTTCTTTATTTACACTCAAGATAGATAGCATTATCTTTGGATCACATTCATCAAGAAATTGGTGGTTGCGTCTAATTCCTTGGATTAGAATAATTAATCATAAAGTAATTTTTAATGGGATTGAACTTCAAAAAAAAAAGAAGAAGACAAAAAACTTGTTTAAAATAAGTTTTATAGGAAGATTAGAAAATGAAAATGATCCTGAATTGTTTTTAAAATTATTTTTATTTAATAAAAATTCAAAAAATATTATTTTTAATGTATTTGGAGATGGTTCATTAAAAAATAAATATTTAAAAAAATATAAACAAATTAAATTTTGGGGATGGACAAAAAAAAATAAAATTTATTCTAATACAGATATAACTGTAATAACTTCTCCATTAAATAATTTTCCTTATGTTGCATTAGAATCAAACTCACACGGAATCCCTATAATAACAGCAGCCAGAGGTGATATAAGAAAAATTGTAAAAAATAATTATAACGGATATATATTTAAAGAAAGAACAGTTAAAAATTTTGATTTTTTTTTGAGGAAAACAATAAATAATTATAAGAAATTATCGAAAAACTCGTATGAGAATGCAAAAAAATATGAGGTAAATAAATCGTGTCAAAAAATTTGGAGATATTTAAAAATTGATAACTATAATTCTAGGTAAAAGAAGTTATTTATCTCAAAGATTAAAATCAAAGATTATTTCATCTAAGATATTTAATTTTAAAGAATTCAAGGACTTTAACATTTATAATGAAGAGAAATTCAATTTAATAATCAACAGCTTTTATCCTACTTCAAAATTAAACAAAATCGAATCATTTAATGATTTTTCAAAACAAAGCATTGGTAATTTAAGTGATATTTTAGATATTATTAATAAAAAAAAAATTAATAAAATACTTTATTCAAGTAGTGCATCAATTTATGGATCTATAATTGAAAATAAATATGTAAATGATGATAATAATAGAATTCTCTATGCTTCAACAAAATTACTTTGTGAAACATTATTAAATAACTTTTGTAGTAAAAATAAAATTCAGTTATTGATAGCTAGAGTTTTTAATATGTATGGAGATGATGAAAACTTTTCAATTATCCATAAACTACTAGAGACAAAAAATAAAAATAAAAAAGTTACAATTTATAATAATGGAAATGCAGTGCGAGATTTTATTCATGTAGATGATATTTGTGACATATATTCTAAAATATTGAATATAAAAAAAAACATCATTTTTGATGTTGGAAGCGGATATGGAACAAAAATTCAAGATATAATTCAATTACTTAAAATACCAACAAATAAAATTTCTTATAAAAAAAATAAGATCAACGAAATTAATTATTCAATAGCAAATTTATCAGTCATCCAAAAAAATATAAAAAAAAAAAACTTTTTAAATTTAGAAACTTTTATAAAAAAAAAAAATTAAATTAAAAACAAAAGATAATAAATTAATTAGAATCCAAAAAGAATACCCTAATACTATTAATAATTTTCTTAATGGATCGGTCATTTATGGATGCGGTTTCGCGGGTAAAAAATTAGCAAAAAAAATTATCGAAAGAAATCAATATAATGTAAGTTTTTTTGTTGATGATAACCCAAATCTAATAGGAAAAAAATACTTAGGAAAAAGAATTCTCTCCAGTAAAGAGCTTTTCTCAATAGCTAAAAGAAAGATTATTTCTAATATTATTATTGCAATACCATCAATGAAATATGAAAAATTGATGAATTTATACGATAAGCTCTTTCCAATCACTCAAAATATAACAGCTTTACCAAGTAAACAGAAATTATTTAAGAAAAATCAAGTTGGGATCGAAGATATAAAAAATATTGAGTTGGGAGATATTTTGAAAAGAAAAATATTTGATATCGATAAGAATTCTTTGAAATATTTTAAACAAAAAATAATTATGGTTACTGGCGGAGCTGGATCCATCGGTTCAGAAATTTCTAAACAATTATCAAGATCGAATCCAAAAAAATTAATAATTATTGATAATTCTGAATATAATTTGTTTAAGCTTAAGCAAGAATTGGGTTTAAAAAAAAATATTACCTATCTTTTATTAGATATAATTAATGAAGAACATTTAAAAAATATAATAAAAAAAAACAAGATCAAATATATTTTCCATGCTGCTGCTTACAAACATGTTAGTATTTTGGAGGAAAATTTATTTTCAGCAGTACAAAATAATATTCTAGCAACAGTTTCTCTGCTTAATTCAATAAAAGGAACAAATATTAATTTTACATTAATTTCAACAGATAAGGCGGTTAATCCAAAAAATATTTTAGGATCAACAAAAAGAGCTTCAGAAATTATTACTTTATCAAAGTCAAATGAATTAGCTTATAAAAAAACAAATTTATCTGTCGTAAGATTTGGTAATGTATTTGGAAGCTCAGGCTCAGCTATAGAGATTTTTAAAAAGCAAATTCAAAATAATTCTCCTATTACACTTACTGACTCTAAAATGACCAGATATTTTATGAGTATTAGGGAAGCTTGTAATTTAGTTCTCCAGACATCACGTTTAAATTATCGAAATTCAATTTATGTTTTAAATATGGGTAAACCAATTAAAATAGTGGAAATTATTAAAAAGATACATCAAAAAATTTACAACCAAAATAGAAACATAAATATTAAAATAATTGGAAAAAATAAAGCAGAAAAGTTTCACGAGAAACTGACTAGTAAAAAATTAAAATCAACTAGTTTAGAAAATATAAGTTTCACTAAAGAAAAATCAATAGGTGAAAAAAATATTGAAAAATTTTTAAATGAATTAAACGTAAATATGAGGGAATATGATCAAAATAAAATATTAATCTTATTAAAAAAATTTGTCAAAAAATATAGTTGATGTCTTACGGAATAGAACAAAATGTATTTAATTCTCCAATCTCACTTTTATTATCAATTTTACTATGTATAGGTTTATTTCACTTTGGTTATTACATCCAAAAATTTTTTTTTAAAAATATAATTTTTTTAGAATTTAAAAAATATTATATATTTTTTTCCCCTATAGTTGGTATTTATACAATTATTTTTCCTTTATTTTTAGTTTTGATTTTTGAACTAAATTTTAAATTTGCAATTATGACGGTTTCATGTCTATTGATATTATTTTCAATTTTTGCAATTTTAAAAATTAAAAAATTGTTGAAAGTATTTAAATTCAAATATAATAAAGAAAAAATTCATCTTTATTTAATTGTATTTTTATTTTTTTTACTTTTTTTGATCTCAGCTTCTCCAATTACACACGCTGACTCTTTAGATTATCATTTTTCGGGAGCATTAAATTTCTTAAATAATGGACACTTTCATAAAGAAATTATTCCAATGCATTTTAATCTTGTTTCAATTGGTGAAATTATAATTGCTTTGGGATTGACTATAAAAGCAGAGCAATTTGGTAGTATAGTCCAATTTTTATCTCTTTTAAGTTTAATACCTTTTTTCATAGAAAAAAAAAAAGACTCAAATTTTTTAATTTTAGTTTTAATTTGTCCTATAACTTTTTTTTTAGTTAGCTCACCAAAACCACAATTATTATTTTGTATATCTACATTTTTAATTTTCATCTTTCTTATTGAAAAAGCAAATAATTTTAGGATAAATCAATTAAAGATTATTTTTCCAATAATAATTTTAATTTTGTCAATAAATTCATTAACTAAATATTCATTTCTTTTGTCGTCGATATTAATTGGGGGTTTTTTCTTAACAATTATGATAAGAAAGAAATTATTTATTTATTCAATTATTTCTGTTTTAATTGTTTTTACTATAACTTTTTTACCACATTGGATATTTAGATATGAAAATTTTGACACTGGTTTTTTTGATTTAGTAAAAAGTCCACTCCCTATAAATATTTATGGATATGATAATCTCCACAATTTATTAAGTAGTGGGTCTATTAAAATTTTAGGAATTTTTTTTCCTCATTCTTTAGGAGAATTTAGTACCTCATATGGTCCATTGTTGATCTTATTACCTTTTATGTTTAGTAAAAAATTAGCAGAATATAAATTTCCCGTATCAATTCTGTCTTTGTTTATAATATTTGCCCTAATATTCGGAGGTAATCTTCCAAGATTTTTATATGAAGGATATCTTTGGTTGATTTATTTAGTTTCAAAAAACCTCAATCAAAAATCACTAAGTTTTAAAATTTTTTCAAAAATAATTTATTTACAGATTATTATTATTATACCAATATATTTATTTTATATTATTAATATTTTCCCTGGTTCCCTAAATCAAAGTTTGAAAGAAAATGTTATGAAAAAAAATTCTTATGGATATGAATTAGCCCAATGGACTAATAAAAAATTAAATAAAGATGATGTTTTATTGACCACTCATAGATCAATATCTTTATTTAACAATCTGACTTTATCTTCAATTTTTACTCAACATATCGATCATAATGATCCAAGGTCAGTAAAATATTTTGAAGCTTTGAAATCAAAAAAAATCAACAAAATTTTATTTTTTGGAAAAGAATTAGATAAGGGTATTTTTGAAAATTGTTTGGGTAAAGAATTATTCTATAAAAAAGACGTTGGAAAATATGTAGGACGAAATCCATTTAATAGAAAGGAATTTTATGATAGTTGGATATATGAAATAAATCATCACAAACTACCCAGCTGTTTGTCTGGAAAATTTTAATGGTTTACCTTTTTTAAAATTTTCAGAATAGATACCCATATGTTCACTATAACATTCAGTCATATCTTTTTTATTAGTTAAATATTCAAGAATGACACCTTTTTTAAATGAAAAATTAAAATTATATCCTATTGCTTGTTTAGCAGCACAAATATCTTTTTCTTTATATTTTATTGTAGCCACATCATAAAATACAAACCATTGAATTAAATTAAAAATGATTAAAAAGTAAATCTTTTTTTTATCCAAGTATTTAAAAATTAAAATATAAGTAACGATTATAAATGGGTTTATTAGCAAAATTTTTGTAGGCGATAAAAAGAAAAGTAAAAGATTTATAGAAATAATGAAAATCAATATTATGTTTATTATTTCTTTAAATTGAATCTTATAAATTAGATCTTTTAAAAATATTAAAAATATAAATACACTAAAAATACCAATTAAAAGATAAGTTTTATAAATAAATCTTGGAAATAGTGAACTAAATTCTAATTTTGGACCACCATACCAGCCTGAATTATTATTATTTTCTTTAATAAATGGTATTTCTAAAAAATCTAAAGAGAAGTTGTGAAGATCAAATAATCGATAATAAAATAAAAGACCAACAATAGTCGTTATTAAAAAACTAAATATCAAATTCTTAATTTTTTTATCTTTGATTTCATTAAGAAAGAAAATAATAAGAACAGGATATATGAAAATAAGAAAATTTACTCTACTTGCAATTGTAATGCCAAAGATAATTGAAGATAATAAATATTTTCTATTAACTAAAAAGTAGTATCCAATTGATAGAAAAAAAAGTGCTATTGGATAATCAACAGAGCTTGCATTTTCTAAGAATAAATAAGAATTTGATAATACCAATAAGAAAAACAAATATAAATTTTTATTTTCTTTTAAAAAACTTTTATAAAAAAAAATAATTGATAATGAAAATAATAAGAAACAAAAAATATTAGAAATTTTTGTTCCAAAATGGAATGATAAAAAACCGATTAAAATTTCTGGTATTGGGTGACCGTAAGCTCCTCGAGAAGGTTTGTATGTATCTTCATCGATTAAACTCAGGTAAGCATTTATTAAACTATATGAGTCGTTATCTGCAAAATTTGAACTTCTATTATAAGCAATAAAAATACCAAATAAAATAAGTACTAGTGATAAAATTAAATTATTATCAATTTTCTTGATCATTGTTAGATAATTAGATTATATGATTTTTAAATCTTTAAATATAAAAGGCAATATAGTTTTAATTAGAATTCAATAATTTTTTTGGTTATAAATTAAGTTGACTTTAATTTTATCTAATTTTAAAGCAGATATTTTTTTAATATCTATAAATTTATTTTTTTGAATTAATAGACTAATATAACAATCAAGAAGAATGTTAAAATTATTTTTTACAAGTTCTGAAAATCATGCAAATTTTGGAGTTTCTAAAGTTGTCAACACCCTGAATTACGAAATAAAGAAAAAAAAAATTATATCTATTTATTCAAATAACATAACTAAATTTTTATTTTTCAAACCAGATATAATTCACATAAATGGATGTTGGAAAATAAGATTAATTTTTTTTTTTATTATAGCAAAAATTTTGGGTGTTAAAATAATTATTTCACCTCATGGCATGATTGACCCTTTTTCGTTAAAACAAAAAAAATTTAAAAAGAATATTGCATTATTCTTGTATCAAAAATTTATATTTGAGAACTCCGACCTGATCATTGTTAACTCAAAAATTGAAAAAAAAAATTTTTTGAAAATTACAAAAAATATACCAAGAATTATTATAATACCTCATGGTGTTTATCTAAAAAAAAAATTTAAAATAATTGAAAATAAAAAAAAAGAATTAGATTTTGTTTTTTTTTCAAGAATTCATCCCTCGAAAAATCTAATTAGTTTAGTCCAAATTTGGAGAAAAAATAAATTCTTTAATAATTATAATCTTGATATTTTTGGTGAAATAGATGATGTGAAATATTATGAAAAATTTATAGACAAAATAAAAAACTGTGAAAATATAAATTATAAAGGTAGGATTAATAGTAAAAATTTTAATTATAGATTATCAAAATATGATATTTTTTTGCATCCTTCAACTTCAGAAAATTTTGGTTTAGTGATTTTAGAGGCGATGTCTTGTGGATTATTTCCAATTGTAAATAAAAAATTAGATTGGAAAAATTTAGGTAAAAATAATCTGGGTATAAATTTATCCTTTGACTATAAAAGTCTAAAAAAGGCAATTTTAAGTTTAAACAAATCAAAAAAAAAAATAAGAAATAAAAAATTTAAAAAAAAATTACGTAATTATTTATTAAAAAACTATAATTGGAAATTTATAATAAAAGAATATTATAAACAATATACAAGATTAATCGATTTATAATTCATCCTTACTTAATAATCCTTTAATCCAGAATTTAGCTATTATGTACCAATCAATGATGGGTCTTATTTTTGAATAATCAATTGATGATGGATAATCCATACTTATTGGTATCTCTTTAAAATTTACATTTTTTGAATTCATAATTTTTCCGAAAGAATAATATTCATAACCATAAGTAAAAAGTTCTTTTTTAAAATATTTCTTTTGAAAATTTGAAAATAGATTAGTTTCAAAAGCTCTATAACCACAAGACGGATCTGAAATATCTTTCTTGAATACTATTTTTAAAAAGAAACTAAATATTTTTATCAGTATTAGTCTTATTAATGGATTATTTTTTTTTGAAGCACCGCTTAAAAATCTACTACCAGAGACAAAATTGTAATTTTTTTTTAATAAATTATACATGAATATTTCTATTTGTGATGGTTTCATTTTCCCATTTCCAGCTAAATGAATTACATAATTGAAATTATATTTTTTAGCATATAAGTAACCAATCATTAGAGCGTAACCGACACCTTTGTTTGATTTTAGATTTAAATAATCAAAATTACTGTCCTTAATAATTTGTAAAGATTTATCAGTGGATCCGTTGTTAACAAAGATATAGGTTAAATTATAATGTTTATATCTATTAATTTTTATTTGATCTATGAGGGCAATAAGTCTATTATCTTCATTAAAAACTGGAATAACGCATAAAGTTTTCATAACTAATCAGTACATTAAATTGAAAAATAATCAAATCGGAATAATAGGAGTTGGATACTGGGGCACCAATATAGTTAATGTACTTCAAAAAATTGGAGTAAAAAATATTTATTGTTATGATAAAAATTCAATCAATCTTAGAGAGATTAAAAAAAAATTTCCAAAAATAAAGATTGAATATGATTATAAAAAATTTTTAAATAATAGATACGATGGTATTATAATTTCTGTAGATACTAACTCACATTATAGAATTGCAAAAGATTGTTTAAATAAAGGTTTTAATATCTTTGTAGAAAAACCGGTCACTAATAGCGTAAATAAACTTAAGTTTTTAGACAAATTATCAAAATCAAAAAAAGTTTTTATAATGAGTGGATATATCTACTATTACAATGATTATATAAAATATATCAAAAATATTTTAAAAAAAAAATATTTAGGTAAGATATATTATGTATCTTGTGAAAGACTTAATCTTGGTCCAGTTAGAAATGACATAAATTCAGCTTGGGATTTGTCGTCTCATGATATTTCTATTTGTAATTATTTATTTGAAAAAAACTTAGTAATAAAAAAAATTTATGGTTATGACTTTTTAAAGAAAAATATAAACGATATAACAACAATTTCTGCTAAAATTGATAATATAAAATTTGATATTAAATCAAGTTGGCTTAACCCTGAAAAAATAAGAAAAATGATTATAGTCGGAGAAAAAAAAATGCTTCTATTTAATGAGCTCGATTTCAATAGTCCAATAAAGATTTATAATAAATATGCTAATTATCCGAAGATAAACAGATTCAAAAAAAATTTTTTTACACAAAAAGCAAATATTTATTATGGATCAACTTTTTCACCAAAAATAAAATTTTCGCCACCTTTGGAAAATGAAATGAAAGAATTTTTAAGATGTCTTTATAAAAAAAAAGAACCATCAACTTCTTCAAAAATATCAATTAATATTATGAAAACTTTAGAAAAATTAAAGTGAATTAATTACATTGCAAATTTTAACTAATTCTTTTTTTTTTAAATTTGGATCTATAGGCAAACTAATCCCATTATTAGAAAAATACTCAGCATTTGGAAAGTTTTTATTTTTAAACATTTTTTTTGTCGCATCTAATTTATGTAAAGGTTGTGGGTAATGTTTTCCCCATTGAATTTTTTTTTTTGGTAAAAAGTTTGATTAGTTTTTTTTCTTTTTTACATAAGATTACAAATTGATGATAAACACACCCTTTTGAATATCTTAAAACTTTAACATTTTCATTATGGATATTTTTTTTATAAAAAAAGGCAATTTTCTTTCTTTTGAGATTATTAGAATTTAAATTTTTCAATTTATTAATCAATATTGAAGCTTGAATCGTATCCAGTCTGCTGTTGAAAGCCACAACACTATGTTGATATTTTTTTATTCCACCAAGATTTCTGAGTTTTAGTAAATTATCGAAATATTTTTTACTGTTAGTCGTAATTGCCCCAGCATCTCCATAGGCACCTAGATTTTTTCCTGGATAAAAGCTAAAACAAGCCATATCACCAATCGATCCAACAGTTTTACCTTTTTTACCATATGAATAATCTATTGCCCCATGAGCTTGCGCGGCATCTTCAATTAAAAAAATTTTTTTGTTTTTTATAATTTTTTTTATTTTTTTTATGTCTGAACATTCTCCATATAAATGAACAGTAATTATAACTTTTGTTTTATTTGATAGTTTTTTTTTTAAGTCTTCCACACATATAGTTGGGTTATCCTTTTGTATATCAACTAAAACAGGTTTTAACCCAGCATTAATAACACTAAACAATGTTGAACAATATGTTTGAGCAGGTAATAGAACTTCAGAGTTTTTTTTAAGATTAAGTGATTTTAAAGCAAGAAAAAGAGCATCAGTTCCACTGTTACAACCTATAGAATATTTTGTTTTACAAAATTTAGAAAAATTTTTTTCAAAAATACTTACACTTTTTCCATTTATAAATTCATTCTTCTTAATTACCCTTGAAATATCCTTAATATTATCTCTGAAAATATTTTGGTCTTGTTTAAAAATGTTTAAAAATTTTATCATTAAAAGTATTAATCTAACAAATTCAAATGTATATTGAATTGTAGAATTGTTATACTTGGAATTAAATGAAAATAAATAAAAAAAAAACGCAGATTAAAAAAGTAAAATTTGGTAAAAATGTAACAATCGTTGAACCTGTAAATTTATATGAATGTGAAATAGGTGATAATTGTTTTATCGGACCTTTTGTAGAAATACAAAAAAATGCAATTATAGGAAAAAATACCAGAATTCAGAGCCATTCGTTTATTTGTGAAAATGTAAAAATAGGGAAAAATTGCTTTGTTGGCCATGGTGTAAATTTTACGAATGACAAATTTTACAATAATAAAATTTTAAAGAAAAGTTACCTGTCAACATATGTAGGGGACAATGTTCTTATCGGAAGTGGCTCTACTATTTTACCAGTAAAAATTGAAAAAAATGTCACCTTAGGAGCTGGCTCAGTGATCACAAAAAATTGCAAAAGTAATAAAATATACATAGGAAATCCTGCAAAATTGTTAAAAAAAAATGATAAAAAATAATTCTGTTAAAAATTATTTTTTTTACTTTTTATTCGTTTATACATTTTTATTTTTTACAAATACTCACTTTAGTTTTGAGGAGTCCTTAAAATTTGGTGGAGCTGATGGATTTTCTTATATGAGTATTTCAAAAGAATCTCCGTTTATTACTTCAGAAAAACTCATGAGTATTCATTCTGAAAGATTTTTTTTTCCGTATATAATTGGATTATTCTCAAAATTTTTAGAAATTGATTTTTATCTATCTTATAAGATTTTTGTTTTTATTATTTTGGCTGTAATAAATATTTTTACTATAAAAATTTTAAGATATTTAAGTTTGAATTTTCAAACAATATTAATACTTTTAGCTCTAATAAATTTTAATCCATATTTAGTGAGATTTTATTTAGCTATACCTACTATAATTAATGATTTAATCTTTATAGCCGGAATTCTAATTGTTTTTGAAAAAATTATAACAAATAACAAGAACAAAATTTTTATTTTGATAGGATATATATTTACCTTTGCCTCAAGGCAAACATCTATTGGATTAATCTTGGCTTATTTAGTTACAATTTTTATAAAAGGAAAAAAATTGCTTTCAATTAAGTATACAATTCTTGGATTATTGATATTTATTCTTTTTTTATTTTTAAGTATTTATTATTCTTCATTTACTATGGAAAGTATTACCTCAAGGAGTCATCTTTATTCACCAAAAATGAGGCTTTTTGGTTTTTTTATTCAAGATGTCGCAACAAAAGAAAAAATAATTTTTTTGTTATTACCCTTATTAAGTTATGCACCCTTAATATTCTATCTTATATTTACAAGAAAATTTGAAATACCTATAAAAAAAATTATAAACTCAAAATTATTAATTTTTTTGTTCACTTTTATTATATTAATAATTTTTCAACCTATTTTAAGTGGTGTTGAAGTTACAAACAGAAATGTTTTAAGATTAACATCTCTAGCTTATATACCATTCTTAATTTTCATAATTATGATAACTAAAGAAAGAAAAAATTTTATTATAGGCAAAAAAAGATTTAATTTATTTGTATTCATTGTAGCTCTTTTTCATTCTTTCCACCCTACTTTTTCTATAATTAAAATATTTGATATTTTAAGATTCTAAAAAATTGAATTATTAATTAATTTTTTTGACAACAAAATTATTGATCACCAGGTATTCTAAATCGTTTCTCAAAATACAATCTAGTGCTTCCTCTGGTTTTCTAACTATGGGTTCATTTTCATTGAATGAAGTATTTAAGAGTAGAGGAATATTTTTAATCTTATTAAATTCTTCTATTAAAAATGATAATCGCTTATTAGAATTTTCATCAACTGACTGAATTCTTGATGTCTCATCTACATGAGTTATAGCTGGTACTAAATGTTGCTTATCTTTTTTTACTTTAGTAACCGAAGACATATAAATATTATTAAAATTACTTTCAAACCACTCATTCTGTAATCTTTTTAATATCACTGGTGCAAAAGGCCTAAAAGATTCACGTTTTTTTATCTTAGAATTAATTATTTCCTTCATATTTGGTATAGATGGATCAGCCAATATTGATCTGTTACCTAGAGCTCTTGGTCCGAATTCCATTTTACCTTGAAACCAACCAATAACATTACCTCTATCAATTAATTCTGCAGCCAATTTAAATAATTCATTATTGTCATTATAAAATTTGTATGAAAATTTTTTTTTATAAGAATTCTTTTCAAGAATTTCTCTAATCTCATCGTTATTATACTGTGATCCTAAATAAGGAGTTATTGTATTTTCAATTTTATCATAATATTTATGAGCAACTACAAAAGCTGCACCGATTGCACCACCATTATCACCTGGTGCATAATTGATAAAAACATCATTAAAATAATCTTTATTTTCAGTTAAGATTAAATTTGCCGATGAATTTAGTGCACAACCGCCTGAAAAAACAATATTATTTGAGTAATTAGTGGAGAGAATATAGGTAATAATCCTTTTAAAATAAAATTCATAAACTTTTTGGACTGAACTAGCGAAATCTTTAATAAAATCATCATTATTTTCTGATTTTTCTTTTTTAAATAAATGGTCTAATTCATCGTTAAATATCGGATCGATTTCTAAATTGTCATCCGCTATATATTTGTAACCGGGTTTATGATGATTAAAATATTTTAAATTAAGCTTTATTAATTCTGTATTTTCTGACAAGAAAAGATTATCAATTATTTTTTGAAAATAAATTGGTTTTCCATATGGTGCTAAGCCCATCATTTTATACTCTTCACCGTAATTTTTAAATCCAAGAAATTGTGTCATACCATGATAAAATATTCCTAACGAATGAGGAAAAAATATCTTTTTTTTTATTTTAATTTTTTTTTCTTCACACTCTGCAATGGCACATGTTACAAAGTCTCCTGAACCATCTATTGAAAGTCCATTTGATTTTTTAAATCCAGATGGATAAAATGCTGAAGCTATATGAGCAAGATGATGTTCAATATAATGAAATTTAACTTTTTTATTAAGTTTAAAATTTTCTAAAATTTTATTTTTAATATTAATTTTTTTGACAACTCTTCTTATTGACTCATTTTTTTTAAAGAATAATTTGTTACCAATAAATAAACTTTTTGATATTAAATTACTTGAAGGTTTTGTATTAAAAGCAATATCTGTAATCTGATAAGATTTAATGTTTCCAATATTTAAACATTCTTGGATTGATTTAATTGGATAACCTGAAAAATGCTTTATCCTATTTAATCTTTCTTCCTCTACAGCAGCTATTATTTTTCCATCGCATATTATACATGCTGAGGAGTCCGCATGATTAGCATTTATACCTAGTATTACTTTCATTATCTAAAATTAAATTCTTTTTATATTGAAATTTAAATTTTTAAAAGAAGTGAAATTTTTCTTTAAAATTTTTACTTCTTTCATTTTTTTCCCATCAATTAATATTTTCACATGATTTGCTATACATTCAATAATAAAAAGGCTATAAATATTTTCTCCAGAACATAAAGTATATTTTGATCTGGATTGTAAACTCTCTAATTTTTTTTTATTAATAAAACCGAGGTTTTTTACTTTTTCTATTTTTAATTTATCTCCAACTACAAAAATTTTAAATTTTTTTTTAATTAAATTTTGTATTAAGTCATAATCAAAAAATAAAGATTTATTACGATGAATTCTATGATAAATCAAAAAGTCGATATCTTTATTTCTCCTTTTTCTTTTGAATTTAAAATTTTTTAGCACAAAATTAAATTTAGATCTTTTGGTAATTTCTTTTGACAAATATTTTTTAAGTAATTCTGTTGAAAAAATAAGCTTATTTTTGAACCTTAGATTCAAGGCGAATTCTGATAATCTATAAAATATTGGAAAAAAAATACTTCGTATCAAATAATTTATTTTGTTAGATTTGTTATACAATGCACCTCCAGTAATTGGACCTAAAATAGTTTTAGGCGGTAAGAGAAAAAAAATCACAAAATTCCATAATGGAAGAAAATTAATGTAACCAACAACATTACCTTTGAGATAGTATTTCCAGCAACTTATTACTCCAATATAAGGTGATATATATTTATAATTTAAAAAATAATTGTGTTTTAAAGTATTAATTTGTATTTTTTTATTTTTAAAATTTTCTTTAATGAATTTTCTAGCTAGATTTCCTTCTCCAGTTTTGTCCGAATAATCACAGGTCCAAAAAATTAATTTATTATTAGTCAAATAGAAAAAAGGTATTTTATTGATATTGTCTAAAAATCATATTAGTAGTTTATTTATATCATGAATAAAAAAAAAGCACTAATTACAGGTATTACAGGCCAAGATGGATCATACTTGGCCGAATTTTTGCTAAAAAAGAATTATATCGTTCATGGAATAAAAAGAAAATCATCATCTTATAACACCAATAGAATAGATAAGATTTATGAAAATAAAAAATTTAAAAATAAATTTTTTTTACATTATGGAGATTTAGTAGACTCTAGTTCTATTTTAGAAATAATTAATGAGATTAAACCAGATGAAATATACAATTTAGCTGCCCAAAGTCATGTTGGAGTGAGTTTTAAGCTCCCAAATTACACAACCCAAGTTAATGCTATTGGTACTTTAAATATACTAGACTCCATAAAAAAATTGAAGTTAGAAAAAAAAGTAAAATTTTACCAAGCTTCAACTTCAGAATTATTTGGTGAAATTCAAGAAAAAAAACAATCAGAAAAAACAAAGTTTTATCCAAAGAGTCCATACGCTTCTTCAAAGTTGTTCGCTTACTGGATTACAAAGAATTATCGTGAGTCTTACAATATGTTTGCTTCTAACGGAATATTATTTAATCATGAGTCACCTAGAAGAGGAGAGACATTTGTTACAAGAAAAATTACAATTGGGATTAGTAGAATTATTAATGGACTTGATAATTGTTTATATTTAGGAAATATTTATGCTTTAAGGGATTGGGGACATGCTAAAGATTACGTTGAGATGTGTTGGAAAGTTCTTCAACACAAAAAAAGTGATGATTTTATAATAGCAACGGAAAAACAATTTTCAGTAAAATTTTTTATTGAGAAATGTTTCAAATATCTTGGAATAAAAATTTCCTGGATAGGTAAGGGTCTTAAAGAGAGGGCAATTGTAAAAAAATTTGATGAAAAAAAATATCCTAATTTGAGAAAGAAAATGACGGTTATAAAGATCGATAAAAAATATTTTAGACCAAATGAGGTTGATAATCTTGTGGGAAATTCCTCTAAGGCAAAAAAAATTTTAAATTGGAAGCCAAAGACAAAGATAAATGAACTTATTGCTGAAATGATGGAAAGTGATTTAAAATTGTTTAATAAAAAAAATTAAGAAAATTCCAATGGTTCAAAAAGTTTTAATTGCTGGTCAAGAAGGTATGGTCGGAAATGCATTATATAATCTCTTGAAAAAAAAAAAAGTTTAAAATAATAGATTGTAAAAGAAAAAAACTTGATTTTACATCTCAAATTCAAGTGGATAGATGGTTTAAGAGACATAAACCAGATATAGTAATTAATGCTGCTGGACGTGTTGGAGGCATTTTGGACAATTATACTTTCCAATCAGATTATCTATATTTAAATACAATGATTGGTATGAATATTGTAAATTCATCTTTTAAATATGATGTTAAAAGATTGATAAATTTAGGCTCTTCTTGCATTTATCCAAAAGAGGTGAAACAACCTATATCAGAAAATTCTCTTTTATCTTCAAGTTTAGAAAAAACTAATGAAGGCTATGCACTTTCAAAAATAATTACTCTTAAATATTGTCAATTTTTAAAGCAAAAATATAAAAAAGATTTTATTTCAATACAGCCTGCTAACTTGTATGGGATAGGAGATAATTTTGATTTAAAATCAAGCCATGTTTTACCAGCATTAGTAAAAAAGTTTACCATAGCAAAGCTGAAGAAACAAAAAAAAGTTGAAGTTTGGGGCACTGGAAAGGTGAGACGAGAATTTCTTAATGTTGAAGATTTAGCTGAAGCAATTTACTTTTTATTAAAAAAAAAGACAAAATATGATTATGTTAACATAGGAGGTGGAGAAGATTTTTCTATAGAGCAAGTTGCACGAATGATTAAAAAAACAATCAATTATAAGGGAAAAATAGTTTTTAATAGAAGATATCCTGATGGTGTCAAAGTAAGAAAAGTAAATTCGATGAAGATTAAAAGTCTAGGATGGCACCCTAAAATAAAGTTAAAAGATGGACTTATTAAGTATTGCGATTATTACCTAAAAAAAATATTACCTAAAGAGTAACTATCTTAATTTTTTAGAGGATAGAAAGATCAATAATGTTGAGTAAATTATTATAAAAATTAAAATTATAATTAGTTTACTTATTTCTAAATAACTTAAAATTATAGGATAAAGTGTAAGAGCTATTAATATAATTAAAGTTTTAATAAAAGAAAATTTTGATAATAGAAGATGATGAAGATGAAATCTGTCTGAAGTTAGTGGATTTCTTTTAAGCAATATTCTTTTAAAAAAAAAGTCTTATAAGATCAATACCAGGCAATAACATATAGATTACAACTTCATCCGTATAATTTATCAACTCAAAATTATATAATTTTATAAAAAAATATCCTATGATAAATGCAATCATCAAAGATCCGCTATCACCTAAAAAAGTTTTATTTCTCATGTTGAGATATGAATAAGTTAAAATTGAAATTAGGATTATTTTAGTTACTAACGATTCATTATATAAATTCATAATACCTAATAAAATAATAACAGAGTAGCTACTAGATTGTAAATTTATGCCATCAAACATGTTAAATGCATTTAAAAAAACTAAAAAACAAAAACATGTTAAAAGTATAGAGTAATTTGATAAATCAAATTCTTTCACCATAAAAGAAAATTTAATAGTTTTAATATTTAATGTATTATCAAAATACAGAATAAAAATAATTATAATTGATGCAATTATAAATTTTTTAGAAGCTGAAATATTTAATTTATCGTCTATAAAACCTAAAAAAAAAATAGATAAAGAAGTAATAAAAAATAAAACAAAATTTTCATAATCAACAAAAAAAATTTCATCGATTAAAAAATTTGGGTTAATTGTTATAAATAAAGTGTATAAAATTAAATTGAAAAAGATTATTATTCCACCAGCTAATGGTATGGGTTTTTTATGTAATTTCCTTTTTCCATCTGGTTTGTCGAGATTAATATGAAATAACTTTATTTTATCAAAAAAAAATATCAATATAAGATTAAACAGTGCCAAAGATAATATAAAAATATTTTCAATACTCATCATTTTTTAAAGAAAATTTATTTAGATAATTAATAAATGTATAAATTACTATAAAATCAACACTGAATACTGCATATGAACTTTCTAAAATAGATCTAAACAATATTAGCAAAACTATTACTGAGCTGAGATAATCAATCTGTTCTCTTAATTTGAAATTTTTTAACAAATTCTTTATTACAATCCATAAAGATAAAAGAGAAAAAGATATAAAGTTTATGATACCTAATATGCCGGAGGACGCAATTGCGTATATTAGACCATTTGAGGCTGTTTGATTTATCAAAAATCTATCACTTTGTGCTCCATAACCATAAATAATTGACCTATCAATTTTTGATAAAATATCTTTCCAATCATTTACTCTGCCGGAAGAATAAGTTTTAGGATCAATAGGTCTTTTGAAATCTGTTGTTATTTGTTTTAGATTTTTTGAAATGCTGTTGTTTTTAAAATTAATATTTTCATAATTATAGATTAAATATTTGGAAGTTATTATAGCGTTCAGAAAAATAATAGGCACTATAAAATACAATCCGAAATATTTAAGAGTTTCTTTGAGGGAAAATTTTTTTTCATATATATAATTTATCAAAATATAAATTATTAACAGTACAATAGTAGTTCTACTCTGAAATAATAAGACAATAGTAGAAATCAAAATAAAAATTGCAATTTTAAAAAAATTGTATTTATAAAAAAAATTTTTAAATATAAAAAATGACATTATCATCATTATCAATAATGTTCGTGATGAGCCTGTTGATCTAGGGCTATTTTTTCCTAGAAAAGTCTCACTAGAAAAAAAAAATGTATATAAAGTACTTGAACTTTTTGAAGCAAAAAAATTAACAAATACTTTATAATTTAAAATCGTGATTAGTGATAACATAATAAAAGTAATATAAAAAAAAATTGAGTATTTTTTTTCATCAAAATAAATATTTGATAAAATAAAGATTAATAAGATATTTAGTGCGCTAACTACATAAACTAGATTCATAATTGAATTTTTAGTTAAAAAAAGACCAGGCACTTGAAAAATAAAGTAAAAGAACAAAAAAATGAATAATAATTCTCTTTTTAAATTTATATCTTGATATTTTTTAAAAAAAATAATTATTAAGATTGGGAATAAAAATAAATTTAAAGATTGTCTCAAAAAATTTAGTAAATTACTTAAATTATTATTTTCTGTTTCAATGAAATTTTGAATATCATCAAATGATGTTGAAATTGAAAACCAACAAATTAAGTATGATAAAATAAGGAAAATTTGAATATAAGAAAAATTTAAAGCTTTTTTATCTATCATTATTTGACATTCTCTCTTTTAATTTCTTTATGCATATAAAGTAAGTATCCTAATGGGTAAAACATTATTAAAGACATCCAATTATTAAAAAAATTACCTGAAGGGATCAATGGAAATAAATTAATAATAATTCCAACGTTCAACAAATAATAGCTCATTATTAAATTGCTAAAATTTTTTTTAAATATAATCTTAATATTTTCATATAAAGCTCTCAAAAATAAAAAAAATATCATAAAAAAACCAAAAATTCCTATCTCAGACAAAATTTGTAAATACGTGTTATGCGGATGTGTTGAACAAGTAATTTTATTGTTTCTATTTAAGAATTTTAAATAATCTAACTTGCTTTCTTCTTCTTTTAATTTGTATAAATTACAAACTTCATAAAAAGTTTTAATTCCAGATCCTTTAAAAAAATTGTCTTTAAAGATGATTAGAGATGTTAAAGCAAGATCTTCGTGTTCTTTTGAAAAAAATCTTTTTTTATCCTCATAATTTTGATTCCATGAGGTTTTTATAAAACCTAACTGTTGTAGAGTATAGTCTAAATACTTATATCTTAATTTATCATTAGAAATAAAAACTATAAAAATAACTAGTGAGGAAATAATTAAAAATTTAATTTTTTTTTTATTAATCAAAAAATAAAATAATAACAATACGAATAAGAGAAAAAGTGCAGTTCTTTCAGAACTTAAAAATATAATTACACCAAAAATCAAAATAATAATTGGAGAAAATTTCTTTAAATTTAACATATAAAGTAATGATAAAAATAAAGGCATCAATCGGATAAGATAACTTCCAAGTTTTTTTTCGTCATCAAAAAAACTTGTTAAGTATGGAGTAGGATCCAAACCAGTTTTATATCCTAGTAAATTATAACCCATTAAAAATTGAATAAAAGAGTCAATTGTAATTATTGAAAATGTGAAAATTAATGAGTAAAAAAAAATATTTATAAAAAAATTGTGTTTTTTAAAAAGATAATAAATTCCAAGAATAAATAAAAAATATCTAAAGTAAAAAAAAGAGGGTAAAAATGATTTATCCAAAGATTTTGAGAATAAAAGACTTATTAAAACTATAAAATAGAATATTAAAAAAAAATTTATTTCAGACTTTATTTGAAAAAAATATTTTTTATTTTCTTTAAAAAATAATAAGGCAATTACAATTAAAGCTGATATTGAGGCAAATAGGTCAGCTAAAAATATGCTTAAAGATAAAAATAGAGGAAATAAAAAAATAAGTGATATCAATAATTTGTCTAAAATATTTGTTTTAGAAAGAAATTGGTTAAAAATTATTTTCATTTTATAAGTATGTTTATATATATTTCATTATATATAAATAATTAAAAGCTATATAAGTAATTATTAAAGATACAATATATGAAATTAGAAAAACTAGAATCTTTCAAGATTTATAAAGATAAAAATTCATGAAAGTTTTATGGCTTGTATCTTTTAGACCGATTGGTAAATCAAAATCTAATGATTTATTTCAAAGTATATTTGTAGATTCTATTAAGTCTCTAAATATTGATGTTTATTTTAGTTTAACTCAATTTAGTGAACCAAATGTAAAAAACTTTATAAAAAAAAAAAAGATTAAAAATTTTTATAAAAATATTTCTAAAAAACAACTCCCCCTTGGAAAAAAATATTCTAATAAACACATGCTTTTAAATGCTTTAGATCAATTTATTAAAAAAGGAAAATTTAATTATTTAGTTTTTTCAACGGCTGATATTATAGTTCCAAACAACTTATTTAATGAATTAAAAAAAATTCATATGAAAAATTTTTGTGCTTTTGTTTTTCCAAATACGCAAGTAATTAACGGAGAATTGAAAAATACTTTTTGGCCTTATTTTGGTATAGATTTAATTATTTTTAAAATTGATAAAAAGAAAGCACGAGAGTTTAGAGAAATAATAAAATTTTATAATCAATATGATTGGGGTATAATTGAAAATTTTTATTTTGCAGCTTGTGAAGTTTTGAAATTAAAAAAAGTCAATCTATATAAAAGAATGAAAGTTATAAAATTTGAAAATGATTTTAAATCATTTTCTGAGGATAGATCATGGCAAATAAATTCATGGAAAGAAAATCAAAAATATTTTTTAAAATTTTTGAAAAAATATAACTTAAGTAAGTTGTATGCTAATGGTTCATATTACTTTTTACTTTACAAAATTTTTAATTTTAAAGATTTAAATTTTAGCTTGCTTTTATCTTATTTAATATTTTATCCTTATAATTTATTTAAAAAATTTATTAATTATCTTAAGTAACTTTTTTAGCTAAAAAATAAAAATGATTTTGTTTTTTAAATATATTTCCTCTATAAAATTTATTTTTAATTATCTTAACTTGAAATTTATTTGAAATTTTTTTTTCAAGATCTTTAAAATACTTAAGGTTATTAATATTTTCAAAATTTTCCTGAAAACTTATTAAAATATAATTATTATGTTTCATAACTTTTTCAAAGTTTTTCCTAAAATTAAGTGGAGTCTCAGATATTGACCAATTAGCAATAAACAAAGATTCTGAATTATCTTTGTAATACTCCTTAATTTCTTTTAAATTTGAACTTAAAAAAAAACTGTTTTGTTTTGAAAAACCCACATTTAAATTATTATATTTCAAATAATAAAATTGAAGTAAATTTACATAAAATGTATCAAAAATAAAGTATTTAATATTACGATTTATTTTAGAGAAAACTCTAGCCATACAACCATAACCACCTCCAAACTCAAAAACCTTTTTAATTTTTTTCGTATTTAATTCGAATTCATCAATCAATATACTTAAATGAAAAATATGATTAATTTTGTTTCCTGAGCTCTTTGGATAAAGAAAATATCTAATGGGATTGCCTACATCATCTTCTGTCAATAACTTCTTATAAAATTTCCATTTTGAGCTTTTTTGTAAAGTTTTAAGTTCGTAATAAATAAATAATCTATTATGAACGAAGAACATTTTTTGAATAAAACTTTCTCTTAAAAAATTTTGAATTTTTTTTCCATTTAACAATTTCATAACATCCATATTAAATTTTTTATGAGTATTTTTTAAATTTGATTTTTGAAGTTTGTGATTGATTATCTTTGAGTTAATAGCTTTTAAAATTTTATCATTTTTTCTTTTAATTACTGGCTTATTTGTAGAAAAAAAACTTAAGTAAGTTGCCAATTTTCTCAAAACTAAATTAATCATTTTTAATGAAAAGACTAATTATTAATAAAATAAGAGAGATATAGAATAAATTTTCAAAATTTATCGATAGGTAAAGTGTAGAAAGTAATAACAATATATAAAAGTAATGAAATATTAAATTTTTGATAATACTTCTAAGCAGATTTAATCTAAAAATAAGTAGTATTACTTCTTTTATCAAAATTAGAAAACTTATATCGATTAATGAAAAATTGTGACTCGTTAACAAATATAAAGACGATAAAAAAAAAGGCATAAATAAAAATTCGATCTTTAGGTTTCTATCTAAAGTCTTTGATGCCTCAAATTTTGTAATAAGTATATGTGATGTGCATGAAAAAATTGCACATAGAGAAAATATTTTTGTCAATAATAAAATATTTTGATTGTATTGTTCATTTAGCCAAAAGTTTAAAAAAATTTCATATGTAGGAAATAGAATTAAAATAAAGATAGGTATAATTTGTAAAAAAATCTTAAGAGTATAATTGAAATCAACATTATCATGATTTTTGCTTGATAGATTAGTAAGCAAATATGCACTAAAACCTTTAGATAAAATACTTAGTTTGCCAGTTAATTGTTGAGGTATTGAGTAAGTTGCTATCGCTATAGGACCTAAAAAAATTTTAACTAGATATTTATCAAATAAATCATAGAAATGAATAAGAATACTATTTAAAGTAAGCCATCTAGCATTTTTTTTTAAATTAAGAAACAATATTTGATTATTAGATTTTAAAATTAAATTTTTTGATAAAATTAAAAAGAACATTAGAAAAGATGCTAAAAACTTAATTATCAAAGAGAAAATAATTAATTCTTTTAATGATAACCCTTCATTTAATAAAAGTATCAATGAAGGCAGCGATAAAGATAAGCTAAAAAAAATTAAATTAAAAAGACTTAAGAATTTAAACATTCTAGTTCCTTGAAATATACCTTCTAAAGTCGAGTATAAAATAGATAGGCTTATTCCGAAAAGAAGATGAAATATTAAAGAAGGATTAATTAATTTTGAAAAAAAAGATAACTGCTTTAAGTTTAATAAAATAAACAAAAGAAAAAATGCAATTAAAATAACAAAAAAAGTATATTTTATTCCCTGAAAACAAATTTCTTTATTTTTTTTTGGATAATTATTAATACTCACTACTATTGATTTACCAATACCAAAATTGAAAATTGATGAAATAATCAATAAAAAATGAAAAATTATATAATTTCCATAATTTTCAACTCCAGCGATGCTTAAGTGTACTGGAATAGATAGTAGTGATAATAAAATCGACAAAATACCAGGTAAAGATAGAATTGAACTATTAATTAACAATTTATTAATTTTAATATTCATTAAAATATTTACCTAAATTAGATTTTATAAAATTGTGAGATATATTTTTCATTGAATAATTCTTTTTATAAAAAAACTTATCATTTTTAGATTTTTTTTTTAATGTATCAAAATCTTTTAAAACTATCGATAGTGCTTTAATAATTTGCTTTTTGTCATTAGCAATAAACGGTGGATTTTTTTTATTTAATTTAATGCCCTCAATTCCTTTTGAGGAAGATATTACTATAGTTCCAAGTGTTAAAGCCTCAATTATTTTAATTCGAGTACCCGTTCCAAACTTTAGCGGAACACACATGCATGAAGAATTATATATTAAATTATATAAATTTTCTTTAGTTACGATTTGTTTATTTATCAACCAAGGGTAATTTTTATTATATCCACCTCCAGTCAAAATAAGTTTAATCTTTGGAAATTTCTTTATGATTGCAGGCATTATTATTTGATTTAAAAAATCTATTGCGTCTTTGTTGGGTTTATAAAGATAAGATCCACAATAAATTATATAAAATCTAGATTGAGTCTTTTTTAAATTTTTTTCATTTATATCTATACCATTTGGAAAAATTTTTGTTTTTTCTTTATAAATTTTATATATTCTATTTTTTTCCTTAATTGAAACACTTGTTGAGTAATTAGAAAACTTAAATACTAACTTTTCAAGAAATTTAGTTAAAAAATAAATGAATTTATTTGAATATTTTTTTCTAATATCAGACTCTATACTGTGGGATATATAAATTATCTTACAGTCAGGTAATAATAATTTTAAAAAAAAAATCGTCACGAAACTGTAAAATATCCAACTTGCTCCCTCTATAATTATGATCTTATTTTTTGAAAATCTAATGTATTTAAATATTTCAATTATCAAAGAAGGTAATTTTAAAATTTTTTTTATTGGTGTTTCTTTTTTAATGAAAATAGTTTTTATATTTTTGTTATTAATCTTTTTAATATGTGAAATCTGAAATAGTTTCTTTTCTTTTGGCCAACTACTGAATCTGCTATTAACTACCGTTGAGGACCCCATATTATTAGGCACAATTGGAAAAAAAGTAACAAAAGCTGTTTTGTTTTTGATCATAAATAACTATAATTTTATACCAGACCTTATAATTAATATTTGCCTTTTTTTTTAAAATTACTATAACACCAATGCCTGGTAATTATTGCGAAAGTGTTATACCCGATCCCATTCCGAACTCGGCAGTCAAGCCTTTCTGCGCTGATGGTACTTTGTCTTAAGACATGGAAGAGTAAGACGTTGCCAGGCATCATATTTAATGAAAAATATTATTCTTGTAACTGGTGGAGCAGGTTTTGTTGGTTCAAACTTAATTGAGTTATTATTAAGCAAAACAAAGAAAAAAATAATTAGTTTAGATAATTATAGTACTGGAAAAAAAAAAAATCACTTAAAGACAAATAGGGTAAGATATCTTAACTGTAACACCAAAGATATTAATACAAAACTTTATAAGTATAAAAAAAAGATTCATTCAATTTTTCATTTTGGTGAATTTGCTAGAATATATCAAAGTTTCAAAAATTTTGATGAATGTTATGACTCTAACTCAATAGGTAGTATGGCTGTATTTAAATTTTGTTTAGATAACAAAATCAAACTAGTTTATTCTGCAACTTCTGCAAGCTTGGGAAATAGCGGAAATGACAAAAATCTTTCACCTTATGCTTTTACAAAATCGAAAAACTTGGAACTTTTAGAAAATTTAAAAAAGTGGTTTAATTTAAATTATGAAATTATATATTTTTATAATGTATACGGTCCTAAACAAATTTCAACTGGGCCTATGGCAACAGTTATAGGTATATTCAACAATCACTATAAAAATAAAAAATCATTACCCGTTGTAAGACCAGGAAGTCAGTCTAGAAGATTCACTCACATTTCTGATACTGTTAATGTATGTTTCGAGGCCTGGAAAAGAAATAAATGCGCTCATTATTCTATCTCTAACAAAAAATCACATTCAATAATAGAAGTTGCAAATATGTATAATTCTAAAATTACATATTTAAAAGCTAGACCTGGTGAAAGATATGCTTCAGCATTAACTAAAATTTCCTTAAATAATAAGATTATTAGAAGATTTGGAAAAATAAATTTGAAAGATTATATAACATCGTTTATTAAAGGTAAAATTTTATGAAAATTAAAAGCTCACTTAAATCTGTAAAAAAAAGAGATCTTAATTCTAAACTAGTTAGGAGAAGAGGCAGAGTCTATATCATAAATAAAACCAATCCAAAGTTTAAAGCTAGACAGAAATAATTTTTATGGATAATGAAAACCATAAAAAAACATGGAATAATTTTACAAAATTTGTACTGTGGGGAACTGTCGCTGTAGTTATAATTTTGATATTAATGGCGGTGTTCTTACTTTAAAAAACCATAATGAAAATTGTTTCTCTAAAAGAAAATAAAGCTGTAGAAAAAAGGGTTGCTATAACACCTGAAATAGCAAAAAAATATATGTCAGTTGGTTTTGAAGTTTTTTTACCAACAGGCTACGCTTCTCATTTAGGTTTTGATGATGAAAAATATGAATCTCAAGGTGTAAAAATTTTAGAAAATGAAAAAGATCTTATTGAAAATAGTGAAGTAATTGTTCAATTAAACCTTCCTTCTGAGGAGGCACTATCATACTTAAAAGAAGATCAAAATTTAATAGGAGTTTTAAATCCATATTTAAATAAAGAAAAGCTTGAAAATTTATCTAAATGTAAAGTAAATACTTTTTCTCTTGAACTTTTACCAAGAATAACAAGAGCTCAATCGATGGATATACTTTCTTCCCAAGCTAATTTAGCAGGATATAAAGCAGTAATAGAGTCTTTCGCATACTTTGAAAAAGCAATTCCAATGATGATGACTGCAGCAGGTACAGTTCCAGCAGCAAAAGTTTTAGTTGTTGGTGCTGGTGTTGCGGGTTTACAAGCTATTGCTACCGCGAAAAGAATGGGTGCTATAGTTTTTGCTACTGATGTAAGAATGGCTTCAAAAGAACAAGTTGAAAGTTTAGGTGGAAAATTTTTAACAGTTGAAGGGGCAGAAAATTTAGAAACAGAGGGAGGCTATGCAAAAGAGACCTCTGACGAGTTTAAAAAAAAACAAGAAAAATTATTGAGCGATACTTTAAAAAAAATTGATATTGTTATTTGCACAGCATTAATACCGGGTAAAAAAGCTCCAATAATTCTTAAAGGGGACATGATAGATAATATGCAGTCTGGTTCTTTAATTTATGATTTGGCTGCTATTCAAGGTGGAAACACTGTATTAACTAAAGTTGACGAAATAGTTGAAAAAAATGGTATAAAAATAATGGGTGATGGGAATATTCTGAATAAGCTTCCCATTTCAGCATCAACTTTATATGCGAAAAACGTATTTAACTTTGTTTTGAATTTATTGGATAATGAAAGTAAAAAAATTAAAATTAACTTAGAGGATGAAATAATCAATAAAACGTTAATTAGCTAAATTTATGGAAATAGATCCTTTTATATTCCGCCTCAGTATATTTATTCTCTCAATATTTGTGGGATATTATGTTGTTTGGAGTGTAACACCATCTTTACATACTCCTTTAATGTCAGTTACAAATGCAATTTCTTCAGTCATTATAGTTGGCGCAATCATTGCTGGATTAGCTGGCGATACTAAGACAATTTTCAACACCTCAAGTATTTTTGGTTTTATAGCTATTTCACTAGCTGCAATAAATATTTTTGGTGGATTTTTAGTTACTCAAAGAATGTTAGCTATGTATAAAAAAAAGAAGAAAGATAAAAAATGATTTCGCCAAATTTATCAGCAGTCTTTTACTTGATTTCAGGTGTTTTATTTATTCTCGCATTAAGAGGGTTGTCATCCCCGGAAACATCACGAAAAGGAAATTTTTTTGGAATTCTCGGAATGATAATTGCAATAACTGCAACTTTTTTGTCAATCGGTAACTTTTCTAGTGGATTTATTTTTGTTTTAATTTTTCTTTTATTTGGTGGATTAGTGGGTGCATTTATTGCTTACAAGATACCAATGACAGCAATGCCTGAATTAGTAGCAGGATTTCATAGTTTAGTTGGACTCGCAGCTGTTTTTGTTGCTATCTCAGCATTTTTAAATCCAGATGCTTTTAATCTTGGTTCACCAGGTAATATCAAATTAGGAAGTTTAATTGAAATGTCTATTGGAGCAGCAGTCGGTGCCATAACTTTTTCTGGCTCTGTAATCGCTTTTTTGAAACTTCAAGGAATAATGTCTGGAGCTCCAATTACATTTAAAGGTCAACATCCACTTAATGCTTTAATACTTATTTCAATAATAGCATTGATTTATTTATTGTGCTCTTCTCAATCTTCAGAATATTTTTGGATTTTAATATCTGTATCTTTTTTAATTGGTTTTTTGTTGATAATTCCTATAGGCGGAGCAGATATGCCAGTTGTAATTTCAATGCTAAATTCTTACTCTGGTTGGGCTGCAGCAGGAATAGGATTTACGTTAGAAAACACAGCTCTAATTGTTACTGGTGCCTTAGTAGGATCTTCAGGTGCAATTTTATCATATATTATGTGTAAAGGAATGAATCGTTCCTTCTTCAATGTGATTTTAGGAGGATTTGGGGCTACGGATCAATCATACAGTAATCAAAATAAGGAACAAAAACCTGTTAAAAGTGGCAATGCAGATGATGCAGCTTTTTTAATGAAAAATGCGTCTTCAGTTATAATAGTCCCGGGATACGGTATGGCAGTAGCACAAGCACAACATGCGTTGAGAGAGATGGTAGATACTTTAAAAAAAAACGGAATTAAGGTTTCTTATGCTATTCATCCCGTAGCGGGAAGGATGCCTGGACATATGAATGTTTTATTAGCAGAGGCTAATGTGCCTTATGATGAAGTGTTTGAATTAGAGGAAATAAATAACGACTTCGCTAACGCAGATGTAGCTTTTGTAATTGGAGCTAATGATGTAACAAATCCAGTTGCAAAAACTGATCCACAAAGTCCAATATATGGGATGCCAGTATTAGATGTAGAAAAATGTAAATCTGTATTATTCGTTAAAAGAAGTCTTTCACCTGGCTATGCTGGTATAGATAATGATCTATTTTATAAAGAAAATACTCTTATGTTATTTGCTGATGCAAAAAAAATGACAGAGGATATTACTAAAAACTTATAAAATTAATGAACACTAAAATTTTTTGTGACATTGCTGACTTGAAGCTTATTAAAAAATTTAATAAAAAAAAAATAGTTGAAGGTTTCACTACCAATCCTAGCTTAATGAGAAAAGCGGGTGCAAAAGATTATAAAACATACTCAAAACAAATTCTTCAAGTTTGTAAAAGTAAACCAATTTCATTTGAGGTATTTGCCGATAATTTTGAGTCAATGCTGGAACAAGGAATTAAGATTAATACTTGGGGTAAAAATGTTTATGTCAAAGTACCAGTTGTTAACTCAAAAAATCAATTTACAGGAAAAGTAATAAAAGATTTAAATAAAAGAAATATCAAATTAAATATTACAGCAGTTTATACGGCTAAACAAACAGCCAAAATTCTAGGAGTTATAAATAAAAAAACAAAAGTTATTATTTCAATTTTTGCCGGAAGAGCAGGTGATACAGGAAAAGATCCTTTACCTGAATTAATAAATAGTATCAAAATGGCAAAAAATTTCAAAAATGTGAAGATTTTATGGGCAAGTGTAAGAGAACCTTATAATTATATTCATGCCAAACAAATAGGTTGTCATATAATAACGATACCCCCATCAATTATTGAAAAAATTCAAAATTTTGGTAAATCTTTTGATCAACTTACCTACGAGACTGTAAAAGGTTTTTTAATAGATACTAAAAAATCAAAATTTAGAATATAAGTCTGATACAAAGTCTTTTGATTATGGACCTTTTAATTGAAAAAAAAAATTCAAAAAAAATACTTTTTACTCCGGGACCTGCGAGTTTATCAAAAGCAAATGTAATTAATTTAAATCCAGCTTTTGGAAGAGGCGATGAGTCTTATCAAGATACTGAAAAAAAGGTTTTGTCAAAAATAAAAAAATTATCTGGTCATAAAAATATTATAACTACCCAAGGCTCTGGTAGTACAGTCCTTGAAATGGTTTCTTTAAACTTTTTAAGAGGTAGAGTTTTAATTGTTTCAACAGGATATTATTCAGATCGATTATATAATTTAGCTTTATTCGCAAAAAAAACTCATAGTTTTATAAAAAGAATTGATAAAGTCGAATGGAATAATTTAGAAAAAGTAAAAAAAAAATATGATTGGATTTGGGCTTGTTATACAGAAACTAGCTGTGGTTTAAAACTCTCAATGAATGATCTTAGAAAAGTATCTAGAACCTCCAAATCGAAACTGGCCATTGATGCAACCGCATCTTTTGGTTTAGAGAAGGATCACAAATACGCAGACGTCGTTTCATTTAGCTCCTGTAAAGGTCTGTTAGGTTTAACAGGAGCTGGTTTTATTTGTTATAATCAAATGCCAAAAAATAAAGTAAATTCATTTGT
>MDTD01145902.1_pt1 | contig 37505 bp, 30 predicted proteins | sample 811221 | NCBI WGS metagenome assembly MDTD01 (sample SAMN05326646, study PRJNA326480) | marine metagenome | isolation source: seawater | place: Pacific Ocean: South West | collected 2011
CCATCACGGACCACACCTCGTCAGAGATCTCCTGTCGCGTCACCGTTCAAGACTGTCCCAGCGGGGAGCGAAAGCTCTTGATCAACACGGCCTAGGCGCCTACCGCGGCCTCCTCTCGGATATCCAGGCGAAGGACTTCGAAGGATTCAGCATCGGACAGCCCGTCCCGGCCTGATCGACGGTAACCGTAGGCCGGGAGTGTGCTTCCCGGCCTACGGTCGTCCTATGAGCGACTCCATGTCAGCAGACGTCACATTCCGGTCACGCCGCTGGGTCCGTCCCGAGGACCTGAACGCGCACGGCACCCTGTTCGGCGGCAGCCTGCTGCGCTGGATCGATGAAGAGGCCGCGATCTACGCCATCATCCAGCTCGGAAACTCCCGGGCGGTCACCAAGTACATCTCCGAGATCGACTTCGTCAGTTCCGCGCGACAAGGCGATCTGATCGAGATGGGACTGCGCGCCACCGCGTTCGGGCGCACCTCCCTCACGATGCGCGCCGAGGTGCGCAACATGATCACTCGTGAACGCATTCTCACGATCGAGAAGATCGTCTTCGTCGGCCTCGATGACCACGGCCAGCCCATTCCTCACGGCTACACCGACATCACCTACGAACGCGACCGGCTTCCCCACCACCATGGACTCATGCGCACAGAGGATAGATCCACAGCGGACCAGGTATTGGCGGGTTCCAATAGGGAGGCGGATACTGGGTGTGACCACTTGCAATGACGCGAGGTCCCAGCTATGTCCATCGACACCTACTCCGCCGCGAGCGTGCGGCAGGCTCGTGAACGCCTTCTCGAAGCTGGCGTCGGCGCGCACGGTCTCACTCCCCGCACGCTGAACGTCCCTCCGTGGATCGAGCGCAGTTGGCGTCGCTCGTTCACCACCGGTGGCGGCTACGATCCGACTGCGACTCCTGCTTACCACCCGTTCTCCGAACCGGCGGGACGCTTCCAGGACACCGCTGAGACCGTCCTGGCGCGATGGGCGGAATCACTCGCTGACATGCGTGTCGCGCTGCTGGTCAGCGACCGATCCGGACGGATCCTCGCCCGAAAGGTAGGCGACCCGAGCCACGCGAGACGGCTCGACAAGGTGTCCGCCGCCGAAGGATTCGAATTCTCGGAGTCCGCGCTGGGCACGAACGGACTCGGAACGGCGATGGAGGAAAGATCCGCAGTGTTCGTGCGCGGCGCCGAGCACGTCAACGACCGGCTGCAGACCCTCGCCTGCGACGGCGCCCCCATCCACGACCCCCTCTCGCAGCGGGTCATCGGCTCGCTCGCCCTCGCCTCTCCAGTCGGGGCATCCCATCCCGCGATGCTCGCGATCGCGAAGCAGGCCGCTCGCGACCTCCAGGACGCGCTCCTGAACACCGCACCGCCGGAGTTGCAGGCGCTGCTGGCCCGGTTCGCGGACGGCACCGCCCGCCACCGCGTGCTTGCCATCAGTCGAGGAGGCGTGCTCGCCTCGACGGGCGCGTTGCCGATGCTCTCGGCCGAGCGGCACGTGACGCTGTGGGACGAGTTGCAGGCTCACCAGTGGCAGGGGGGTGTCGCGTCCGTCCTGCTCGCGGGTCGGCCGAGCACTGCCCGCCGCATCGTGAATCGGGCAGGCGAGAGCATCTACCTCGTTGAACTGCCCGAGGACGAGCCGACCGCAGCGCCGGAACCCACCCGGCTCTCCCGCCTTGCCGCGCACCTCGACGTGCTCGGTCGCACCAGCGGGTGCATCGCGATCCACGGTCCCCGCGACAGCGGGAAGACGCTTCTCGCCCAGCTCTGGCTGCGCGAACGCGACCGCCACGACCCGGTCGTCATCGACGCCCCGGCATTTCGGGAACCGGGGGCCGTGGCCACGGCGGCGCACGCGCTGAGCACAGGCACGTCGGTGGTCGTCCGCAGCGTCGAGTCTTTGACCGACGCAGACTTCCCGGTCCTGCAGCAATTGGCTGGCGCGGCAGATCCCATCCGGTCCGCCCGGGTCGTGTTCTGTGTCGCAGACGACCCGACTGGCGTCGTCTTCAGTTACCTGGGCCGCCGGGGGCCGCGACTCGACCTCCCAGCGCTGCGCGATGACCCAGACCGTGTCATCGGCCTGGCCGTGAGACTCGCTCAGGAGCACTCGGTGACACTGAGCCCTGCTCTGCTGCAGGCGCTTTCCCGGTGGGACTGGCCTGGTGGCGCCTCGGAGCTGCGGGTTCTGATTGCCGCGATGGTGGCGTACCGCCCCGTCGGCACCATCCTGGACGTCGACCTTCTGTCCGCCGAGATGCGCACACGTGCCCGCCAGCTGCGCGGCATCGCCGCATCCGAGTACCGGGCGATCGATGCGGCGCTGCGGGAAGCGGACGGAAACCGTTCGCGCGCAGCGGAGATCCTCGGTATCGGGCGCACAACGCTGTACCGGAAACTGCGCGCGTACGGTTTCGACGGGCAGAACACCCTGATCTCCTGAAAACAGCGCCCCCGCCTGCCGACCAGGGAGGCCTGGATTCGCAGTTGCGTACTCGGCGCGGCGGAGGCGTTACACGGGGATATCAGGCGGGGGTTCGGATGAGCTTCTTGTTCGCGAACTCGTCCATGCCGTACCGGGCGAGCTCGCGTCCGACGCCGGAGCGCTTCACGCCGCCGAAGGGGAGGTCCGGTGCGCTGCGGCTGGTGCTGTTGATCCACACCATCCCGACCTCCAGTTCGCGGGCGATCTGCGCGGCTGCCAGAGGATCCTGCGTGAAGACGCTGCTGGACAGCCCGAAGGGCGACTCGTTGGCCAGGGCGACCGCGGCCTGCGGGGAGGGCACCCGGTACACGACCGCGGTCGGTCCGAACAGCTCCTCCTCGTAGGCTCGCATCAGCGGGGTGACCCCGGTGAGCACGCTGGGCGGGTAGAAGGCGCCCTCTCGGCGTGCACCGGGGGCGATGTGCAGGGTGGCGCCCTTGGCGACCGCGTCCTCGACGAGCTCCTCGAGCTCATCTCCGGCATCCGCGGACGCCAACGGGCCGAGGAACGTGTCGGGGTCCGTGGGGTCGTCGGGGATGATCTTCGTGATCGCGTCGATGAACTTCCGAGAGAACTCGTCGTAGACGGCATCCACGACAATGAACCGCTTGGATGCCGTGCACGCCTGGCCGCCGTTGGCGATGCGGCCGCGTACGCCGGCTGCCACGGCCGCGTCGACGTCAGCATCCTCCAGGACGATGAACGGGTCCGAGCCGCCCAGCTCAAGGACGACCTTCTTCATATGCCTGCCGGCCACCTCGCCGACAGCCGAGCCCGCCTTCTCGGAGCCGGTCAGCGACACCCCTTGCACGCGCGGGTCGGCGATGATGCCGGCAATCTGGCGGCTGTCTACGAACGCGTTGATGTACGCGTCGGCCGGAAGCCCGGCATCGTGGAGCACGCGTTCGATGGCGAGGGCGGACTGCGGGCAGTTGCGGGCGTGTTTGAGGATGATCGTGTTGCCCAGTGCGAGGTTGGGGGCGACAAACCGGGCCACCTGGTAGTACGGGTAGTTCCACGGCATGATCCCCAACAGCGGCCCGATCGGCTCGGTGCGGACGAGCGCTTCCCCTCCGCCGACGATGTCGAGGGTCTCGTCGGTGAGAAACGCTTCGGCGTGGTCGGCGTAGTACTGGTAGATCGAGGCGACCAGCTCGACTTCCCCGCGGGCCTGCGTGACGGGTTTGCCGACCTCGAGGGTCAGCAGCGCGCTCAGTTCATCGATGCGGTCCCGGTGCAGCTGCGCCGCGCGTGCCAGGATCCCCGTCCGTTCGGCGAGCGGCAGCTCCCGGTACCTGCGGTAGGCCGTGTGCGAGCGGGCGACGATGTCGGCCACGTCCGCATCGCCGATCACGGGGTACTCGGCGACCGTCTGGCCGGTGGCTGGGTTGATGGTCCGGTATGCACCCATCGTGGTCTCCTCGCTTCATTGCTGTCGTGCGGCTCTCGGGCCACGCCCGCCCAGATCGGCGGTCGTCTGGCGCGATACTGCCCACTCAGCCTGTCGCGCCGTGGCCGAGTTCGTCCAATACTGATCCCGGCCCAGATTGATGACGATGGCGCATCAGATGTACGTGGATCGGGTATTGGACGCGCATTGATCGGTGGTGGGAGGCTGGGACGGTGACCACTCTGATACTCCGCGAGGGCGCGGACCGGCTTCACGTCGAACTGAACCGTCCTGACGTGCGAAACGCGATCAACGACGACATGGTCGACGAACTTCACGCGGTATGCACGAGCCTGGAGCGAGAGCCCCGCATCCTGATTCTCACCGGAACCTCCACGCCCGAACGGGGTGTGTTCGCGGCTGGCGCAGACATCCGGCAGCTGCTCGAGCGCGGCCGCGACGAAGCGCTGGCCGGCATCAACTCCGGGCTGTTCACCCGTATCGCGCGGCTGCCTATGCCGGTGATCGCCGCGGTCGACGGGTTCGCGATCGGGGGCGGTGCGGAACTCGCGTACGCGGCCGACATCCGGATCGCGTCCACCCGCGCCGTGTTCGGCAACCCCGAGACGGCGATCGGAATCCTGGCCGCGGCCGGGGCGACCTGGCGGCTCGCCGAGCTGGTGGGGGAGCCGCTGGCCAAGGAGATCCTGTTCACGGGGCGCCGGCTGGACGCCGAGGAGGCGCTGCGGTGTGGGTTGGTGGCCTCGGTGCATGCACCCGACCAGTTGGCGGCTGCGGCGGACACAGTCGCCGATCGGATCGCGGGCCAGGATCCGCTCGCCCTCCGCGTCTCGAAGCGCGTGCTCGCTGCGCCGCGGGACGCCCACCCCCTTGTCGACGAACTCGCGCAGGCGATCCTGTTCGAGTCGGACGCCAAGACGCAGCTGATGACCCGATTCCTCAACCGTTCTCAGGAGACCCGATGATCACTGTTCCCTCCACCGTCGGCGTGATCGGGGGCGGCCGCATGGGCGCCGGTATCGCGCAAGTGTTCGCTCAGGCGGGCGCCCAGGTCACCGTGATCGAACGTGACCCGGCGGCGGCGGGCGCGGCCGCCGCGCGGTTGGCCGATGGGATCCGCAAGGCCGCGGAGCGGGATGCCTCGGTCGACGTCGACGCAATCGCCGGCCGCGTCGCGGCCAGCGCCGACTACGAGGCGCTGCGGAATGCCGAGCTCGTGATCGAAGCTGTCCCAGAGACATTCGCACTCAAGGTCGAGGCGATGCAGAGAGCAGAGGGGATCGTGGAGGAGTCGGCGTGGCTGGCCACGAATACCTCATCGTTGTCGGTGACAAGGCTCGCGGCGCAGCTGGCGAGGCCGGAGCGCGTGTGCGGACTGCACTTCTTCAATCCGGTGCCGCCCTCGTCACTCGTCGAGATCGTGCTGACGCCGTCGACCGACCCGGACCTGCGGCAACGGGCGGAGCAGTGGGTGACATCGCTGGGGAAGACCCCGATCGTCGTCAACGACGCGCCCGGCTTCGCGAGCTCCCGCCTGGGCGCGGCAATCGCGCTGGAAGCGATGCGGATGCTCGAAGAGGGGGTGGCCAGCGCTGAGGACATCGACACGGCGATGGTGCTGGGATACCGTCACGCGACAGGTCCGTTGCGCACCTCCGATCTTGTCGGGCTGGACGTGCGTCTCGGGATCGCCGAATACCTCTATGAGACGCTCGGCGAGCGGTTCGCCCCGCCGCAGATCCTCCGCGACAAGGTCGCGGCCGGGGAGCTGGGACGCAAGACGGGACGCGGCTTCTTCGACTACGCGTGAGTCGTGGCCGGCTGGACGCCCGGCGCGGTCACGCGCTGAGCACGATCCGGCCGGGCACGCCGCCCGCGGCGAGCCGGTCCAGCGCATCCTGCACCGCCGTCGCAGACAACTCCCCGTCGATGATCGGGAGATGCGGGAGCGCGCCGCGCCGCGCGAGCCCGACGAGCTCCTCGAGCTCGCCGAGGGACCCGACGAAGCTTCCGCGGATGGTGATGATCTTCAGAGTGAGCAACGCGGTGGGGATGACCAGCTCTCCGCCGAACAGCCCGACCTGAACCATCGTTCCGCCCTTGCGGAGCGCGGCGAACGCAGCGGGAGCTGTTGTGGAGTTGTTGACGAAGTCCACGATCGCCGCGACCGGCCCACCGGCGCCGGCGACGATGGCGGCGGCAAGGTCTTCCTGGCGGGCGGAGATCGTCGTGGTCGCTCCGAGCTGCCGCGCCAGTTCCAGATTGCGCTCCTGCAGGTCCACCGCGAGGACTGCTTCGTGGCCGAGCGCGCGCAGCGTGGCGATCGCCATCAACCCGACACCGCCGGCGCCTATCACCACGACCGGATCGGACGCGGTGGCCGGAAGGGCCTTGCGCGCGGCACTGTAGGCGGTCAGGCCGGAGCAGGCGAGAGTTGCGGCCCACCGCTCTTCGATCCCGGTGACGTCGAGGAGGTAACGGGGGTGCGGGACGAGGATAAACTCGGCATACCCGCCGTGGCGGGCGACGCCGAGGTTACGGGGCGAGGGGCACAGGTTCTCGTGACCTGCCTGGCATGCGTCGCAGGAGCCGTCGCCGATCCATGGGTAGACAAGGCGATGCTCACCCGGCGAGACCCCGTCGGCGTCGGGGCCGGCCGCTTCGACGACGCCGACGACCTCATGGCCGAGGACAAGCGGGTAGGTGACGCCCCGGTCGATCAGATTCAGACGCCCCCGGCTGCCGAGATCGTAGTACCCCTCACGCAGGTGCATGTCGGTGTGGCACACCCCGGACCGAACCACGCGCAGGAGGATTTCGGTGCCTTCGGGGGTCGGGGTCGGCAATTCCACATCGGTCACCGTGTGATCGTCTTGGAAGATCGCGAATGCGTGCATGGTTGTCCTCGCCGTTGATATACGCACAGTGGACTCCACGCTTCCACTTCGTTCTGATTCTCTCCAATACCAAATGGCAGGCGGATTGATACCTGGCGACCCTTAGCCTCGATCCACCGATGAGCCGTGGGTGTGCCGGGGCGGCATGATCGGGGCGCGGTGACGCGTCGAGGGCAGGGTTGAGTTCCGGGCGTCGCATCCCGGTCGTCCACTTGGTCCTCGGTCGTGCCGCGTTGCGGCGATGGTCAGGTGGTCACCGTTGGCGGTGGCGCGTGCGTGGCTGTGAAGAGCCGGTCGAACGCGGTCTGCCATGGCCAGGCCTCGGGCAGGTGCAGCGTGATTCGGCGCGCGGAGCGCGCCAGCCGTGCGGGGACGTGGATCAGGGTGCGGCGGATCGTCGCGGTCGTTGCTCTCGCGAGCCGTCCCGCTCGGTCGGCGACGAGACCGGCAGCGCGGGTGAGGTTGAATGCGATCACGGCGATGACGAGCCAGGCGCTGTTCGCGGTGAACACCCCGGAGGGCAGGTGCGCGAGCGGCCCCGCTTTGAGGTCGGCGTGGACCTGCTCGATGATCGCGTGACCGCGGTGGGTCTTGTCCGCGGCCACCGTGTCCATCACCTCCTTCGCTGTGGTGGTGAAGAACGCGTGATGCCGGTAGACGTCGAACAGGGTCGGCTGCTCCACCTGTCTCGGGTTCAGATCGGGGATGCGCCGCACCACCAACCGTCCGGCGACCTGTTCCGCCTTCTTCCTCGAGCGGAACGCGGTGAACGGGACCTCGGCGACCTCGGCTTTGGAGATCAGCTGCCCGGTGGTCTCGTCACGGATCGCGTCGGTGTACTCGATCATCTCCCACGCATCATCCGGGATGGTCGCGATCGCGGCCTTCACCGCCGGGTCCATCCTCACGGTCACCGACACGTCGGCGCCCGCCTTGATCGCGGTGCCGACGGTCGCGTGTCCGTAGAACGCGGAGTCCGCCCGCAGCAACGGCCTGGCCCCGGTCGCGGCGCGGGTGCGGCGCAGGGTGGCGAGAGCATCGCCGACGATCCGCGCGGCCCCCTTCGGGGACCCGGTCTTCCCCTGCCGCAACCGCTGGGCCAGGATCACCGGCGCCGACGAGGTGGTCGATGCCGTGGCGAGGAGGGCGTTCAGCCCCCGGACGCCGGAGTACCCGAAACCGGCGCCCTGCTTCTGGTATCCGTGGACCTCGATGATGGTGTCGTCCAGATCCACCATCACCCGCTCGCCATCGCCTGCTCGGAGCAGCGGCGCGTCGACAGCGAGATTCGCGAACACCCGGGAGGCGACGGCGTCGAGCTGGCGGACGTGTCCGAACCGGAACTCCCGCAGGAACGACCCGAGCGTCGACGGCGCATACGTCCGGTCGAACAACCGGCCCATTCCGCCATGGCGGAGCAGGTTCATGTCGTCGATCGAGTCCGCCCCGGCGAGCATGCCCGCGACCAGTGCCATCACCTTCGCACCCGCGTTGGCGCCCTTATCCGTCGGGACGCTCAACCGCTCACGCGCGAGCTCGTCCAACCCCGCGGAACGCGCCAGGCGGAGCATCGGCACCAGCCCCGCGGCCGACACGAGATTCGGATCATCGAACACCGCAGACACTGCGGCGGGGGCGTGCTTGAATTGCATCTACGAGATGCCTCTCCGACCAGACGAACAGAACCCTAAGCAAGCTCTATTCTTCCTGATCAGAGGGGCATTTCTACGTCACGACGCTCGCTCAACGCCCCGTCCATCGGTGGATCGAGGCTTAGTCCTGCGGCGTCGGGAGGACGGATTCGGACAACCGGAGCACGGCGTGCAAGGCACGGTCGTCGCTGTCGCGCAGCCACGCCATCCGCAGCTCGACAGGTGCGACGTCGTCGGTCAGGCGCAGGAAGCGCAAGTGCGGGTCGGCGATGCTGTCGATCACCGAGGACAGGGTCAATGAGCAGCCGATCTCGGCGGAGACGAGGGACATCAGCGTCCACGAGTCCGGTGCGTGCTGGACGACATCGGCGTTGAACCCGGCGGCTCTACTCATCTGTCGCAGCCGCTCCAGCAGCAACGTGCCGGTCTGCGGTTGGAGCGACACGAACGGCTCACCCTCGAACTGCGCGATCGACACGGCACCGGCGTCGGCTAGACGGTGGGTCTCCGGGACGGCGATGACGAGTTCCTCGACAGCGATCACGCGGGTGCGCACGGCGGCGGGAATGTGGTCCCACCTGCCGAGGGCGATGTCGATGTCGCCGCGGGTGAGCAGCTGCATCGCCGGTTGGGCGAAGTGCTGACTGAGCAGCTCGAGGTGGATGCCTGGGTGGTTCTGGTTGACTGCTCGGGCGAGCAATCCGACCATCACGTTGGAGGACGCACCCGCGTACGCCAGACGGACGTGACCGATCTCGCCCGTCCCGGCTGCGCGGGCGACCCTGCTCACCCGGTCCAGCGCGTCCAGGACCTCCTGGGCGGGGGCGACGAGGGCCTCGCCCACCGAGGTCAGCGTTACCTTGCGGGTGCTCCGCTCGAACAGCCGCGCACCCAACTCCCGCTCCAGCTGCTGGATGCCGCGGCTGATCGGCGGCTGCGCCATATGCAGGCGCTCGGCTGCCCGTCCGAAGTGCAGTTCCTCGGCGACGGCGAGGAAGGTGCGCAGCTGCTGCAGATCCATCCAGGGATTATTGCATAATCCGTACCGATGGAAGGTGGATTGGCATACAAGTCTGGATGAGTCGGCCGGGGTCGCGCAGACCCCGGCCGACCGAGATCACTGCGCGGTATAGCCGCCATCCACGACATACTCGGCGCCGGTGACGAAGGAAGCCTCGTCCGAGGCGAGGAAGAGTACGACGTTCGAGACTTCCTCGGGCTGGCCGGGCCGGTCGAGGATCGTCGTGGACAGCACGGCTTTCGTCGACTCCGGCGTCGCCAGCAGCCCCGTGGTCATGGGGGTGGCGATGACACCGGGATGCACAGAGTTCACCCGGATGCCGTACTTGGCCAGGTCCACCGCGCTGGCCTTGGTCAGCAGCCGGACGGCGCCCTTTGACGCCTCGTACGCGGCGGCGCTCGGTGCGCCGATGATGCCGTAGATCGACGAGATGTTCACGATCGATCCCCCGCCTGCGCGGACCAGAGCAGGCACCGCGGCCTTGGTGCCGAGGAAGACACCCTTGGCGTTGATGCGGAAGATGAGGTCCCACTCCTCCTCTGTGGTCTCCTCGACGGGCTTGAGGATGAGCACCCCCGCGTTGTTGACCAGAATGTCGAGCCGGCCGAAACGCTGCTCGGCTTCTGCCACGATCTCGTCCCACCTCGCCGCGATCGCGACATCCTGCTCCAGCCCCACGACCGTCCCGCCGTCACGGTTCGCTTCGGCGACGGTGTGCTCGAGCCCGGCCGAGTCGACGTCGGTGGCGAGGACGCTCGCCCCTTCCTGGGCGAGGCGGCGCACATGTGCGCGCCCCATCCCGTTCGCCGCGCCGGTGACGATCGCGACCTTGCCTGCAAGCCTGCTACCCATGGGTTCTCCTTAGCCTCATTGCTGATCACGCCCAGGCGCGGGCCGCTCCCGGCCCCATCGCCTCGACACCACCAGGGTGGCGTCGAAATGGGGAGCCTCGAGTGTGCCGTTCTGGAACAGCCCTCGTTTCATGAGATTAGAGCATCAATACGTGCCTGATCAGGTATTGGACGGACATAAACGGCTGCTGGGAGTCTGGACGAACACGACGACTGAGGTGTTCCCGATGATGAAGAGCTCGCTCCCGGATGGCCGGACGGTGCAGGACGTGGCCGGTGGTCCTTTCGAGGGTCTCCTGGTCGCGGATTTCGGCCGGGTACTCGCTGGCCCCTACTGCACGATGCTGCTCGCGGACCTCGGGGCGACGGTCATCAAGGTGGAGAGTCCGCTAGGGGACGAGACACGCAGCTACCGGCCACCGGAGTACCGAGGCGAGTCGACCTACTTCCTCTCCATTAACAGGAACAAGCAGTCTGTGGTGCTGGACTTCCGCAACCCCGATGACCTTGTCCTCGCACAGCGTCTCGCGGCCCGAGCCGATGTGGTCACAGAGAACTTCAAACCCGGCGGGCTCCGGCGATTCGGCTTGGACTACGAGTCCGTCAAGCGGGAGAACCCCAGTGTGATCTATGCGTCGATCACCGGCTTCGGTACCGCGGGAGGCGCGGGGCTCGCCGGCTACGACCTGCTCGCACAGGCGCTGTCTGGACTGATGAGCGTGACCGGCGCGCCGAACACGGAAGGGTTCCGCGCGGGCGTCGCGGTGTTCGATGTGATCACCGGGTTGCACACGTGCATCGCGATCACCTCCGCCCTTTACCACCGACAGCGCTCGGGAGAGGGACAGCACGTCGAACTGAACCTGCTGTCCTCCGCATTGTCGGGCATGGTCAACCAGACCGGCGGGTTTCTGCTGAGCGGGCAGTCTCCGACCCGGATGGGCAATGACCACCCCAGTATCTACCCCTACGCACCGTTTCGCACCCATGACGGGGAACTGGTGCTCGCGATCGGCAACGACGCGCAGTTCGCTACGTTCTGCGACGCCATCGGGCTGCCGCAGCTGGCCGCAGACACTCGCTTCGCGTCCAACGCAGACCGCAGCGCGCACCGAGACGCCCTGCGCCCGCTGCTGACAGCGCGGCTGGTCACCAAGACCGCATGGGAGTGGTTCGACATCTTCAGCCCGTTGCAGGTCCCGTGTGCGCCGGTCCTGGATGTCCGTGGAGGCGTCGAGTTCGCTGCGAAGATCGGCCTGGAGCCCAGCGTCGCGGCCGGCACCGGCGACCACGCGGTGCCCACCATTCGCAACCCCATAACGTTCTCCCGCACCCCCGCGAGTTACCGCGCCGCGCCTCCTGCACTCGACCAGGATGGCGAGGCGGTCCGACGGTGGCTGCAAGTCGCGGAAGACGATGAAGACCACGTCGGCGATCGGGTTACCGTCCCGGCGATTCGGAAAGAGGGACGCTGAGAGATGACGATCACGAAGGCGGCACATCCGGTGGATACGGACTTTTATCAGATCGGTGATCTTCTCGGCGACGACGACCGCAATCTCATCACACGTGTGCGCGGATTCGTGGATTCCGAGGTCCTGCCAGTTATCAACGAGTACTGGGAGTTAGCGGACTTCCCTTACCAGATCCTCCCCGCACTGGGCGAGCTGGGAATCGTGGGCACCGCGATCCAGGGCTACGGCTGTCCGGGACTGACCCGACTGCAGACCGGCCTCGTCGCGATGGAACTGTCTCGTGGAGACGGGAGTGTGAACACGCTCAATGCCGTGCACTCGGGACTTGCGATGGGCAGCATCGCGTTGCTCGGCGACGACGAGCAGAAGCAGCGCTGGCTGCCCGAAATGGCAGCCCTCCGCAAGCTCGGCGCGTTCGCGCTGACCGAGCCCGATCACGGCTCCGACTCCGTCGCCCTGGAGACCACTGCCCGCCGCGACGGGAGCGCGTATGTCATAGACGGTGCCAAACGGTGGATCGGGCTCGGACACGTTGCGGACCTCGTCATCATCTGGGCCCGCGACACAGCGGATGCCAAAGTGAAGGCATTCGTGCTCGAGAAAGGCGCTGACGGACAGTATCCCGAGGGGTACTCTGCGGAGGCGATCACCGGGAAGATCGCTAAGCGCGCGATCCAGCAGGCGCACATCGAGATCTCCGGACTGAGGATCCCTGCCGGGAACAAGCTGGCGAAGTCGACCTCATTCCGTGACGTCTCCGCGATCCTCAACCGCACCCGCAGCACCGTCGCGTGGGAGGCGCTCGGGCACGCACTCGCCGCGTACGAGGCGGCAGCGGCCTACGTCCAGGAGCGCGTCCAGTTCGGCAAGCCCATCGCGAGCTACCAGCTGGTGCAGAACAAGCTGGCCAACATGCTCGCCGATCTCACCGCGATGCAGCTGCTCTGCTTCCGCACAGCCACCCTGCAGGATGAAGGCCGACTGACGAACGAACAGGCCTCGCTCGCGAAGATGTTCACCGGCGAGCACGCGCGTGCACTCTGCCGGGATGCCCGTGACCTCCTCGGCGGCAACGGACTCCTTCTGGAGAACCACGTCGCCCGCCACCTCACCGACATGGAAGTCGTCCACACGTATGAGGGAACCGACTTCATCCAGTCGCTCATCATCGGGCGCCAGATCACCGGAATATCGGCGTTCGCCTGACCCTCGGCCGACCACGGAAGGGAGCCCGCCATGACCGCGAGCTTTGTCTACGATGCTGTCCGCACCCCCTTCGGGCGGGCGGGTGGCGCGCTCAGCGGCATCCGGCCCGACGATCTCGCCGCAGTCGTCATGAAGGCGACCGTCGCGCGCATGGGCCTCGACCCCGCGCGCATCGATGACGTGATCTTCGGCGATGCGAACCAAGCAGGAGAGGACAACCGCGACGTCGCCCGTTTCGGGGCGCTGCTGGCAGGCTTCCCCACCAGTGTCACCGGCGTGACCGTCAACCGACTCTGCTCGTCGTCGCTGGAAGCGGTGATCCAGGCCGCCCGCGCTGTCGAGACCGGCGACGCCGGTCTCGTGCTCGCCGGCGGAGTGGAGTCGATGAGCCGGGCGCCGTTCATCGTGGAGAAGTCGCCGAGGCCGTGGCCGGCGGTCGGTAACCAGACACTGTGGAACACCTCCATCGGGTGGCGGATGACCAACCCGAAGCTGCCGAAGCAGTGGACCATCTCCAATGGAGAATCGGCGGAGAAGATCGCCCGAGAGTGGGGAATCTCCCGAGATGCCCAGGACGAGTTCGCCGTGCGCTCTCACCGGCTGGCAGCTAAAGCGTGGGCTGACGGGGTCTACGATGGCGAGATCGTGCACGTGCCAGGGGCCGACCTGGCACGCGACGAGGGCATCCGGGACGACACTTCCGTGGACAAGCTCGCCGGGCTTACTCCGCTGTTCGCGCGCGACGGCGAAGGCACCGTCACCGCCGGCAACTCCTCGCCGATCAACGACGGCGCTTCCGCCGTTCTGATCGCCGCGGAGGGTGCGCTGCCCGGCGAGCCACTCGCGCGGATTGCGGGACGCGGGGCGCATGGCGTCGATCCGCATCTGTTCCCGATCGCGCCGATCGAGGCGGCGAACAAGGCGCTCGCACGCGCCGGCCGGTCCTGGGCCGATGTCGACGTGGTCGAGCTCAACGAGGCGTTCGCTTCACAGTCGCTCGCATGCGTCGCCGGGTGGCCTGAACTTGATCCTGAGCGGGTCAACATCCACGGCGGAGCGCTGGCCATCGGCCATCCGCTGGGCGCTTCGGGGGGCCGCATTCTCGGGCATGCCGCGCATGAGCTTGCGCGACGCGGAGGCGGCGTCGCCGTCGTGGCGATCTGCATCGGCGTGGGTCAAGGCCTCGCCGTCGTGCTGGAACGGTGACAGTGAGACCGCGAGCATCCGTTCGTGGTGGGGTCATTGGCAGTCCCAGAGTCAACCGAAGCTTCAGCATTCCCCTCCGACGTTCTTCCTCGACGGTGAGATGCTCGAGCTCGGCCAGCTGCAGTGACCTCCAGCGCTCTCGCCGCCGTGACAGGCCGCTGACCAGACAGGGTCGGCGCGTCAGAGAGCGGTGTAGGAATCCGCCATTTCCCGTGGAATCCTGAGTCCGGGACCACCGCCAACTAGCGTGGAATCCCTGGGGTTATCCGCCATCTCGAGCGGGAACCTACACGAGGGGAACGACTGATGCTCGGGTATGACGCGTACGTGCACGAGGTCCGCTGCGGGGTCAGCGGGGACGACCTTCGTCGTATCGGCGAGATCGCTTATGAGGGGCGGACGAGATACCTCGGCACGCTCCTGTCGCGCCGCGTTGCGTACGTTCCCTATCGGACCTGGGTCGACAAGCTGTTGAGTGCCTCCGAGGACGGGCGGGTGGAACTGCTCCAGGATGGCGGCTACCCGTATCTCTTTCACGCCCGTGGTGAGGAGATCAAGTCCAACTTCTCAAGCGCTGGCGTGAGTGCCATCGCCGCCCTGTCCAACGACACTTGGTACCTCGTCGAGGCCTGGGATCAGAGTTGATACGGATGCCTATATCTGTTTCCTCTCAACATGGACGACTGCATCCCTAGACGCATCCGTCTTTTGGACATCCTCTTGCTTCGAGGTCATCGATCACGTTCGACCAGTCGACGTTCCGTCTTGTCGTACACGTAGTTCGTGATCTCGCCGGACATGATCATCGTCACCGCTTGGTTGATCACGTCATAGGGGACGACGAACCACTCGGAGGGGTCGTAGTTCCGGCCGTTCTTGTCGATCTGTGTGAGATCCAGCCGTACCTCCGCAAAGACGCGGTGCAGAAGGTGCTCCAGCCACGACGCCTTCACGTTGTATAGCCGGTAGTCGGCCACAACCTTCACGGGGGCCATGAGGTAGGTTGGCGACTTCTCTGCGTTCTTGATGCGTTGCTCGACGCTCGTCGTCGAGAAGCCGATTTTGTGCAGGTCCTTCATGTTCGCAACCAAAGGGTCGCTACTGAGCGACTGGAGAACGTAGATGTGCCCCGTCTCGATGTCGCCATCGAGGATGTCATCAGCTGATGCTCCAGCCCGGACGAGCGCTTGGCCTGCCTGTTCGTGCAATCGGATCGAGAGCGACTGCCGGTACAACGAGGACTCAGTCCCGTTCTCGAAGATCACGCGGAGTCGTTGCTTCTGCTCTGTCTTGCCGCCGACGACCATCGACAGCGATTCGCCGACCTCGGCGACGAAGAGGAGCACGCCATTGAGGGCAAAGAATCGGCCCTCCTGGATGGTGTGCACGCCGTTGAAGGGTGCCAGCGTGATCGTTCCCTCTTTCAGCTCGGAGTGTTTGGTGCGAAACAGGTGCTCGAAGTTCTCGAAGTCCTGCGCTTTCGTGCGCTTCGCCACCGAGTCGGGCGCCTCGGAGCTCCGGCGGACCGGAAGGTCCGAAACATCAAGGACGCCCCCGTCATCGCCCAGCAGGTCGTCAAGGTCATCCCCCTCGAGGAGCTCGTCGATCGATGCCGGCGCTTGCGGCGTTTCGAGCAGACCGAACTCATCCAGATGCTTGACGGCAGCCGCCCGCTCCTCGCTGGCGAGGAAGCCGTCGAGCCTTGCGCCGAGCTTGCGCTCGGCGATCTCGCGGGTGACCGAGCTCGGCACCCGGGCGTAGGCCCGGTAGAAGTCCACGATCTCCAGGAACGCTCGCTCGAGACGATCAGACGAGGTGACCTTCTGAGGCTTCTCTGGCGCATCGAGCAGGCCGTCAACGTCGGCGTCGAGAACCGCCTGGAAGTCGGTCAGGACGAAGTCGACAGGCCCGATGTCCGCATTCGTGCTCATGCGTCGGTCCCCAGCTCCGTCGCGCGCTTCTCGGCCCCGCGCTGCTGCTTGAGCTTCTGCAGGAACAGCAGCGCGGTCGCGAGACGCTTCTCATTCGGGTCCTCGGCGCGCACGTCGGGACGGCGCCCGTTGACCTTCACCCAAGTTTGGATCTTCGGGAACAGCGTCAGCGCCTCTTCCTCGGTGAACTCAATTCGGGTCGCTGCGATCTGGTCTTGAATGATCCTCAGCACCGAAGGCGTGACCGACTTCGACATCACCTCGAATGCTCGCTGGAAAGGGTTCACCGAGTCGATGAGATTGATGCTCAGCTCGTCAATGTTCACGAATTTCTCGGCGAGCTTGATGAAACGCTTGTCGCCGACCTCGCGCACTTCGCCGGTCTTGATCACCGAGTCGACGACCACCTGCTGACGCACCTCCTCGACCTCAGCTTCGGTGAGGTCGGGGTACTTCTCGCGGATGATCTTGGGGATCAGCACCCGGTTGGTCGTCTCAGGGTCGACCGACCCGGCAGCAGCTTTGGCGAAGGTGTCGTCTTGCAGGATCGTCGCCTTCAGGTCGTTCAGGTCGGTCTCGACGATCTGCTTCACTCGCGCGGTCGTTGGCTCCTTGAAGCCCTTGATCTTCAGCTCGCCGGGCTTCTTCGCGTCGTCGCCGTCGAACTTCTTCGTCTTGAACTGGAAGTTCTGGGCCAGCACCTGCTCCATGAGCAGCGACGCGGTGATGGCCTTGAGCATGTTGTTCACCGAGACCTTGACCTCGCCCTGCGAGGCGTCGGGCTCTGCGATGAGGTTCGTGAACTGGGCGTGGGACTTGCCTTCGGAGTCGCGGGTCACCCGGCCGATGATCTGGATGACCTCAGTGAGTGAGGCTCGATACCCGACGGTCAGGGCGTGCTCGGCGAACGGCCAGTCGAAGCCCTCTTTCGCCATCCCGAGGGCGATGATCACATCCACCGCTTCGCGGTCCTTCGATGCCGTGTGCGCCAGGAAGTGGAGGGTGTCGCCGCGCTTCTTCTGGTCGGTGTCGTCGACGAGGTCCGCGACTCGCACGATCTCGCCGGTGTCGCTCCGGCGCACGCTGATGATGCCGGTGTCTTCGTCCTCGTCAACCACCTCGCCGATGGTGTCGAGTATGAAGCCGACCTCCTCCAGCTTGTCCTTCGTGGACTCGCCGGAGTTGACGTTCGGGATGTGCACGATGGTCTTCTTGTCGAGGTCGAGGACCTCGCCGATCGCATCGGTGTACCGGCCCTGATAGAAGTGGTGTCCGATGCCCAGCGAGCGCAGGTACTCGTACCCGTTGAGCTGGTCGTAGTAGTTGAACGTCACCGGCGTGAACTTGGCCTCGTCCTCAGGCGCGAGCACCGGCACCGAGTCGCCGCGAAAGTACGAGCCTGTCATCGCCACGATGTGCGCGTCGGAGCCGTTCATCACGTCGCGTAGCAGCGCGCCTAGGCGCGAGCTTTCGGTGTCGGCGGAGACGTGGTGGAACTCGTCGATCGCCAGCACCGTGCCGTTGAAAGCGTCGGGCGCCAGCCTCTCGAACGCAAACCGCAGCGTCGCATGCGTGCAGACCAGTGTCGCGTCGGAGCCTTCGAGGAACTTGAGGAAAGCGTCGACTTTTCCGGCCGATGACCCGGCGTCGCAGAGGTTGTTCTCGTCCTTGATCTCCCAGTCGGCCCAGAAGCCGTGGTTTGTCAGCGCGGTCGGTGCGAACGACGCGCCGATCGAGCGCTCAGGCACCGCGACGATGACCTTCCTGCGGCCCTGGTTGTAGAGCTTGTCGAGCGCCACGAACATCAACGCGCGCGACTTACCCGAAGCGGGTGGGGCCTTCACCAGCAGGTGCTGGGCGTCGCGCTGCGCGAACACTCGCTGCTGCATCTCACGCATGCCGAGATTGTCGGTGTTCACCGACGCCTTGGTCTGGGCGTAAGTGACGTTGACGATGTTGACGGGCTTCTTGCTCGTGCTCATTTGCGGGTCCCCCTGGTCCTCTTCGCCGGGGCCTTCGCGGCCTCCTCGGCGGTCATGCGCTCGTACATCGCGAACAGGTCGGAGAGTCGCTGCTCGTCGGTCTCGTACGGCTTCTTGGAGTAGATCGAGTCGACCAGCGCGTCGACCTCGGCGTGTGCCTTGCGCAGATCGTCGGGCATCTTGTCGGGATCGTAGAGCTCGGCGAGCGTCCGCTCGCAGTGGTACTCGCGCACATCCAGTACACGCAACGCGGCGAGCTCGAACTTCTCCTTCACTGCGTCTGAGAGCGGCGGCACCGGGAAGTTGTTGTAGACGATCGTGTTGGAGTAGCGGAGTCGAGTTTCCATCTGGCCCGCCACCGCGCGTGTCCACGACATGTGCATTGCCGAAGTCAGCAACGCGAAGACCCAGGGTTCCGCATCGTAAGCCGCATAAGCCTGGTCATTAATGACGTATCCCTCGTCTAGGTAGCCCATTGGAATGTAGGAGCGACGTTCCGATGAGACGCGCGGCACAAAGATCGAATCTGTCGGCTTGTACGCAACCTGCTTGAACCTGTGCGGCCGACTAGCGAAGTCCACCGTGCTCTGTGCTTTGCTTTCGAGTCGCCACGCGGCAACTCTGTCAAGCCTGTCAGCGATGGGCGGAATCGCTCGCGCCGCGCCTACCTCGCGATCCGTGATCCAAAGGCAGTATCGTTCGATGTCGTTGATGTAGTCGGCAGCGCCGACGTACCTCTTCACGAATCGGGCGGCCTCGGGGTACTCGTCAAGAAGTTTGGACCTTTCGTCGGGTTCCAACACGAGGTGGCCGCCGTCAGTCGGTTTTGAACCGAAGGCCATCGGCGGAAGACCTAGCGAGATTGGCTTCATCTGGCGGCCAGCGATAACGCTCGGAGCATCTGCGAGGTAGCCGTTGATGTTGTTTGCAGTAATCTGCAGGCCGCCCGTGAAGATGTACTTCTGCGCATTCGAGTCGTTGCGGAGACTGATCACCGCGACGGTGACGCCGGCATTGCGCTTCGCGTTGTTCTCCCACTTGAACGACGTGTAAGCGAAGCCAATCTCGATACCCATGCTGAAGATCGTGGGGAACATGAGGCTGACGTGCTCGCCCTGCGCGACAGAGTTGGTCGTAACGAAGGCAAGCTGAGCACGGGTCCCAAGTATGTAGTCGGCGCCCTTCACGAACCACAGCGAGATGTAGTCAAGGTTCGCGGAAAACGGCCGCGCTCCGAAGACGTGCTTGAACTCGCTCTTCTGCTCCTTCGTCTGCATGCTGGATCCGACGTACGGCGGATTGCTGATCAGGTAGATCTCGCCACCGTCGTTCGGGCAGACCTCGTTCCAGTCGATGCGCGTCGCGTTGCCGTGCTTTATCTGGCCGGTCTCCTTCAGCGGGATCAGGGGGATCGAGACACCGAACTTGTCGTTGAACTCAGAGTTCATCTGGTGCTTGGCGATCCACAGCGACAGGATCGCGACCTCGACGGCGAAGTCGTCGATCTCAATGCCGAAGAAGTTCTCAATATTGATCTTCGACTCCGCGAACAGCACGCGGTGCTTCTCGTCCAGCTCCGCGAGGCGCTCGAGAATCGCGTGCTCGAGTCGGCGCAGCTCCTTGTACGCGATCACGAGGAAGTTCCCCGAGCCACATGCCGGGTCGAAAACCTTGATCGCACTGATGCGCTCCAGTAGAGCTTCGAGCTTCTTCACCGAGTCGTGGCCGGCATCCAGTTCGTCCTTCAGTGCATCGAGGAACAGCGGCTCGATCGTCTTCAGGATGTTCGGCACCGAGGTGTAGTGCTGGCCGAGGTCGCTGCGCTTGCCGGGAGTGACAATCGCCTGGAACATCGAGCCGAAGATGTCGGGATTGATCTCACGCCAGATGAGTTTGCCTGCGTTGATCAGCTCGTCGCGGGCGACCTTCGTGAACTGAGGTACGACGAACCGGTTGTCCGCTCGGAACAGCCGCCCGTTGACGTAGGGGAATGCCGCAAGGTGGTTCGGCTTCCCTGCAGGACTCTCCGTGTCGAGCGCCAAGAACATGTCGGTGAGGAGCTCAGCGGTGTCTGAACCGTCAGCCAGAGTGTGCGATCCAACGGCGTTCGTGAACTGGTTCTCCGCGAAGATCCCCGTGTCCTCGGCGAAGAAGCAGAACAGCAGCCGCGTGAAGAAGAGGTTCAGCGCGTGTCGGCCGTGCGGCTCCTCAAGCAGGCCGGGGTTGGCGTGGAGCAGCTCGTCGAACAGCTTGCCCATGCGCTCGGCGGCTTTGACGTCGGCGTGTGCCTCTGCGACGTATTGGGCCTTCTCCATGCCAGCCCATGGGAGGAAGAACGTGAAGTGCTGGTTGATCTCGCGGATCGGGAAGCCGATCGTCTCGCCGGTCTGGGTGTCGTGCGCGACGAGCTCGTCGTAGTCGGTGACGACCACGAAGCGCGTGCTGAAGCGCACCACATCGGGAGAGGTCTTCAGCTGCTCGAGCACGGCGAGTGGGTCACTGGTCGTCTCCTTGAAGTAGACGACCTTCTTCTGCGCGACCTCCGTCGCGGGGTCGGCAGCAACATTCAAATCTCCGTTGCGCAGCCGCGTGACACTGCTTTGCGGCTTGCCGTACGCGAGTAGCAGGTCGAAGATGAACTCGCGGTCGTAGCTCTCGCGACCAGCCAACGGCGAGACGCGCTCCTCGACGGCCTTGAGGTTGAGTCTCGCCACGACAACGTCCTGTTCTCACACTGCTTTTCGACGGGCACAACCGCGGAACTGCACACTTCCGGAGCGGGGATCCGGGATACCGGCCCTTGTCTTCGATGTTATCGAGGGGCTCAGACGGGAGCTGATGCGTTGGCCGCCGAGTCCGAACTCCGCGTCGATAGGGTCACAAGTCGTCGAGATTGATCCCGAGCCGCTCCGCCACTTCGGAAAGTGGCGTGCTCGGCCCGGCCGCGGAGCGTTCGCGAACGATGGTCGCGATCTCTTGTTGCTCGCGTTGGAGATCTTCGAGCCAAGCGTCAACGAGGGTCATGGGGATCGGTGCGAACGCGAAGGCATCAACACCGACGTGGAACTGGTGGCCGGTGGGGCCGTTCTCGCGGTCGTGGGTGTGGCCATGCAGCAGAGGGAGCCCGTGGTCGACAGGCCGATGCGCGACGTGGCGATCATCGCCCTGGGTGTCACCTGAGTAGGGGTAGTGGGACGCCACGACTTTGCACCCCGCCCTCGAGCCTGTGATGACTTCGGGAAGGAGGTTCCATCCGGCCTCCTCGTATAGCGGCGTGAACCTCTCGATGGTGCGCTTGGATTGCGTCGCGGGCGAGACTCGGTCGTGGTTGCCGGGAACGAGGAAGCGGTGTCCGCGCAGCTGCACCGTCAGTGGGAGCGATTCACCGATCGGGCCCAGCGCGAGATCGCCTAAGTGCAGGACGACATCGTCGGGGCCGACGGTCTCGTTCCATCGGCGGGTCAGCTCGGCATCCATCTCGTCGACTGTTGCGAATGGACGGCCTGCGAGCTCGATGATGCGCGCATGGCTGAAGTGTGTGTCCGAGGTGACGAAGTCGACCTGGTCGAAGTCGAATGCCGGGTAGTCAGGCATCGTCGAGACTGCCTTCCATGTCGAACGCCCGCAGCAGGATGCGTTCGCCTTCCGTCATGGGCTCGGGCGGGAGCGCGTCCGCCTCACGATGAAGCTGCTGAAGCAGCTCTTTGATCTCATCCCGGTGCTCGTCCCGCCACTCGCGGAGCGCGGGATCGCGAAGGAGGCCCGACTCTTCACTGCCGTCGTATCCGAGAAGGAGTTCTGAGTCGACCACTGCCGCCAAAACCCGGGCGTCGACCGTGCTGTCTGTGCGCAGAATCGCGATACGGGTGGGTGAGTCGAAGCCCGAGACATCCACTCGGTATCGCTGGATGTCGCCATACTCGGTCGGCTCGGTCTTGATGTGTGTCACGGCGACGGAGCGGCCACCGACCTTCACTTCGCGCATGTCCCCTCCTTCAACAGAACCGGCCACTCTGCGCCGCTCTGTCTGCGGCGCCCAGCAGGGCAGGGCCGATGCGCCCTGGCCTGACGACGTCGTCGTGGCCCGGCATGAACGCGATCGTGCCGAGGCGGCTCCAGTAACTGATGAGCCACCGGTGGAGGAGATCGAGCTGCTCGCGGCGCTCGAGGAGAGTCCGACTGGGGTCTTCGATCGCGTCATCCCAGTCGTCGACCTCGAAGACGGCGCCGATCAGTTCTGCGCACGTGGGTCCGGTGCCGTGCGAGTCCCACCACGCGCGAGTCAGTAGGCCGGCTTGGTTCGCCGTCGCGGTACCGCCCGGCTCATCGATTGTTCCGAGGAGCGCACCGAAGTAGGGATCTTCGACCGCGGTCGCGAACGACTCGTAGCGATCTTCACCGACGCTCATGTATGCAGGATGCCATACCGATTAGGCGCAGTGGTGGCCCTCGCTCGTGCCGCCTTGGCTACTTGGATGACTGCTCGGTCGGCCACTGACGCGCGTACGTTCCGGCCGCCAGTGCATCCGCGTCCGCTTCCAGACGCAGGGCGTACTCCCAAGTGGGATGGATCTCACGCTCGTAGATCGCGACTCGGTCGGAAGTCGCCTCGCCAGTTCGCCGGATAAACCCGCCGCGTTTGAGTCGCATCAGCAGAGTGTGCACGGTGCTTGTGGGGAAACCGGTGGCGGCGACCAAGCCGGGCGTCGAGAATCGACCGTCCTCCGAGCGGGCGATCTCGGCCATGAGAGCGAGCATGTGGTTGCTGCCGAAGACGATCTTCGACAGCTCCACGTTCTGCTCAGTCGTCATGACGTCCATTGCCAGATTTTCTCACGGGCACTCTGGTTTCGTCGCGGCGACCCGATTCGAGGTCGACACCGCGAGCGAGGGACCTGTTGTGTATCTCACGTAGGTAATAAGTAGTGAATGCGACATTCACTATAGGGCGAGCAGCGCGGTCCCATCTGCTCGTGTCGGCTTGCAACGCTGGATGGAGCGTGCCACTCTTGCTGTTGGAATACGCGGATCGCGGATTACAACAGCAAGCAAGGGACTGCCGTGAATCACGCACGCTTCACGCTTCGGGCCGACGGCGACCGGCTCGCGGGTGGGCTACTCCGTGATCTCGACGCCCGGGATGTCTTCGCTGCCGAGCCGCGACGAACGTTCCGCTGGCACCGCGGCCAACGTCACTACCCTGGCCGGTACTGGTCGGCGACGACCGGAAGCTTCGTCGGGTACGAGAGCCGGCTGGAACTCGCGGCGCTACTACTCGAGGACTTCGACGAGCGCGTCGTCCGGATCGCGTCCCAGCCGTTCGAGCTGATTGCCGATCGTGACGGTGTGCAGCGAAGCTACGTGCCCGATTACATGATCGAGCACCGCGATCAACGCTTCACGGTTATCGAGGTCAAGCCCAGACGCCGACTCGAGGATCCTGAGATCTCGGGTGCACTCAAGTGGGCGGGTGAGACGATCCGGTCGCGCGGTTGGGGATATCGGATCGTAACCGAACCCGACGTGGCACTCCTCTCCAACATCCGCTTCCTCGCGGGCTACCGACGCGCGTGGCCATTCCCGCGCGCTGCCGTCGAGGCCGTCGCCGCGGCGGCTGCCGAAGCGCGCACGCTCGGCGAGGCATTTCGATCAGCCGGGGCTGCACTCGGCGATGTGCCGTACGGGCGAGCCGTCGTGCTCCACCTGCTCTGGCACTGTTCGATCCGCTGCGACCTGACATCCATCCTCGCCAACGACACCGCCCTGGAGGCTCCGTGAGCAATACCTTCGACATCCGTGTCGGCAGCACCGTCTCGTATGACGGTTGCCTCTGCACCGTCATCGAGATCGCCGGTGACGCCATCGTGCTGGTGGACGGCTCCAAGAAGACCCGGCGCGTACGACTCGTCGAGATACTCCGCGACGCAGTGAACGCGTTCGGCTTGCCAGCCGAGGAAGCCGCTCTCACGCCGCTCGCTCTCATCTGGGCAGACGCGACCGAGGCACAGCGTGACGAGGCGCGCAGGAAGGCGGAACACGTTCGCGAGATGCGCACGGGGTTCGTGTCGGGGATGCCGACGCTGGCACAGCCGCACGAGCCTCGACCGGAGTACAACCCGAAGCGCACCACCATCCATGAGCGCCGCCGCACCAAGGCCGCAGAGCTCGGCGTCAGCCCCAAGACGCTGAAGCGCTGGGACACTCGCTTCGACGAAGGCGAGGATCTCGCGCTCCTCGACTTCAGGAAGACGTCGTGGACGCCGGCGCTCTCCGGCCTCGACCCGCGCTGGGTCGACATGTGCCGACGAGTCGTCGAGGAGAACGTGCGCGGCGCCAAACGAAGCGTCACGACCACGCTCGCGATCGTGCTGGCGAGGGTCAAACGCGAGTACCCGGACGGTGACGTGCGGATTCCATCGGAGTCCACCGCTCGTGACGCTGTCTCCGAGCTCACTCGCGGGAAGGGCACGTTCGGCGCCAGCATGCGCGCGCAACGATCCATCGAGACGCGACCGCCCGTGCCATACGGAAGATTGGTCGCCACGCGGCCCGGTGAGTACGTCGTCCTCGACACGACTCCGCTCAACGTCTTCGGCGTCGCGCCTGTCACCGGCAAGTGGATGCGCGCAGAACTTACCGTCGCCCTGGACCTGTACGACAGATCCATCCTCGGGCTCCGCCTCGCCCCCGTCTCGACCAAGGCGGTCGACGTCGCGGGCGTGCTCATGGAGGCTCTCGCGCCACGGGAGTTGCCGGCGGAGTGGGGTGACAGAGCTTCCTGGCCGTTCCACGGGGTGCCGGAGAACATCGTCGTCGACGTCGAGAATCTCAAAGCGCTGCGGTTCCGCCGCCCCGGCATCCTTCCCGAGACGATCATCATCGATCACGGCAAGCCGTTCATGTCCATCCACGTCGCGAGCGTATGCCAGCGCCTCGGGATCTCCATTCAGCCGGCGCACGTCTACACCGGCACCGACAAGGCGTGGGTCGAGCGCTGGTTCCGAACCATCGATGAGATGCTCCAGGAGTTGCCCGGCTACAAGGGCAAGGACATCGCGTCCCGCGGCGAGGCGCCCGAGAGCGAGGCGGTCTACACGATCCCGCAGCTCGAGCAGATCATCCGCGAGTGGATCGCCACCGTCTACCACCTCCGCCCGCACAAGGGGCTCGTCGACTCGCAGCTCCCCGCGGCGAAGATGAGCCCCGCGCAGAAGTTCGAGCAGGGCGTCGCCGTCGCCGGCCGCATCCGCGTGCCGGCGAACCCCAACCTGCTGCTCGAGATGCTCCCGGTCGTCAAGCGTAAGTTCAACCACTACGGCGTCGAGGTCGGCACGCTTCGCTACAACGGCGACATCGTGGGGAAGTACTACGACCGGTCGCGCGCGATGGCGAAGGGCAAGCGCAAGTGGCAGTTCTCCGTCAACCCTGACGACTTCTCGCAGATCTACTTCAACGACCCCGACGACAACTCCTGGCACGTGCTGCGGTGGGAGCACGCGCCGAAAGTGCCGGTTCCGTTCAGCCTTGACGCCCTCGAGTACGCGAAGGGGATCGCGCTCGACCGCCGCAACGGCGTGAACGTGTCCGAAGCGCTCGGCCAGCTCCTCGAACGATGGGGCGCGGGCCGTGCGAGCACGCCGGCGGAGAAGCGCATCAGCGCCCGGCTCGCCGCTCAACTGGCCGAGACAAGCGACGGGCCCGACAGCCCGTTCTTCCCGCACATCGCGAAGCAGATCGCGCAACAAGTCGCCGGTCCGGATCTGAGCGACGAGCTGGGACTGGTGCCCATAGCGCAGCCCACCGTGAGCGAGAAGCACGATCCGCTCGCGCTCAGCGCCACGGAGCTCGTAGGCGAGGACCTCGATGACTTCGACCTCCTGGAGGACCTGTGATCCTTCCCCTCGAACGCGACCAACTGCTCTCACGGTGGGAGGGGTGGAGAGACTTCGCCGAAGCGCCTCCGCTTGAGAAGCCCGAGCGGCTGTCCATGAAGCAGCTCGACGAACTCGGCGAGGATGCACGGATCGAGTACGACTACCACCGCGAGCGATACCACGCGAACTTCCTGGTGAAGACGCCACAGGTCGAGAGGCTGAACGTTCGCCTGTGGGATCTGCTCGACGCGAACCAGCAGGGGCCGTCACGGGTGAAGGGTGCTGCGGTCGTCGACTCGCCTCCTGGCCTGGGAAAGACGACCGCCGTGGATGCGTTCGGGCGCGCGTTCCACAAGCGGCAGATCATTCGCCACGGCACCGCCTTCGATGACGGGCAGACGATCCACATCCCTGTCTGCCGAGTGGCGTTCACCGGTAACACCACCACGCGCGCTCTCAACGAAGCGATCCTGAACTTCTACAACCACCCGTCCGCCGACGCGTCGAAGAGTCGGTATCTCCGCAACCGCAACCTGGCAGCGCTTGCGGCCGAATCGGTGCGCCGTCACGGGACGCGGCTGATCATCGTCGACGACGTGCACTTCCTGAAGATCCATACGGACGAAGGTGTCGCGCTGGCCAACGAGCTGAAGTGGCTCGCCAACGAATACCCCGCGACGTTCCTGTTCACGGGCGTCAACATGAGCGACACGGGCCTGCTCAGCGAGAGCAAGACCGACCGGAAGCTGGCGATGTCGCAGATCGCACGTCGCTGGACACGATTGACGCTCCCGCCATTCGAGCATCCCGTCGGTGAGCACCGAAAGCCATGGGTATCGATCCTCGGCACCATCGAATCCCACCTTGTGCTCGCCAACGCCCGACCTCGCATGCTCCGTGAGCAGGCCGACTACCTCTACGAGCGATCGACCGGCATGATCGGATCGCTCTTCAAACTCATCACCCTCGGCGCAGTCCACGCGATGCGAGACGGCACGGAAGCCCTCACACGAGAGCTCCTCGACGAGATCGACATCGACGTTGCAGCCGAAGACGCCCGAGAGGTCGTCGCGAAGGAACTCGAGCAGAAGAAGCTCAGCGCGACGAAGCGGAAGAAACCGGACGCCGCAGCATGACGTCGGCAGGCGGTCACCATCGTCGCGGTCAGGAGGAATCGTGAAGCTACGTCGCTTGCTTCACGTCGCCATGCCGCTCCCCGACGAGCCGCTCGACTCGTGGGTCGAGTTCATGGCACACAGCTACAGGGCGACCGTCGGCGAGATGGCTCGCGCATTGGGCCTGATCGACACCGACGGCGTACCGGCCGCGACTCCGCAGTCCGCGCGGGCATGGTCCACAGCGCTCGAACCGCAACAACTCAAGAATCTCGAGCTGACGACGGGACGACCGGCGGACGAGTACCGAGCGATGACACGCACCGCATTCGCCGCGAACGCCATCCGCTTCACACCGCAAGGACGGATCAGCGCTTCCTGCCCGAGCACTGGGGTCGCCGCGCGGTACTGCCCCGACTGTCTCGCCGATTCGGGCGGCAGGTGGCGACTGTCGTGGCAGCTCCCCTTCGGATTCGCCTGCCTGCGCCACAAGCGGCTCCTCGTGGATCTCTGCCCTGGATGCGGTCACCCGCCGCGCCTCATCGGACACCCGATCACCCTCGTACCCGAGCCGGGCCACTGCCACAACCGACCATCGGCCGGTTCCCCGTCCATACGCGAACGCTGCGGCGCCGACCTGACCGCGGCCGAAGAGTTCGCCGCGGCGGACGAAGCGACGCGTGAGACGCAGCGCATGATGCTGCGAGTGGTCGCCGCCGGCGCGAGCGACTTCGGGATCTACGCTGACGCTCGACCGAGCACCATCCACATCCTCTCCGACATGCTGCTGCTCTCCCGCGCTGGACGGCAGGCGCTGGTCGACGGGCACAGGTTCGAGTGGATGCCCGCCAGCGCAACGACGGGTGAAGCGATCACGTCGCATAGGGACACGGGTAAGGTCGCGCTCCGGCCGAGCACCGCGCGGGAAGTTGCACTCGGCAACACGATCGCATTCGAGGCACTGAAGGCAGGCGAGCGCGTTGCCGACGTGTTGCGCGGCCGGGTCAGCGCTCATGCCGCGCTCGACCACTACTCCCCACCGCTGCGCGACCACGTGAGCCGGGCACTCGGCCGAACTCGACGACCGACGGCGACCCTCCAAGCGATGAAGGTGTCTGTGGCGGACCCGGAGTCGCGTGCCGCCAAGGTCCCCGCCGTTCTCTGGCCGGAGTGGACGGCCCGACTTGCGCCACGACGACTCGACGCTGAGGTCGCCGGTGGGGCGTTGGCGGCCGCGGTCGTCTTCACCGGGACGCGTCTCACGCACGGATCAGCGATCAAGCTCCTCGACCCCGAGGCACAAGGACGCCAGGTCAGTCACGTCATGCGATCCCTCGGCCGCAACGCACCCGAGGCGGACACCATCCGTGCGATCGCTCGTCTGGCCGCGTTCCTCGACGAGACGTCACCACCGATCGACTTCGCCCGCCGCAGGGCGCTCGACTATTCGGGCATCCTGCCTCGCGACGAGTGGCACGAGATCTGCCGGGCGGTCAACGTGTTGCCGGGTGGGGATCGGCGGTGGCAACTCGCGCGCGCTCATCTCTACTCGCTCCTCAGCGGCAACCGACTCGCACGGGCGCCGTTCGCTCGCGAAGACGGCTTCCCGTCGTTCTCCGAGGTCAGCAACTTCCGAGACGCACTCCCCGGTGGTGTGGCGACAGCGCTCCGCGAGGCTGCCGCGGCGTTCTTGAAGACAGCTGGTATCGACGAGCCGCCGTCGTGGGTGCCGAGTCCTGAGGTCGCTGGCATGGGACCTGATCTCCCCGAGCCGAGTCGCTCGGAGTGGCCGCACGCTCGCCCAGCTCGTGCGGCTGTGGAGCCGTCGCGGACGATCGCGGCCTACTCAGCGGGGCGATCCGTCATGGAGATCGCCGTCGATCACGGCGTCGCGCGTCAGACGGTCGGTCGCGTGCTTGCGGATGCCGGCGTTGACACTCGACGCGGCCGGAGGCGTGCCGCGCTAGACGCGGATTGGCTGCGGCAGCGGTACATCGTCGAGCGGCACACCATCCCTGAGATCGCTGCCGAGGTGGGTGTCACGATGACCACGATCAACCGCCATCTCGAAGCCGCCGGAATCCCACGCAGGCCAAGAGGTAGCGCGAGCCGATCGACCGCGATCCGCATCGACCCACGCGCTGGCGACTCACCACTCTTGGGGAGGATCCTCGTCGGTCAGGACGCGGTGCAGCGCGCCGAGCGCTTCTTGATCGTCACCCGCCACGCCACGATGACGGCAGCCGCGCGCGAGCTTGGCGTGACGCTCAGCATTCTCGCGAGCCAGATGAAGCGTCTCGGCGCGGATGCTGGCGGGCCGCTCATCACACGGGCAGTACGAGGCCAGCCACTCACTCTCACCGCACTTGGCGTCGAGGTTCGACGCGAACTGACGCGGGCGTTTGCAGTCAGCGAAGCCGAAGATCCGGTGCGTCTGCCGGAAGAATCTCAGTGAGCTCAACGCCGAGCGTCTGCGACATCGCCAACAACGTTCGAATCGTCGGGTTCGCCGGCGTCCCCGGCTTCGACTCGCCCTTCTCGTACTTCTGGTACGTGTAGCGCGTCAGCCCCGAACGGTAGGCCACGTCCTCCTGGCTGAGGCCTGCCTGGGCGCGTAGCCTTCGAAGGTTCGTGGCCAGCTGGCCGACATAGTCGCTCCAGGCCGCGTCCTCGGGTCTGGTGCGCTTCGCCACCGATCCAGCGTTCCGGCGAAGGGGCGTCGGTATGGCCTAATCGGTATGGCATCCTGATGAGGACATGCTCGAGGGGGTGACTAACTCGGCTCGGGGCTGGGGTCAGTCGCCGGCGTTTCGTCAGTGAGCAGGTCACGCAAAAGCCTCAAGCTGGCGAGGACCTCGTCGAAGGTGATGATGCTCACGGCGCGAGAGTTACCACGAAACAGCTCAAGGGACTTCGTCCTGTCCGGCTGATCCGCCGGTGGCAGCCTCCCTGCGATGACGAAGCAACCGATCGAGTATGCCTCGAGGTCGTATTGGCGCGAGTCGCTCTTGACGTTAGCGAAGTGCACTTTGAGTTGATGAGCCTGGTCCAGGACCTGAGTCACAGCTTGCGAGAGTTCGGAAGTTATGCCGAAGACGCCGTCACGGTACGCGGTCGACTTCACAATCTTGGTAGTCGGAGTCTTGATCTCGACGAGTGCCACGTTGGCGGTGAGTGGATTCTTGACCAGGTAGTCGGCGATCTTGTTGCCAGAGCCGTCGAGCTTCGTTCCACCGACAGACGCCTTTGAAACGACGCTAACCACAGGTGAGCCGAACACCTGCTGGAGGGCAAACGCATTCGACTCGAAGAACTGCTGCCAGTGCTCCTCGCCGTACTTCTTCTCGATGTCGGCTTCGAAGCGTTCGATGAGTCGGTCTAGATTCACCAATTCAAGGTCGCGCTGGAGGGCGACCACCGTATCCGGTGCAACCTCCGCCGCTACGCGAGCCTGCGCTTGCATCGCCGACAGGAGCTCAATCTGGTCGTCATCGGTCAGCGCCTCTTCGCCGTTCGCTGCTCGAGTCAGCAGCTTCGTCATGGTGAGCCGACCGAGCTTTGGCCGGGAGTGCTCGAGCCCGAGGGCGTCCGCGAGGTGGTTGTTGACGAAGGAATCCTTCACGCGACTCGCTGCGATGTTTCCTCGATTGTTGATCCGGACAATCTCCGACCAGAGTTCCTCCCATGCGGCTTGCCCCATGCGAAACACGTTGTCGTCGACCTTGATGCCTGACCCGGGTACGATCCTCAACTCCGAGCACTCGCTGTGTTCTTCGATTAGCCGCACCAACCGATTGTTGTCCTTCAGGAGACCAAGTCCATACTGCGGGTCCTTCACGAACCCGGCGGGGAGCGACTCTAGGAACTCCTCCACGCTGAACGTGTCCGGACCAAACGGAACCGGCGCTCCTTCTTCTTCGAAAGGGTTGTCGACCGCGCCCGCGGCTGAGTGCTCGAAAGTGATGCGCGAGAGTTTCGAGTACTTCGGTTGGAAAAACCGCTCGCTCCCCGCGATCGTGTTCAGCGGTGCTGTGATGACCAAGCCATCCTCGACCGCTCGCTCCAGCAAAATGTGCCGAGTCGTGGTCTCGACATACTCCGTGGACGAGACTCGCGTCCGTCTCAGCGGGAAGGCCACGTACTGGAGTTGCCCCTCGGAACCCGTGCCCTCCTCCAATCGCAGACTCGGCTCCGAGCTGTTTCCAAAGCGTGCCATGGCGTCTCCAAGGTGTGCGTCCCAATGCACCGTATCGGGTAGCCAGCGTCGTCTGCGAAGGCGTGTACGGCGTAGGAGTGACTGCCGTACCGATAGCTTTCGGTGGAGGTCGACATAGCCCCAGGAGGAGGTTGCCAATGGCGGTTTGGTCCGAGTTCGAAGAAAAGGAGTTCGAGACTCTTGCGAACGTCGCGCTCGTCACCGAGCAGGTCGTCCGCAAGCGCAGTGTCCAGGTCTTCAGTCCCGGTCAAGTCCTCGAGAAGACGCTCGGCTTCGACTTCGCAACAAACGTTGGATTGCATACGCGATTGCACCGGCGGCTCTTCGGCTCGACGCCTGGTGCGCCGGGAGCAACGCCCGCCCAACTCGCGCAGCTGCGGATGCCGATCGCACCATCCACTCGCCTGCTCAACTTGTTCCTGCAATACAAGCGCCCTGAACACTTCAAGCAGGGTCACCGCTCGGCGCTGTGGCCGCGAAACGAGGAGTTTCTTCGATTCACCGTCTCAGAGAGCAACGTCAAGGGCGGCGGCTACCACTTTGATCAGATCCAGGCGCTTGACGCCCTGGCGGCATCCTTGGGATCTGAGGCGCTCGTCCGCTATGCGTGCCCGACGCTCTGGAGAAAGGTTGATCTGTACGGGGTGTTCGGCGCTGGTCAATTGCTCGAGCACACGACCTTCGTTGCGCCGAGCAAGTTGGCCGATGCGACAGGTCAGGACCCATTCCATCGTCGATGGACCTTTCAGCGGAGCCGCCCCGATGCGGGCATACCCAATCCGAACGGCGAGCTCACGTCTGTAGAGGACGGCGAGGACCTCATAAGTCACGCAAGAGCAGTCGCCGCCGACTCGCCTCGGAGGGACGAATATCCCCAAGCCGTTCTCCGCGAGGCCGCACTCGCACAGCACGTTCGGGGCCTCGTCGATTCTCGGAAGTCCAGACTCCGCGCCCGAGATCGCGTAACCGCGGACGTCGAAGACAGCGCGATTGAGAAGGAGTTGAAGCGAGTTCCTGCGAGCGAGCGGACGATCGTTCGCGCCTCGGTAGATCTGGCGACGATCGCTCGTGACCTAGGGGTGCAGTGGACTGTGCTCTCCGTTGGATGAAGCCGACGAACTAGTGGCTACTCAGTTGGCCCCGAGCACACCTGCGTTGACGCTGCGGTCGATAGGGCGCGTCAACTCTGTCATCGAACTCGCTATCGCCGGGTGCCGATATCGTTGAGCTATCTTTCCTGCGATCGAAGGAGCGTCGATGCTCGGCGTAAGCACGCTGCAGCTGTCTCTGCCCGTGGCGCGATCCCACATCTCGCGCCAATCGACAAGTCGAGCAGAATGATGTTCGGCCGTACCGCGGCACAAGACCCGCAGACTCGGCCGGCGCGGTTGGCCAGGCTCGCGCGAAGCGGGAATCCGGAGCTTCGTGCGCTGGTCGCGTGCAACATCAGCACGCCCCCGAATGCTTTGGCTGCGCTTGCCGGCGACAGCGTGCTTGGCATTGTCGCCACGGTCGCTGGCAATCCGTCCACCCCTGAAGCTTCGCTCGAGCGTCTCGCGAACAGCCGGGATGAGCACGTTCGAGCCGCCGCGTTTGGGAACCCGAGCACGCCCGGTGCTGTCCTCGGGAACATACTCAACGGCCGGGCAACAACTCTCGCAGAGAAAGTTGCTGCGGCTGGTAATCCTTCGACGCCGGTAGCGACTCTCTCCCGCCTCACGTGGCGCGACGCGCCGCAAGAGATCAAGCTGGCGGTGGCGAGGAACATGCAAGCCTCGGCGGAGACCTTGTCGGGCTTGTTCAGTTGGCACGACCGGGAGAAAGCGAACATGCGGGCAATAGCCCGGGCCCTGGCAGAGAATCCCGCAACACCAACATCGACGCGAGCGTATCTCTACGAGCAGGAGGATCTCCGTGCGATCGTCGTGGCCACGACTCCTGTGGAACCGATCGCGAAGCGAATCTCCCAAGTGCGCAGCAGTGGGTATGTAAGCCCGGCGACCTTCGAGCTTCTCGCGAAGGACAAGGACCAAGCGGTACGGCGAGCCGTCGCGAGTGCACCCGGTACTAAGGAGGCCATCCTCGAGCAGCTCGCGAACGATTCTGCGGAAGGGGTCGCGGGTGTGGCTCGAGCGCGACTGGCGAAGGACAGCGCCGAGATTCGGCGCCTCGCGCAAGAAGAAGACCCGGTACTTCTAGAGGCCATCGCGCGAAACCCGCGAACGCCACCCGAGCTGATGCCTGAGCTCGTTCTGGCCATTCTCGATACGGCTGGAGAGGATCTTCTTCGTGACTACGCCAAGGAGGCGTCTACGCCGGCTGACGTGTTGCGGCGCCTTGCGGAGCACACAAGTGCAAGTGTCCGATTTGCGGTTGCGTCGAGATCGGCCACACCTTCGGACGTGCTGAAGATACTCGCCCTAGATTCTGCACCGAACATTCGAGCGGCTGCGGCGCGGATTCAGGGAATGCCCGTCTCCAGTCTCGTCAACCTCGTCGCTGACGCAGACAACGCCGTGCGAAAGGCCGTCGCAGGCAACGTGTCCATGCCGCCAGAGCTGTTGATGCGGCTCGCGGTGGATGATGTTGCTGACGTCGTCGCAGCTGTGGCAGCCAACGCATCAGCCACAGGACCAGTGCTCACGAAGATTGTGAACGACCAGCTCGCTCGTCGAGCTGGTCGACCTGCGAGACCCGCGTACAGCACCGAGCGTGACACTTTCCCGCTCGAACCTCTCATATCGGCTGGGGGAAACTCGAACACTCCCGATGAAGCTCTGACCGTGCTTGTCAACTCGGTCGCGGGGGTATTTGCGCGGTCGTCCTCTCCCCGCGATGAGCGACGCCTCGCAGAGGAGGCCCGTGTGTGGGCCGCTGTCGCCAGGAACGAGAAAGCCTCTCCGGATGTGCTGGAGGCTGTGGCTCGCAGCGCCCATCGCGAGCTTTGGATGAAGGGAGACCCTGATCGGGTACCTCGCGATCTTGAGGGGTCCCGTGAACGCATTCTGACCGACATCATTTATAACAGTGGCTCCAGGGTCGGGACTCTCGAGTTTCTCAGCGACGGCGAATGGGTAGCCCGTCGGACGACGACGCGCAGCGAACGTGACGATGGTCACACCACCACATGGACAATCTGGGATGGCAGCGCAACGGCCGCCGCGAAAGCCGACATGGCGCGCAAGGTTCGGCGCGAGATCTCGCGCCGGAGTTGGCAGCGGGAGGACAGTCAAGCGGACCGGATCGGATTTGCCACCAATCCAGACGCAGCGCCTGAGATCCTCGACGAACTCGCCAACGATCCGGCGGATGCAGTCCGCCGGGCAGTCGCCGAGAATCGTTCGACGCCACCTGCTGCATTCGCGCGCCTCGCGGCGGACACCGAACGTCTTGTTCGCATTGCCGCCGCAGGCTCTTCCCATCCAGACGCGGCGATTCGCGAGCACGAGCGTTCCGGATATACGCCAGAACCTCGTGAGGTCGCGTATCGCGATGGGTTTGAGTCGCTCGCCCAGGATGTTGATCCGGAAGTGCGCACCGCGGTCGCATCAAACGCGGGTGCTTTCTGGGTGGCGCTCACCGAACCGAGTCGAAGTCGAATGGTCTTCGACGAGGAACCCTCCGTGCGCTCGGCGATTCTCTCCTCGATCGCCGCTAGGGATCATGTGTTCGGCGGGATCGAAATCTCAGCGTCCGCGATCGAGCACCTGATAAGGACGGGCACGCCCGAAACGTGGCGCACGCTGGCTGGCAGATACGGCGAATTCCCGCTCGAGATCCTTGAATGTTTGGTCGCTACGGGGGATGCCAAGACGGCCGCCCTCGTAGCGGCCGACTACCACACGAAGGGTGATCTGCTTGTTCGGCTTGCAAGATCGACTGACAAGGATGTCGTTGAGGCGGTAGCGGCGCGAGCCCGTTTCGGTGAGCGGCGCGATCTCAATGACGCTGTCGGAAATGTGCTCGTTCGTAACCCGCACACACCTGAACTCTTCCTCCGCCAGGTCGCGTACGGTGGGACGAAGGACGAGGACATGATCAAGCTTGCGATCTCCCATCCGAACTTCCCGGAGTCGATGCTCATCGGCCTAGCTAAAGGGACGGACCAGCGTTGGATTATGGCCGCGGCAGCGAGCCGGAATCCGCGGGCCCTTGCCGCCGTCGCTGCAAACGGTCAAGCCTCGGTTGAGGCACTCGCGTACGTTGCGACTTACGGTGGGCAAGAGGCTCGCGAGGCATTGCTCGTCAACAAGAGCACGCCGCCTGAACTGCTTCTGCGCCTGATCGAACAGAATCCGCACGGATAGCAGCTCCGGCGCCGACGGTGGTCAAACCAGAAATGCCGGAGCGACATCGATTGGCGAGCCCGTCGCGCGATGTCAGCGTCTCTCCGGAGGCCCTGGCGCGTCCCAGACGCGATCGAAGGTCTCCTGGACTACCGGCCAAAGCTCTCGCATCGCGTCCTGTGCTGACGAGATCGAGTCGGAGGCAGGTGAGAACACAACGAACTCGTGAGGGATAACGCGTCCGGCGGAGTCGCGCCGGTCCAGCGGGTCGGGGAAGCGTGCGACGACGACGTCGCCGTCCCTCCTAAACGCAGGCATCACATTCTCGACACCGGCGAAGCGGCGGAGGTACTCCGCTCGTGGATCGTCAAGGCCAGCATCGGACAAGAACCTAAACCCCCACGTCCGACCGCGCGTCGCCCAGATGAACGTCACTTACTGCTCCGGAGAAAGACGTCATCGGCTTCGGCTTCATCAAGCTTCAGTTGGAAGCCCGTGAGGGTGCTGCGCAGATTCTCGTGCTTGGAGACCGCATCTCGGTTGGCCGCTGTGAGTTTGTCGCCGCCCATCTTCGCAAGGTCCTCAATCGCGGAGCCGAAGTGAGTCAGGATGAGCCCGAGGGAGGTCAGAAGCTTGTTGTCCTTGCCGGCAAGCTTCGTTGCCAGCGCACCGAGTCCTCCGAGCGCGGCGGCCATCGAGACTCCTCCCGCGACAAGATGCTCGTAGACCTTGCCGCGATCCGTCATCCCCTTCGCCCACCTGACGTGACGATCAAACGGCAGCATGGCTGCGAGTGGAAGGATCAGGTCGAGCCCCACGCGCTCCGTGACCTCGATCTTGCCGGGTTCAAACTTCGCGGACGAGAGCAAGATGAAGTCCTCGCCCACTGACAACGCTTCAGGTGCTTCGATGAAGCTCGCAAGCGTGCTCTCGAGCTCGTTGAGTTCGTGGGTGGCCTTGTCAATCACGAGGTCGCGAAAGTCGATCACGCCCATATCGGGAAGCAAGTCGCACTTCGAGAGGGCGAGTACCCAGATTCTGGGGAACTCGACGAACTTCTTGCCCCCCTCGAGCAAATCTTCTTTCATAAGGCGGAGACCGTTGCTCACGTTGGCGAGGAGCGACTTGAGGTACCGCTCCTCTTCACCGGCGTTGTCAAGGAGCCTTTGCCCATCTATGAGGAGGAGGGCGACATCCGAGCGAAGGAGCCGCCGGAATGTTGCTATTCGCGCGTCTGCTTCAGGTCCCTCGAGATCCTGCGCGAACCACTCACCTGGGTAGTCGTGCCAGACGATCTGCACTGCGTCGAATGGTCGGCGCTTCGTGTCGTTCCCCTGCGGAGAGTCCTTGGCCCTGACCGTGAAGGCGTAGGTTTCCGAGTCGAAGCGGGTAGTGAGCGGCACGGTCGCGGATCCGCGCATGCCGAGGTACGCCTGGTACAGCGAGCGACCCTGGGACTGCTTGTCCGCGACTACTTCGTAAGGGTGCTCGGCCTTGTACGCCTGTTGCTGTGTCGCCCCATAGAACGATGAGACCAGGACGGTCTTGCCGCTGCCGCTCTCTCCAAAGACAGCGATCTGCTGCTCGATCTTCCGGTTCTTCGCCATACGTGAAACCTACCGAGTCCTTTACCGCCTCCGAGCGAACCTCGAGATGGACAAGTTGCGTGCCACTGGCTCATGCCGAACATGGACATTTCGTCTCTTCCTGCCCTGAAACCGTCGCATACGGGTGGACATCTCCGGGCGGTTCCTACAATAGGTGTAGGTTCCACGTGAGTATTTGGAGTCGTGAGCGCCACTGATTATTGCGGTTGAGCGCCACTCGATATTCACTCTCAGGGCCACTGGTATTGCCGGTGAGCGCCACCCCGG
>MDTD01113075.1_pt1 | contig 37495 bp, 37 predicted proteins | sample 811221 | NCBI WGS metagenome assembly MDTD01 (sample SAMN05326646, study PRJNA326480) | marine metagenome | isolation source: seawater | place: Pacific Ocean: South West | collected 2011
GCAAACGGATGCCGCACCAAGGCCAGGTGGATTGGGTTATGCGATGTCACTCCCCCGCGTTCCCGCGGGCAGGCATGCAGAACGAAGCCCACGAGTGACACTTCAGGATATCAGAGCGGCGGGCCGGATTCGACGGCGCTCCCCGATCCCCCATCTCCGGACTCTGGGTGTCTCGGGCGCCCGAGAAAATCAGTCCAAGTCTGGCAGCGCCGGACGAATAGGCGACGTCAAGTGAGAACCGCATCGCGCCGGGCTATCGAGCACTTCGGCGCCGTTCGGTTTCGGCAGATGAGCTTGCAGCTTCATCGCTGCAGGCTCACGGATCGACCGCTGAGCTACCGGCTCGCGGGCACGGACCGATGGGGTCACGTGCGTTGCGCGGTTCTTGCGGTCAGCCCGGATCTAGACTGCGGCGAAGGCGACCAACACCGGACGTGTATACCGCTGACGCGAACGCCCAGCGCGCACGCGTGCTCACGCGATGAGCTTCGTGATGCTCACCATCGTCGGCTGGGTATTGTTCTCCATTGCCTCGGCCGTCTGGAGCGTCTGCAGCGCGAGTCTGTCGTCGTGCCGAATGAAGCGGAGATCGTCGTTCAGTACCTCGCTCGATAGGGCCGTGAAGTTGTGCAGGACGTCGAACGAAGATCCCGAACTGAACCAGATGAAGCGATCTCGGAGCGCGGTGGACTTCAAGAGGCGCACCTCGACGGCTATCGGCAGTGTCCGCCTTTGGAGCGCCTTGCTCAAGAAGTCTTCGATGCGTGCCTCATGACGTGGACGGTCAGCCGTCTGCCAATCGCGCTGGAGCTTCCCCAGGATGGACAAGGTCGCGTTTGCCGGCATCGAGTCGGCGAGCCTCTGGATGAGCCACTCGGCATGCGACGTAGTGCTGTTGCCGCTGATGAGACCCTCGAGAATGTGCGGATCGAGGATCTTCACTGCGGATGAACGCTCTGCGAGCGGATGGATGAAGGTATTCGCGACGGCGGGGCGGCGCGTCTTGCCGGTCGGGAACAGACCGGCCTCCTTCGCAGCAACCACGGCAGGCGACCGGTGGATCGTGCTCGCGAGGACAACATCCGAGTCGTCGACGGTCTTGGATCCCGACGTGTCGTCGACTCCGAACTCCTCAGCAAGCGCGCGACTGGCGACGAACACACGCGCGCCGGTCTGGCTGTCCCCTTCTTCTTCCTTGCGTCGCAGGATCTCGCCTACGCCCATGGCGCCTGGGAGCTGATCGAGGCGGTTCAGATCGTACAGGGCGTGGATCTGCGCTTCCCAAAGCTTCCTCGATGCCTCGCCGAGGCCGGCGATGGCATCGAGGAGCGCCCCTTGATCGGCCTCGGGAAGTGTCAGAATCCCGTGGGCGCCCAGGGTGGTGACCACCTCGCGATGGATCAGTTGGTCACGATCGGTTGGATGATCAGTCAGCGCGCCCGGATCCACCGCAATCGGGAACAGCACCCGCGGCTGGCTCATGCGGTGATCCCGAGGATGTCGGCCAGCCCGTCGTCGAAGAACCCGGTTGGCCATGGATCGAGGAGCTCGCCGCGGTCGCCGAGTCGAAGGCGGCGCAGGGAGGCGCCTTCGGCCGCGGTGTTGTCGACGTAGATGACTGCGACGTCATCCGGGCGGAGCTTCCCGCCACGGATCAGACGCCGCAGGCGAAGAAGGATCGCCTCGGAGTGAGTCTCGACGATGACCTGATTTCGGCCTATCGCCGCAGAAGTCGCGAACAAGTTCCCGAGACGTGCCTGCAAGCGCGGGTGGAGGTGCAACTCCGGCTCCTCGATGCAGATGATCTGCCGCTCGGCATGAACGCACACGTCAATGACCGGCAGGAGTTGGCTGACGCCGTAACCAACTTGGTCGAGGTCGACAGGTGCACCCGAGCGGGCGTCCTTCAGTGTCCACTTCTGCTGGTGCGGATTGCGGAGCTTCCAGAGCGGATCCTCCTCGAACACGTATGGAATCTCGAGCTGAGCCAGCATCTGATTCAGGAGGTCGAACTCGCTGAATCCCGGCCGTCGGGGCTTCCGATACCCATCGAACCAGCCGGAGTTGAAGGCGCCGCTAATGGGGTCGTAGGCCTTGCCCGGGGCGCCGCGATGAGGACCCAGGTAGCGGAGCAGGAAGGCCATCTCGAAGAGTTCGGCTTGCAGCTTCCGGTCGGCGTGTCCGAAAAGTTCGGCATCGATAAGCTTCGTCTCCCGAGACCACACCTCGCCATCCTCGCTCTCCTCGACGATGAAGGTCGCGAGCTGCGACTCGCCGAAGTCTGCGGGGTGAAAGGGGTCGTGGTCGTCGTCGAAGTTCTCCGGTGTGAACCGCTTGCGGATCACTGGTCCCGCATCGAGCGACCCGAACGATGTGGAGTGGACATCGATCGAACCCACCGGGTTGAGGTCGTAGTCAAGTGCGGCACTTGCACGCCGGCCGTCCTGAGCTTTGAAGTCGACGCCGAGCACGAGCGGCGACCGCCATTGATAGCCGCTCGAATCGTCGGGGTCGGGTTCTGCGTACGTCATCAGGCTTCGCGCGCTCGACTCGCTGAAGGCAGCGTCCCACGGACGAAGCGCGTCGTAACGCCCCGAGTCGACGACTTGCATTAGGAGTCGCAGGGCTTTGATCACCGTCGACTTGCCCGCGGAGTTCGGCCCGTAGATCAGGGTGATCGGAGCAAGGGCGATGTCGTGGGCGCCAGCGAACGACCGCAGGTTCTCGATGTGGAGCCGCTCGATCAAGGGGCTCGGTTCCGAGATCCGCGGCGAGGCGGTTTCATCGTGGGTGGTGCGGGGGGCCCGGGGCGGCGCCGCGTCTGCCTCATCGTTCGCGAAGGAGGAGAGAATCTCCTCTTCCTCTCGCTTCAGCCGCGCTCGTTCTGAAGCGACGGTTTCGCGCTCGCGCTGACGCTGTGCGTCGCGCTTCGCCTTCATCGACCTGGTGTCGATTCCGACCCAGTCCGCGCCGTACTCGACGTTGCGGCGCGGCGCATCTGGACTGCCCGACTCGGGGGTCGCGCCTACTGGATCCGGCATCCCGGCCCCTCTCTGCTGCTTCTGTCGTCAACGTCATTGAACCGTGGACAGGCGTCCACGGTCGAGAAGACGCTCCGCCCGGCAGGTTGCCCTGAGGCCAGGCGGAGCGTCGACGGGAGTCAGCGACGCGTTGCGCGCATCCAGAACGAGCCGTCGCCGTTGCTCACCTTCTCCCAGCCGCCGAAAGCGTGCTGGGAGCCGGAGTGCTGGTGCAGACGGGCATCACTCACCTCCCCACGTGACCAGCAGTTCTGGTCGCGGAAGTTCTTCCCCATGATGTTCACCCCCTCTCGGATGTTCGAGTTGCCCGTCGAGACCGTGCGGTTCTCGCGTTGTCTCCATCGTCGGCCGCCCGAGGCAAAGTTGATCAGGCTATGGGGGTCGCGTTCGTGTTGTCAAGCCGCCCGCCGTTACTGGCCGCGACTCCCTGCCACTTGCGGTGCTCGATGACATCGCCGTAACCTGATCGACTTTGCATCTTTGACCTCGCTGGCTGGGCGAGCGTCGGGGGAGTGCAGAGCGCGCAGTGCTGGAGGGTGCTGTGCGACCGGGCATCTGATCCGAGAAGGAGGTGAATCATGGCTCTGCAGAGTTCATCCCAGCCCGCCAGGCGCGCGAACCTCGAAGCTGCTGTCGGCGCGTGCGCCCTGCGTGTTTGGCGCGACCCCGGTTTTCAAGCCGTGCTCCGCAAGGAAGCTTGGCAGTTCATTGTCAACGTCTCGACTGAGGCGCGCGCTGCCGCTCGGCGCTAGGACGTCAGCGATCTCGCTCTCGGTGCTCGCGCCTAGTCTGGAGCCGTGGGAAGGCAGAACGGTGACGGTGCGACGGAGCGACAGCGGCGGTGTCCCTTTTGCGGTGCGTCCGGCGTCAAGTTCAGCAAGGAGCACTGGCTGCCTGCCGACTGGGGCGATTACTTCCCGCGGCTCCCGAACCTGATCTCAGCGCGGCACGACTATGACGGCGAGAGCACGAGTCGGGTCGAGAATCTCAGCCAGTTCGACAAGCAGTTCGACGGCATCTGTAGTGACTGCAATAGTGGGTGGCTACGGGAGATTGACGTCGCTGCCAAGCAGGTGGCGATCGATCTTGCTCTCCGGCGACGGACGTACGTGTCGGCTCCCGAGGTGTTGCCGTTGGCGACGTCGCTGTACCGGGCCGCGCTGATCGGGATGTGGGGTCAGCGGGATGCGTACGGGCTGCCATCAACACGCTTCTCCGAACTGTACGAGCTTCGACGGCCTCCTCGTGACGCCCATATTCTTATCGGGCACAACAACGAGGGCTTCCTCTACGCCGGCGGGAACTACAGCGCGCTCACGGTCGACGGATTCCGGGAGACTGCGGTTCGCAGTTTCGCATTCGGTGGTCTCGGCCATCTCTTCGTCGTCGTTATCGTCAGCGCGCCCGAGCTGGGAGCTGTTGTGAGCCACGCTGTGCGCGAGGTAAAGCGGGCGGCCGGCGGCTCATTGGTGGCGCTGTGGCCGAACAGCCGGCGACGGGTAGATCTGCCCCAGCACCCCATCTCACGCGAGACCGCCGCCCGTGTCACGGAACTCGGCGTGGCTCTGGGGTTGCGTGATCAGCCCGTTGAACGGACCCCGATCCCCGAGCGGGTCCGCGCGAAGTATCCGACGCGCGACGCCATCAATCGCAGTGTTCGGATGCCGACCAAACAGATCGATTGGTGAGGCGCGTCGGATTCGGCGATGCGCGCTGGTGGCGCGAGCTCTAGGGCGTTCGTCCGACGCTGTGGGCTGGAAGATGAATGGCCTGCGAACCGACATACCCGGCTGTTACACACGCGAGCTCAAGAAGCCGCTCCATCTTTCGGAGGACGAGGTTCGCCTGCCTGCCTCCTACGATCGCGACGCGGCCAAGGTGGCGGAGCACTGCCGGACGTCCTACGACCGACTGGTGGCTGGCGATCAACCCGCTGCTCTGAGCGCCGAGCGCCAACGTGAGGCACAGGCCGCGAAAACGTGCCCCAATTGCTATGTCGAAGTCCCCGCTTCCGGAGGGTGTGGCATCGGCGGGGAGTCGATCCGCTGACAGCCGCCGCTTACGTGGTGGATCGATGTGTCGCGGGGGCGATGGGGCGGAGCACTACATCCCTTGGGCGCGGCTATTCGATTCCGCAAATCGCACGAATCGGTCCCGCCAGCGGGCTTCGCCCGCAAGCGGATCCCTCGCAGTCCCGACAATGCGCCCACACCGTGTCGCCACCATGGGCCAGTATGGGAGCATCCGCGGCGCCGGCGCCGCTTCATCGTTGCTCGACAGCAGGAGTGCCCACCTGTGGTGAATCACGTCGCCTTCATCTGGAACATCGCCGAGTCGCTTCGCGGCCCGTTCAAGCCCTCGGAGTACGGGTCGGTGGTGCTGCCATTCACGGTGCTCCGCCGCCTCGACGCCGTCCTCGCCGACACCAAGCCCGCGGTCCTCGACGCTGCGAAGGGAATCGCGTCACTCCCCGAGATGCTCCAGGTGATGAAGCTTCAGGAAGCTGCGGGTCACCAGTTCTACAACACGTCCCCGTTCGACTTCGGCAAGCTCGTCGCCGACCCTGCCGACCTTCGCGCGAACCTGTCGTCCTACCTGGCCGGGTTCTCCTCGAACGTGCGGGACATCTTCGAGCGGTTCGAGTTCGACAAGACGCTGAACAAGCTGGCGGAGAAGAACAAGCTGTTCGCGGTGACCGAGAAGTTTGCGCAGGCCGACTTCCACCCCCGCACGGTCAGCAACATCCAGATGGGTCTGGTGTTCGAGGAGCTGATCCGGTTCGCGAATGAGAAGTCGAACGAGACCGCGGGCGACCACTACACCCCGCGTGAGGTCATCAAGCTCATGGTGGAGCTGCTGTTCGCGCTCGACGACGACGCGCTGTCGAAGTCGGGAGTGGTGCGGTCCATCTACGACCCGACCGCCGGCACCGGCGGCATGCTTTCCGTCGCCGACGAGTACCTCCGCACCCTGAACCCGGGCATCCAGCTGAGCCTGTACGGGCAGGACTACAACGACGCCTCGTACGCGATCTGCAAGGCCGACATGGTCATCAAGGGCCAAGACGTCGACAACATCGCACTCGGCGACACCCTCACCGAAGACGCCTTCGACGACAAGAAGTTCGACTACGGCCTCTCCAACCCGCCCTTCGGCGTCGACTGGAAAGACCAGCGCACCTACGTCGACGACGAACACACCAAGCTCGGCTTCAACGGCCGCTTCGGCCCCGGAACTCCCGCCGTCAGCGACGGCGCCATGCTGTTCCTGCTGCACCTGGTGTCGAAGATGCGGAAACCCGAAGACGGCGGCTCCCGCATGGCGATTGTCCTCAACGGGTCTCCACTGTTCTCCGGAGGCGCCGGCGGTGGCGAGTCGAACATCCGCAAGTGGCTGCTCGACAACGACCTCGTCGAGGCGATCATCGGACTGCCGAAGGACATGTTCTACAACACCGGCATCTCCACCTACATCTGGGTCCTCACCAACCGCAAAGACGAGAACCGCAAGGGCCGCGTGCAGCTCATCGACGGGCGCGAGATGTTCACCAAGCTCCGCAAAGGGCTCGGCTCCAAGCGCAACGAACTGTCCCCGAAGAACATCGAGACCATCGTCGGCCTCTACGCTCGCTTCGAGGACGGCGAGCACTCGAAGATCTTCCGCAACGAGGACTTCCTCTACCGCACCATCACCGTCGAACGCCCCCTCAAACTCAACTGGCACGCGACGCCCGAACGCATTGACACCGTCTTCGACGCCAAGGCGATCCAGAAGCTAAGCGAGGCGGATGCCGCAGCCCTTCGCGCCGCCCTCGACCGGCTCGGCACCGACACGGTGTGGAAGAACCGGGCTGAGTTCCAGAAGGTGCTGAAGGATGCCGCGAAAGCCGAAGGCCTCACCCTCCCCGCGCCGCTGCTCAAGACCGTCACGACGGAGCTCGGCGAGCAGGACGACAGCGCCGACACCTGCACCGACACCAAGGGGAACCCGGAACCGGATGCCTCCCTCCGCGACACCGAGAACGTGCCCTGGGACGAGGATGTCGACGCGTACGTCGCCCGCGAAGTCCTCCCGTACGCGCCCGACGCGTGGATCGACCACTCCAAGACCAAGGAAGGCGCGGAGATCCCCTTCACCCGCCACTTCTACCAGTACATCCCGCCCCGCCCGCTCGAAGAAATCGACCGCGACCTCGACGCCGTCATGGACCAACTCCGCGCAATGCTCGTCGAGGTGGAGCGGTGATTGCCGAGGTCCCGCTGAAATGGGTCGTCAGCTACAACGACGATTCCCTGCCTGAGTCGACGGACGAGAGCACTCAGATCCGATACGTCGAGATCTCGGACGTGAACGAGACTGACGGCATTACCGGCGCAGCCGATGTCGCATTCGGTGAGGCCCCGAGCAGGGCGCGCCGAATCTTGCAACGCGGCGACGTCATCGTGTCAACGGTTAGGACCTACCTCCGAGCCGTTGCCGCCGTCGGCACGAACTACGACGGTGCCATCTGTTCGACGGGATTCGCCGTGCTTCGCGCGCGTGGAGTGGACGAACGCTTTTTGAAGTACGCGGTCCTTGATCGCGCCTTCATGGATCAGGTCGTTGCCCAATCGACTGGCGTGAGCTACCCCGCGATCAACGCGTCGGACCTCGTTCGGATCCGGATCCCGCTTCCCGCACCCCACGACCAGCGGGCGATTGCGGACTATCTGGATCGGGAAACGGCGCAGATCGACGCGTTCATCGCGAAGAACGAGGAACTCATCACCCTGCTCACCGAACGCCGTGGCGCTGTCATAGAACTGGCGATTCGGGAGGGCGCAGGAGCGACCGCGAAGCTCGGAGTGCTACTCCGCGGTTTGAAGGATGGGACGCACGGCAGCTTCGCCCGAATTGAGAGCCCTCACCCGTTGCTCGGTGCGCGGAACGTTCAAGGTGGGCGACTCGTGCTTGATGGCAAGGAATCAACGATCTCCGAGGACGACCACCGCGCAATTGTCGCGAACGGATTCCCTCGCCGCGGCGATGTATTGCTTGTGATTGTTGGGGCAACAATCGGCAAGTCCGCGGTGTATGAACTCACGGACTCGTTGTCGTTCCAGCGCAGCGTTGCATTTCTCCGCCCCGGACGCCTCCTGACCTCCAGATTCCTCTGGTACTACACGCAAACGCGAGCGTTCCAGGACGAGGTTTGGTTGCGCGCGAAGGTCTCAGCGCAGCCAGGGCTATACCTCGGCGACGTAGCGAGCATTCCGATCGCTTTGCCCGATGTTGCAGCTCAGCAGGTCATCACGACGAGGCTCGATCGAGATGTCGTTGCCATCGACGAGGCCATTTCCGTCGCCACGACCACCATTGAGCTTGCTCGTGAGCGTCGCGCGGCGCTGATTTCTGCGGCTGTGACGGGGAAGATCGAAGTGGGGGTGGCGGTGTGAGTGGTGTTGCCGGGGCACATCTGGAGTCGGTGCTGGAGAACGAGATCGCCCGGCATCTCGCCGCAAACGGTTGGCTTTACTCGCCAACCGATGCCGGCTACAACCGTGAACTCGCCCTGTTCCCCGACGACGTGCTCGGCTGGCTGGAGGATTCGCAGCCGACCGAGTTCGCGAAGGTCGTCCGACCCGGCGACACCGACGCGCAGCGCAAGGCCGCGGGCGACGGCATCCTGAACCGCCTCGCGAAGTCGCTGGATCTTGACCCCCTGAAGAACGGTGGGACGATCCGGATCCTGCATGAAGGCTTCTCGATGGTGCCTCTGCATGGCGGCGCCGTGAAGTTCAAGCTCGCGCAGTTTCGGCCGGCGACCACTCAGAACCCGGACACGCTTGAGGCGTACGCGAAGATGCGGGTGCGGGTGATGCGTCAGTTGCATTACTCGGTGAAGCATCCGAACAAGGCGTTGGATCTGGTGCTGTTCGTGAACGGCATCCCGGTCGCGACGGTCGAGTTGAAGACCGACTTCACGCAGTCGATCGGGAACGCGGTGGACCAGTACCGGTTCGACCGATCGCCGGCGGGTGAGCCGTTGTTCGGGTTCGCGAAGCGGTCGCTGGTGCATTTCGTGGTGTCGAACTCCGAGGTGCGGATGACCACGCGCCTCGCCGGACCGAAGACGCGGTTCTTGCCGTTCAACAAGGGTGCGGATGAGGGTGCGGGGAACCCGATGAACCCGACTGGGTCGGCATCCGCCTACTTCTGGGAGGAGATCCTGCAGCGGGATACCTGGCTGCAGCTGTTGGGTTCGTTCGTGCACCTGCAGGTCGAGGTCGATGTCGACCCCGACACGGGAAAGAAGACGAAGACGGAGAAGGTGCTGTTCCCGCGGTACCACCAGTGGCGGGCCGTGACCCGGCTGGTCGAGGCAGCGCGGGTGGAGGGGCCGGGGAACCGGTACTTGGTGCAGCATTCGGCGGGGTCGGGGAAGACGAACTCGATTTCGTGGCTTGCGCACCGCCTCTCCCAGCTGCACGATGATGCGAATGTGCGGGTGTTCGACACGGTTGTCGTGGTCACCGATCGGACGGTGCTGGACAAGCAGCTGCAGGATGCGATCTCGCAGTTCGAGAAGCAGGCCGGGGTGGTGCAGTCGATCACAAAGGATGCGGGCGAGTCGAAGTCGAAGCAGCTCGCCGCCGCGCTGACCGGCGGCAAGAACATCGTGATCGTAACGATCCAGTCCTTCGAGGCGCTGATCACCGCGATCCAGACTCTGCCGGAGTTGCAGGGGCGCCGGTTCGCGGTCATCGCGGACGAGGCGCACTCATCCCAGACCGGATCGACCGCGGGTGCGCTCACGAAGGTGCTGTCGCCGGACGAGCAGGCCGCAGTCGCGGAGGGGGCCCCGATCGATTCGGACGCGTACCTGCAGTGGGCGATGGAGGTCACCGCGTCCGCCCCGAACATCTCCTACTTCGCGTTCACCGCGACCCCGAAGGCGAAGACCCTCGAGCTGTTCGGCCGGGTCCCGGAGGACGCGGGGCCGGATGCGACGCCGGAGCCGTTCGATCTGTATTCGATGCAGCAGGCGATCGAGGAGGGCTTCATCCTCGACGTGCTGCAGAACTACACCCCGTACAAGGTGGCGTGGAAGCTGCAGCATCCCGATTCCGACTACGACGGTGCCGACGAGGTCGACGAGTCGACCGCGGTGAAAGCGCTCGTACAGTACGTCAGGTTGCATCCCACGAACATCAGCCAGAAGGCGAAGATCGTCGTCGACCACTTCCGCACCTTCGTGCAGCCGCTGCTCGAGGGCAAGGCGAAGGCGATGGTCGTCACGGGGTCGCGCGTCGAGGCGGTGCGATGGAAGAAGTACCTCGACGACTACATCGCTGATCGCGGGCTGCAGGATGTGAGGTCGCTGGTCGCGTTCTCGGGAACGGTCGATGACCCGGACGATGTCGGTGAGGGGCTGACGGAGCGGACCCTGAACCCGGGTGTCCAGTCGGATCTCGCCGAGGCGTTCAAGCCGGCCACGTACAACGTGATGATCGTGGCGGAGAAGTTCCAGACCGGGTTCGACCAGCCTCGCCTGGTCGCGATGTACGTCGACAAGAAGCTCGGCGGCGTGCAGGCCGTGCAGACCCTCTCCCGACTCAACCGCACCTACCCGGGCAAGGACAAGACGTTCGTCCTCGACTTCGTCAACGACCCTGTCGAGGTGCTGGATGCGTTCCTGCCGTACTACCGGAAGGCGACGCTCACCGCGACGACCGACCCGAACCTGATCTACGACCTCGTCGTGAAACTCGACTCCGCCGGGATCTACTACATGTCGGAGGTCGAGCAGGCGTTCGATGCTGCGCTGGCCGGTGGCGTGAATGTGAACTCGAAGGTGTCGGCGGCGACCGCTCCGGCGGTGGACCGTTTCCAGAAGCGGTGGGTCGCTGCGGTTCTGGATGACGACAAGGCCGAGCAGGACGAGTTGCGCCTGTTCAAGGCCGATGTGGGCAACTTCGTGAAGTTCTACGACTTCATCTCCCAGGCCCGGAACCTCGAAGACACCGACCTCCCGCGCCGGCACTACTTCTTCCGCCGCATCCTCCCCCAACTGTCGACCGCGACGATCATCGAACCCGTCGACATCTCGGACGTGACGCTGGTGGGGTACAAGATCAGCGCCGGCGAGTCGGTGAAGCTGAACCTCGAGCAGGGCCCTGGGCTGGATCCGATCACCGCGATCGGGTCGGGCGCGATCCACGAGAAGCACCGGTCCGCGCTCGAGGAGATCATCCAGAAGCTCAACGAACGCCTCGGCGACAAGTACGGCGTCGGTGTCATCGACCTGCAGATGAACCACATCGTCGGCAAGCTCGCCCTGGACGTCGAGCTCGCGAACCAGGCCGCAGTGAACAGCCCGCAGCAGTTCGCAGAGTCGCCCGCGCTGCCGAAGGCGTTCACGAAGGCGCTGCTCGGTGTGCGCGATGAGACGCCCGCATTCATCGATGACCTCTTCAGCGACAGCGGGCTGTTCGCCGAGCTGGGGAAGGCGCTGCCGGCGATGCTGTATGAGTACCTGAAGGACCAGGGGGCTGCACGTGGCTGAGCGCAAGGAGCGTCGAAGAAGTGCGTTTCGCTGGGGAAATCCGCCGAAGTGTGATCCTTCACCGAGTGAGCATGGGAGGCACACCTTCGGTGTCTCCGGGCGACAATAGCGTCTGCGCATGAGTTCGTTTGGCAAGGTAATCGGTGGCGCGTATCTCGATTCGACAGTCGCCACCGCAACGTTTGAAAGTGACCTGGTCGTCCAAACGGGGTTCAAGCGCCGCAAGCTCACCGCTGAGCACGTGAAGTCGTGGGAGGAAATCCCGATTGAGACGAAGGACACCGCCACCAGCGCCATGGGAAAGGCGGCAGCAGGCGTCGCGCTGCCGGGGCGCTTCGGCAAGGCGGCGTCGGCCGCTGTGGGCGCAGCCTTCGACCTCGTTTTCCGGACTCGTCAAGGACCGCTTCTCTTCCGGAGCCAAGACGTCGACAGATGCTCCCGTCACACATGCTCCGCAAGTCGATGTGACCGAGCAGCTGCGCAAGCTTGCCTCTCTCAGAGATGCCGGCATCCTCTCGGAGGAGGAGTTCGCTCTCAAGAAGACGGAACTGCTTGGGCGCCTCTGACTGGCGGGCCGCAACTCCGCCTCGGAATCCGTCCTCCCACCGCGCGACGGACCCACACGCTAGGGTGACGGCGGGGGCAGCATGGAAGCATTCGAGCAATTTGTCGCGTTGTCGATGGAGTCTGAGGGACTCGTCGTGTCGGGCGCACTCAAGTTCAACGTCACGCGCAAGACGCGCAAGGCCGCCTATGACGAGTACCAGACTCACGGGTTCGAGGTAGACCTCGTCGGCGCATGCAGAGACCGGCTCGTCCTTGCGACGGTCAAGTCGTTCTTCGGCTCTCGGGGCGTGGTCGCTAGCCACGTCAAAGGCGACGGCACCAACTACGCGAAGTGGTACGCACTGCTCAACCAAACCGATGTGCGTGAAGCGGTCGTGAACCGCGCTGCGGAGCGGTTCGGCTACGACGTCGATCAGATCGAGATGCGTCTGTATGCGGGACGATTCTCGACCGCGGCGAGCGAAGCGGAGATCCGGGAGTGGGCGAAGTCTCAGATCATCGGAAGCGGTCCGCTTCAGGTCTACGACGCGAAGCACGTGGTGGCCAAAGTGCGCGAGGCCGCGAAGTCGAAGCAGTACCGCGACAGCGCGGTCCTCGCCACCCTCAAGGTCCTTGACGCAACGGGAGCGCTCGTCCCGACATCACAGACGTGATGGCATCCGCGATCGCGTGGCTCGACGCCTCGAGCGAGGAACAGCGACGGATGCGAGACATCATCCGGCTCTTCTCCGACCGCGAGAGTCGCGACGAGCTCGGACTCGGTCAGATCCGAGATGCGATCGCAGACGCGCTCTTCCCTGGAACCTCCACGCTGCTCACTCGCGCGCGATACCTGCTGTTCGTGCCGTGGGCGTACCAGCTTGCCGCCAACCGCCCGAACCCCGCAGCCGCCGCCGACCGGTTCGAGCGCGACATCATCCGTGCGCTCCGGGACTCTGACGACTACGCCGGTCTTCTCGGGATGCAGGCTGGCGAAGCATTGAAGACACTCCCCTCGGCGGTGTATTGGTCAATGCTCCGGCACTACGGCATCCTCGCCGATCCGTCCCTATCGCGAGAAGAGTCGATCGCGATCCGTGTGCGCGGAGCACTGTCCGATGACCCCACCGCAACACAAAGCGGAAGGCCGGACGCCTGGTCATCGACGATGCCGAATCCGCCCGACGGGTTCCCGCAGTCGATCCCCGGGGGTTTCACACTCCGATACGAAGAGGCGGCATGGCTGCGGGACCGTCTGCTCGGCTTCGCGCCGGAGACTCTTCTTGCGCATCTGGTCATCGACCGCCCGGCGCCGGAGAGCCCGACTCCCTGGGCCGATGCAGCGGCACTGCGGGTCAGTGGTACCGCTCGTGAGTGGCTCGACGACGCACGATCGTTCTCCGCACTCATGCACGGTGCACAGCTGCTCTACAACCTGATGCTCGCGGAGCAGTACGAGTCAGCCGGCTATGACAGACTCAACGCTCCGTCCGAACGGTTCGGGGCTGCGCTGGAGGATTGGCAGTCACGCTTCGAGGGTCTTGTCGATCTGACGTCGTGGGACCTGGCGGCACTGCTTCATCGCGTCGACATCGTCCGCGGGTCTCCGATCAATCCCCGCACCCGACAGTTCGTGACTGCGTGGCGAGACCTCCTGGCCGATGGGGGCGGCCAGTCGATCATCGAGTACGGGCCGGCTCGTGAGTTCATGGCGGCGCGCGAACGGCAGCACAAGGGTCCGCAGGCGCGTCTCGGAAACCTCGGACGTCTTGCCTCCTGGGGTGGCACTGCGGGAGCGGGCGCGATGACGTATCGATGGTCCACTGTTCGCGGCATCCTGCTTGACATTCACGCCGGGCTCGACAGCGCACCCGGAGACCAGGATGCTTGAGCCGCAGACCCGCGCGGCACTGACCGAGCAGCTCAGACCGCCCCCCGGATTCGAACTCGCGCACGCCGTGGGAACGACGTTCACGCTGGATCTGGCCTCTGCCCTCGCCGTTCCCCTGTCTTTCGCGTCGCACCGTGTCGCGGTGCGAGATGACACGCTCGGGGTTCTCGATTCCATCCGCCGCGCTGCCGATCGAGTCGACATCTTCGCTCAGGCGGGCGAGATCACGATGGGCACGCGCTCGGACCTTGTCGCGTTCCTCGAGCCGATCGTCCACCCCGTCGCTCCCCGCCGGGGACTGTTCCACCCGAAAGTGTGGTTCCTCGAATACCGCGCAGGAGAGACCAGCGCCTTCCGTTTCCTCTGCTCCAGTCGCAATCTGACCGCCGATCGCAGCTGGGACGTCATCGTTCGATTGGACGGCCACCCCGCCCCACCGGGGAAGCTCCGAGAGTCCGCGGCGATCAATCGACCCCTCGTCGACCTCCTCCGCTCGCTTGCAGACAGGGCCGTGCACCCGATCCCACCAGCGCGCCGCGCGCGGATCGATGAGCTCGCTGCGCGCTGGCGCGCGATCATCTGGGATCTACCCGACCCGATGAGAGCGGTCGCCTTTCACGCTTTCGGCGTCGGAGCACCCCCGGAACTCGATCTCCACGGCAAGCGCGCACTCATCATCTCGCCCTTCCTCTCCGACGAGGGAGTGGGAGCGTTGCGAACCCGAATCCGCACTGAGACGCACCTGGTGTCTCGAGCCGAGAGTCTGGACCGACTCGGTTCGCGCTCGTTCGACACCCGGCTGTCGGCGTATGTGCTCGACGACGCGGCAAGTCCCCCGTCCGACGAGTCAGCTCAGGACGCGGACGTCCCCGTGCCGCGCGCCGAGCCCCTGGCCGGATTGCATGCCAAGGCCGTAATCATCGACCGGCTGGACGGGGCCCACGTCTTCCTCGGATCAGCCAATGCAACGAACGCCGGCTGGAGCGCGAATGTCGAGGTGATGGTCGAGTTCGTCGGCCCCGTGCCGCGGGTCGGGGTGGAGGCGACGTTGAGTGCTCTCGGCGATCTCGCCGTTCCCTACGAGACCACCGGCGGAAGGGAGCCGGATGCGCGTGAAGAAGCAGAGCGCGCGCTCGAGTCCCTGGTTCGCGGCTTGGCCTCGGCTCGCTTCAGCGCGCGACTCCTCACCGACGTCGGATACGCGCTGCGCGTCTGGGCCGACGAGAACTTCGCCGCAGCGGTGGCACGGCATGAGGATGTCGTGATCACGTGGCACCTTCTCACCCGCCCTGACCTGGGGAGCGCGACGATCGGATACGACGAGTCGACCGGAGTGGTGGTCGACGGCATCCCCCTTGCGGACATCACTCCGTTCCTGGTCTTGACGGCGACGGATTCGGGCGGCAACCAGCGACGAACCGTGGTGCTCGCCCGCCTGCTCGACGACGTCGAGAACAGGCGCGATGCGGTAATCGCGCGGCAACTCACCGACAGGGCAGCGTTCATCCGGCTCCTCACGCTTCTGCTGGAGCTGTCAGGGGTCTCGGTGACAAATGGGAACTCGGCCGATGCCACCGGCTTCTTCGGTTCTACGGCTCGCGGCGGCACCGGCGCCGGCCTCTTCGAAGCACTGGTCCGGGCGGTCGGAGACGATCACGGGGGCCTGTCCGACGCCCGCCGGATCATCGATTACCTGCGCGAGCATGACGCGGACGCCGTTCTTCCGGATGGCTTCGACGAGCTCTGGAGCCAGGTGTGGGCTGCGCACCGCTTGTTGCGAGGAGAAGAAGAGTGAGCGAGGTCGACGTCGAGTCCGTCATGGCGGGCCTCAAGGGTTTTCAACGCGCAGCCGTTGATCATGTCATCGAGCGCTTCTACGGAGTCGGCGGCGAGGGCCGATCCGGTCGCTTCCTCGTCGCCGACGAAACAGGGCTCGGCAAGAGCATCGTCGCGCGAGGAGTCATCGCCCGAGCAATCGAGCACCTCCAGACCGTCGACCGCGTAGACAGAATCGACATCGTCTATGTCTGCAGCAACACCGACCTCGCGACACAGAACCTGCGCCGCTTGAACGTCACGGGCGACGAGCACATCGGCATGGCAACCCGTCTGACAATGCTGGCGAGAGAGAGCCGCCGCCTGACAGCGCCTTCCTCCGGATCGGGGAAGAGGGTCAACCTCGTTTCGTTCACGCCGGGAACCTCATTCAGCGATGGCGGTTGGCGTCAGGGGTCTGCGCCGGAACGTGCGATGCTCACGATCATCCTTGATCAGATTGCGAACCGAACCGACTCCGACCGTCGCGTGACGCGCCTCATGATGCACGGGACGGTGCGGTCGCCCCAGCGATTCGACAACCGGTACGTGAAGCCGCTGCGCGCTGACCTGAGTGGCGAGCCTGACCCTCGGATCGTGGATGCGTTCACCCGGCTGATCAACGAGAACGGTACGCTCGGCCGTTTCGTGTCCCTTCGCGAGGAGATGAAGTTCAAACGGGCGGTGCCCGCCGAACTCTGGCACCGCACCCACGACCTGATCTCGGATCTCAGGCAGGCCCTGGCGAAGGCCGGTGTCGACACCCTGGAACCGGACCTGATCATCCTCGATGAATTCCAACGGTTCCGACACCTCCTCAATCCGGATTCGGGAGATGCCGCCGATCTCGCGCATGCTCTGTTCGAACACCGCGATGCGCGGGTGCTGTTGCTCTCCGCAACTCCGTACAAGCCGTTCACGAACAGCGACGATGGCGACGACGACCACTACGAGGACTTCCTCGCCACCGTGCGCTTCTTGGCAGGCGGGAGCGCGGGCAGTGAGAGGGAGGTTGCGGCGTCCTTGGCCGAGTACCGTCAGACGCTCACCGTCGGCGGGGATGCCGCGGCGGCGGCATCGCGCGTCAGGGCGGTGCTCACGCCCCTGATGACACGGTCAGAGCGTCCACCGATTGGTGAACGCGACGATCTCGTTGCGGTACACCACTTGCCGACGACCTCGCCGACCGCCGATGACCTGCGGGAATGGGCAGCGCTACGGGCGCTCGGACACGCTGTGGACTCCCCCGTCGATCTGGAGTACTGGAAGTCCATCCCCTACTTCGCAAGCTTCATGGACGGGTACAAGACCGCCGACAAGGTCAAGACGGCGCTCGAAGGCGCCGCCTCGAGCACTGTCGCTGACCTTCTCGCGTCGACGCGATCACTGGATCGCCAAGCTGTCGAGGCGTACGAGCAGATCGACCTCGGGAACGGCCACCTTCGCGCGCTCGCCGACGAGACGCTTGGCCGGGGCTGGTGGCAGCTGCTCTGGGTTCCTCCCACGATGCCGTACCTTGAACCGGGCCCGATCTATGCCCCGCTCTCCGACGGCTCGGTCACGAAGCGGGTGCTGTTCTCCGCGTGGACGGGAGTACCGACAGCGATCGCCGCCCTACTGAGCTACGAGGCTGACCGGCTCGCGGCCGGCGACCGCACCCTTCTGCGGGACAACACCCCCGACGCGCGTAAGGCAGTGGGAGCGCGACTGCAGTACCGGCTCGCCGATGGTAGACCCGCAGCGATGTCAACGCTCGCCCTGTTCTGGCCCCACCCTGCGCTCGCGGAGCTTGGCGATCCCCTGGCCGCAGCCCGAGAGTCAGGCACCCAGGTGCCGGCAGCGTCACTGGTTGAACGGATCGGCGAGCGACTTGACGCGGGGCCGGATACAGACCAGGTCGCCGATGCAGTGTTCTCGTATCCGGGGCTCTTGCCGGATTCTCTCCGCTCGGCGGGCGCCGAGCGCCTGCTCGAGTACCGCTCCGAGGAGGGCCGCTTCGCGGGATTGCTGGAGCATGTGAGGCTCGCGCTCGACACCGCGGGCATCGGAACCCACACGCATCCGGACCTCGCGCGAATCGCCGCCCATTCACCCGGCAACATCGCGTGGCGTGCGCTCCGCAGTATCGCCGGCCCCGACGTGACCGCGGAGGGTCTGTGGGGCGCGGCGTTCGAGCTTGTGCGCGGCATCCGGACCCTCTTCAACCGCACCGAGTCGACGGCACTACTGGTGACCCTGTACGGTGAGCAACCCTACTGGCGCAGCGTCATTGAGTACTGCGCGGACGGAAACCTGCAGGCCGTGATGGACGAGTACCTCTTCCAGTTGGTCAGCGAAGGCGGCGGCGCGGAACTCGACGACGATGGACTTGCCGCGTTGGCGCGACGGGCTGTCGAGTCGATGGAGCTTCGCCCTGCACGCTACGTCGCACGAGACAACACACCCGAGCGCGGCGAGATCCCCATGATGGCGAGGTTCGCCCTCCGTTACGGCGGCCGATTCTCGTCCGACGCCGACGAAGCCGCTGGCGTCCGTCAAGGAGAAGTCCGGGCCGCCTTCAACAGCCCATTCGCCCCCTTCGTTCTCGCCTCGACCAGTGTCGGCCAGGAGGGCATCGACTTCCACTGGTGGAGCCACTCGATCCTGCATTGGAATCTTCCCTCGAATCCGGTCGACTTCGAGCAGCGCGAGGGACGTGTGAATCGCTTCGCCGGGCATGCCGTGCGCAAGAACGTTGTCGAGCATCATTGGAACGACGTGCTGCTCTCGAACGACGTCAGAGCGTGGCGCGCAGCCTTCGACGCGGCGGCAACGTCATCGAACGAGCTCGGGGAGTTCTCTCCATGGTGGATGTACCCGGGGAGTGCGCGCATCCATCGGGTGATCGCGCACTACCCGCTGAGTCGGGACATCGCGAAGTACGAACAGCTGCGAACCGCCCTGACTCTGTATCGCCTAACCCTCGGCCAGCCGCGCCAGGAAGACATGGTCGAGCTGCTCGCCAAGAAGGGCGTTGACGGTGAGGCGGTCCCCACGATCGACCTCCGGCCGCCTGTGCCGTGAACGCGGATAGGCTACTCGCCACGACCTTGTGTTCGTCCGGATTCGTTCGGGCGACCATGTCCCGCGCCGCTCACGAGAGGCTGGAAGTCGTGGCAGCCGGAACGATTGGCATGTTGGAGCGCAGCACGGTGATCTCAGCGATTCCCGTGTCGTGCTCGATGAGCTGCAAGCGTGAAGTTCGGGCACCACGGAGCCTTCCGTCCGTCATTCGCTGAACAGTACTGTGAGCGCATGACACTCGGTCCCGAGATCCTTCTCCTCATCGCCCTGTACGTCGCAGCCTTCGCGGTCGGTCTCGCGATCCTGTACTGGGTGATCAAATCCGCCGTGTCGGCAGCGCTACGCGATCCTCTTGTTGCCGATGTCTGGGCGGTGCGGCTCCTCCAAGTTGCAGATCGAGGCAAGACGCCTCCAGAGGCATAAATCCCAGACTCGAATACCTACCCGAACGCGGTGCGGGCCATCGTGCCACGGACGTTCCCGAGCCGCGCGTCACATGTCACGAGCGTGGCATTCGTGAGTTCGGCAAGTGCCGCGTATCCGGCGTGGTCGGTTGTCACGTCCGCCCGCAGCAGGGCACTGTCGGCATCCGTTGTCACCGACGCCCCTCGTGCACAGCGGCGACGATCTCGTCCGTGGACAGGGCGGGATTCACACTGGCGGCCAGTCGCCCACGCGCCGCTGCTTTGGCCGGGGTTGGCGTGCTCGCGATGCGGACGAGCTCCGCGCTCAGGAACTCCTGCAGCGACCTGCCCGACCGCGCCGCGCGGGCAGCGAGCTCGTCGCGCACCTCGTCGGGGACGTTGCGGATCGTGATGCTCACCGGCATTGCATCACGGTAGGCGCGGATGCCTGCGTCCTGCATCCACTCCTCCCCCGCCTCGGTCTTGTTCTCTCGGATCCCCGGCTCACCCGGCCTGCGATCTTGCTACTTCGGTAGCATCGAAGAATGGTGCACGTGAAAGTCAGCCTCAGCCTCAGCACCGATGACCTCGCGTTCCTCGACGACCAGACCCGAACCGGCGTCTACTCCAGTCGGTCCGCGGCGGTGCAAGACGCCGTGCGGCTGCTGCGCGAAGAACGACTCGCGGATGCCTATGCCGACGCCTTCGCCGAACCTGCCGATGATGCGTGGGATGCGGCATCCGGCGACGGGCTTACGCGGCAGTGACAGATCCTGTCCGCGCGTTGCGACGCGGTCACGTCGTGCTCGTCGATCTCGATCCAGCCGTCGGATCCGAAGCCGCGCGAGCTCGCCCGGCCATCGTTGTCAGCAACGCGACGGCAAACCTCAGCGCTGCGCGCACCGGGCACGGGGTGATCACGGTCGTGCCGGTGACCCCGAACATCTCGAAGGTTCATCCGTTTCAGGTGCTTCTCTCGCCGGAAGAATCGGGACTCCCCCGGGCCAGCAAAGCCCAGGCAGAACAGGTGCGCACTGTATCGATTTCGCGTGTGAGCCGCGTCACTGGCCGTATCACGGGCGAATCACTCGGCGCGCTCGACGACGCCCTACGGCTTCATCTGTCGTTGTGAGCCAGCGAGGTCGGCGCGTAACTCATCGAGGGTCACGCGGGTGCCGTCATCCTCAGCCTTGGCCTGCCGGTAGGCGGCAACGTCCTGGGCCCTCTCGAGCGCTTCGAGAGCCTCCGCGTTTGTCACGCGACGACGAGGGGCTCGACGTCGTGGCTCTTGCCTTCGAGTTCGCGGGCGAGGTCGTAACTGGTCTGCATCGCCATCCAAGCGCGGGCCGTCCCGACGCCCGCGCGCTCGAGACGGACTGCGAGGTTCGGACTCACCCCGGAATGTCCGTGGATGACACGACTAAGCGTGACGCGGGAAACGCCGAGTCGTGCGGCCGCTTCCGCGACAGTCAGCCCCAGTTCACCGAGCACGTCCTCGCCGATGATCTGCCCGGGGTGCGGTGGGCTCTTCATCATGATGCTCCTCCTCTAGTGATAGTCCTGGTAGTCGACGAGCTCGACATCCTGGCCGACGAATCTGAAGGTCACTCGCCAGTTACCGTTGACCCAGATCGACCAGTGGCCAGCGAGGTCGCCCCTCAGTTCGCGTGTTCGAAATCCTGGGATCGCGAGGTCCGCGGCCGATTGCGCCACATCGAGGAGACCCAGGATGCGAGAGAGCTTCGGCGCGTGTGCCGGCTGCACGCCCCTCTTCGAGCCTGACTCGTAGAGCGCCTGGAGTTCCTTGTGTCGGAAGCTCACGATCACCGTCTCAATGTATCGCGTATCGCATCGCGATACACGGATCATTCGCGACAGGGCTCAACCAGCGCGGGGCAGCGGGTGCGTTGGCGGCGCGTACCCGACGGCGAACTGGCGATCCCGAGGCGTGAGAGCCCGACTCAGCCCACCCACACGGTCGAGAGCACGAGCGCGGCGGGCGCCAGAGGGATGGCCCAGCCGAGGAGCGCGTCGGTGCGGCATCCGTCTGTTCGTTCGATGTCGCGGCGGGCGCGCCATCCGGTCACGACCCAGACGGATGCCGAGGCCGCCAGCACGAGCAGAGTCACGACGCGAACGGATGCCGCCACCTCGAAGCCTGCCAGGAGTGTCGCTGCATCAGGTTCGCAAACAGGACATGAATCGGCGATGGATCCCGCAGAGCGAGCGGCCGCGTTTCGCGCATCACCGACGGCTCGATTCAGCGGCGGCTCAGTGACTCCATCAGATGGGCCCACCTCGCCGTTGCTACCAGCGCGACTTTCTCTGCGCCGCCTTGTGAGCGCGATCCCGCTCAAGACCTCGGCCCAGATCGTCTCGGAGCTTGCCGAATCGATTCATCAGGTCTGCTTTCGCGTCCTTCCCTGGGTATCCGATCTTGAAGAACTTGTCGGATGCTTCTTTCCAGGCATTCCATCGATCAGTACGGACGTCCGCGTGCGCGATCCGCTCAAGAACGTAGAGCTGATGCTCCATCTCGCGACGCGCTCGGTCGCGCTTCTCCTCTTCGCGTTTGCGTGCGGCCTCAACCTTGCGAAAATACTCGGCCTTCGCTTCGTCGTGCCGCTGCTTCAACACCTCATTGATGCCCTTGCCTGCATAGCCCGCTTTGAAGAACTCACCGGAGATGTTCTTCACGCGCGTCGTCGTCTCCCACGAGGTCGACGAACCGTTCGCGATCGAACGCAACTCCCCCACCAACTGTTCCTTGCGCGACTGAGCTGCCTTCTGTGCAGCCTCCCGCTCTGCGGCAGCGCGTGCCCACTCAGCGCGGCGCGCATCCTGTTCTGCGCTCATGTCTCGATCCCTTCTCTCGTATCACCACTCCAACTGAGACCGCGTCAGGGGACGAAGTAGCCTGCAATCGCAAAGAGCCCAACCGCGATTCCGAGCAGTCCGAGCCCCGTATAGAAGCGACGGGGACGCTTTGCGGTAAATCGCTTGTGCGTGAACAGCCAGCGCACCAATACATAACCGCCGATCACGGCGCATACGGCACCCGCGACAGACAACAACTCAGCCATGGCGCCGCCTTAGCCGATCAGTCCGGTGACGACGGTCACGAGGGCGAAAGCAACGCCGCCACCGATGAGCAGCACCAGAGACCCCATGAGAATCCGGAACACCGTGTAGGACTTTGGAACTTCAACGCTCATTCGTGCGCATCCTCACTTTGTCGGGACAATTGGGTCGTGGTGCGCCGCCGCATCCTCAACGGGCGCCGGCTGTGCAGCGACGGGCATGAAAGACAGCTTCAGCCGCTTCTGCGCGAGCGCCCAGTCGATGACGCGGACCGGGTCACGGCTCGGATCCAGAGCCTCGCGGTCTCGCGACTCGACAGCGAAGTAGCTGATCTTCTCGAAGTCGAGCTCTGCTCCACGCAGCAAGTTGTCTGCACCGTGGTTGAAGAGCAGTTGGCGCACAGCGCTGGCCTCCCTCAGTTGCGACCACTCCGGCACCTGCACGAGGAGGTCTGCCTTCGACACAACGACAGCGAGCGCTTTGTCCTTGAGGCGACCTCCCGAGGCCTTGAAGCGGTCGACGACGCTCGCGTATGCACCGCCGATGTCGCCCGTGCCCACGATCGTTTGCCCAAGGTCGACCCCGTTGCGTTCGATCACATCCCGCACCTCCGGCAACATCAACGGATCGATGACGAAGACCCATCCGGTGGCACTGTCGATATAGGTGAGAGCCTGAGCGGACTCCCAATCGACGAAGAACTCGCCTGCCGCATCAACGAGCTGGATATCGTGAGTGGATCCGCCGCGGGATGCCTCGAATGTCATCACCTCGGGCCGGCCAGCGAACGCGGTCTTCGGAAGCAACTCCGCCGTGCTGGCGAGCGACGCGAACTGCGTCGCCGCGGGATTAGTCGGTTCGAACGCTCCCCCGGCGCCCAAGGCGTAGTCCTGCATCCCAACGACCGCGCTTGCGAAGAAGGTGGTCTTTCCTGCTCCGACCGGACCGACCACGGGAATCAACACGGTCGGTCGCGCGCCCGCGGTCGCCGACAACTGACCATCGCAATAGGGACATACCACCTCGAGGTGCGCTTTCGCAGCACGAGTCGCCGTCGTCGGGAGCCTCGACCCGCACTCGCACGTGCGGGTAAGTATTCCCAACGGGCCGGGCTGCAGCAGTCGATGCGCTCTACCGCACGTTGCGCAGAGGTAGCCCGGCGTCAACGTTGTGCGATAACACGTCGGACAGACCAGTTCCTTGCTCGCCCTGCGGCGAGACGACCGCTCGGTCGCGCCGTACGCGGCACCCCCCGCTCGCGCCAGGTAGGTGGTGGCCGTCATCACGAGCCACAGCAATCCGATGAAGATCGCGCCTGCAAGCGTTTCCAAGACAGCGAACAACGTGATCGGTAGCGCGACCGTCGGGATCATGAAGACGATCACCGGGACCCACCACAACCACCTTGAGAACCCCTTGGAACGGAGCCACAGAGCACTGACCCACCGCCAAGGAAGTTTCAGAGCCGCAAGGTTGAACCCGATCATCCATGCCGCAACAGCCTTGAAATCGCGTTTCGCCTGATAGGGGAAATACAGCGGCCACGCGGGATCCCAACCGTGCGCAGCCATCTCTCCGGACGGCCTCGCGCCCAGCACCCGTCCGCCGACAACCTCGGCCGGTGTCGCAAGGTCGCCGTCGATCCCGCTCAGCCCCTTGTTAACCAGAAGGATGAGCGGCAAGATCGCCGCGACGGCGTATGCCCCTACCGCAGCGATCGCGACCAGCGGCACGATCGCGAACGTCGCGATGAGAAACAGAAGGAATCCCAACGCGACAATGTAGGCGCCAAGGAGGAAGAGAGCGAGGAAGAGAAGAATCAGGTAGGGCACGGACGCATTCCTTTCACACGGGATAAGTCACAGTTCGCGAGCATCAGAACCCACTCATGAGCGGTTCTTTCTCTTGAGACCTGCCGCCATCTGCCGCATATCGTGCGCCAGCGTCTTCGCAGTCGACGTCGTCGTCGCGGGCTGGCTGGGACTCGCGAGCGGATCGAGCCCGCGAGAGGCGACCGGGCCGAGGCCGATCGTAAGAATCCGCACCCTCTGGGATCTGAGTCGTGATGCTGCCGCCTCGGCGTCATCCTGATCCGTCAGAGACCCATCACTGAAGATCACGCACACCTTGTCAGTGGCATCGGAGTCCATCAGCATGCGCTCGGCGAGCGTAAGCGCTGGCACGAGTTGCGTCCCCCCGCGTGCGGTGGCAGCATCGAGCGCTCGGTGCACCCTTGCGGCATCCCTCGTCGGGTGCACGGCGTCGAGAATTTCATGGTCCCAGAGCACGAGCCCGATCGAATAGCCTCCCGCGACCGCATCCTCGATGAAGCCGCGACCACCCCGCTGCGCCTGCTCCAGCGGATCCCCAGACATCGAAAAACTCACATCGATGCACAGCACCACCACCCCGGATCCGCCGAACCGGGTCTGCAACGCGGCGAGGTTGGATCCTGGCGGGTACTCGGTAACCCCTTCGGCAGAAAACGTCCTCTTCATCCACGACGCCACGTCACACCAACCTCAATCCCGCCACGACCGATCCCTGAGCACTGACCTCGGCGTCGTCGAGCACACCGTGCAAGAACGCCTCCACCTCGAGCTGAATCGGGCGCTCGCCGTCTGCGGACTCGACGGTGATTCGGCCGTCGACGGCAACCGAGATGCGCAGGCGTACCGGACTGCCCGCCGGGCGGGCGGGGATCCCAAGGATCTCCCCTTCGAGCAGCAATCGGTTGTCACCCGGCTCGATCGACTCCCGTACACCGGCCTGTTCGTAGATCTGAATGCGAGCCCGGTCTTGAGCGTCCACGACAGTCGCGACAAGGTGCTCGAAGCCGATGATGGGCAACGGCGTGTTCGCCTTCAGCACGTGATGCACATATGGTTCCTCGCGAAGCGGCTCACCGCTGCTGTGCGTGAGCACGCCGAGCGATTTCGGAAGCACAGATGTAATCCGGGTCACGCCGCCCGCGCCAGGGCGCACCTCGGCGGGGCCGAGACGCGGAACTGCCGCATCAGCCAACTGCTCGGCGAGTACCGCCGCGCCTCGGGCAACTGCCTTGTCAGGATCGGCAAGCTTTACCGGTAGTTCACATCGCGTCTCGAGTGAGCGCCGCACCATCGGCATTCGAGTCGACCCGCCGACGAGTAACACCTGATCAACCGGCGGGGCACCTGCCGCGGATGCGGCGGCCCGAACACGGTCGACGGTCTCGAGCGAGCGCAAGACGAGGTCTTCGCTCACACGCTCAAAGTCATCTCGCGAGACTGCCAGCTCAAGCGTTCTCCCATGCAAGTACACCCGCTCCGTGACGGCGCTGTGCGTTGTGAGGCGTCGCTTGAGCATCTCGGATGCCGCACCGATCAGGCCCATCACTTCGTCGTCGTATCGAAGATCACTCCCATCCTCGAGTTGCTCGACTTGCTCCCAGAGCAGGTCCTCGATGCGCGCATCCCAGTCCAAGCCGCCGAGCTGGGTGTCACCGTCCACCGCCCACACGCGCGGCCGACCCGCGTGCATCCCCACCACCGCAACATCGAACGTCCCGCCGCCGAGGTCGTAGACCAGCGAAGTGAGGTGCGGTTCGTCAGCAAGTCCATATGCGTAGGCCGCGGCTACGGGTTCAGCGAGCAACTCCATGCACCGCACACCGGCAATACTGGCCGCAGCAAATGTTGCCTCCCGCTCACCGACTCCGAAGTAGGCGGGAACGGTTACGACGGCACTGAGCTCAGCCGCACTCACTGAGAGAGCGGCCGCCGCATCTTCGGCCAGTCTGCGCAGAATCACTCCCGAGATCGCCTCGGGAGTGAACTCATTGCCGTGATAGGAGAGCGGAAACTGACGTCCCATCTGACGCTTGATCCCGACGACAACGTTCTCCGCATCGTCGGCAAGGTGGTCCTTCGCACGGTCACCGACAAGCACCGATCCGTCAGATGCGAAATACACCACCGATGGGGTCAGCTCCTTGCCGTCGGCGCTCTCGACCACGACTTCGCCGTGTTCCGGCGAGCGGTGTATCACGCACGAGTACGTTGTGCCGAGGTCGATTCCTATACTGCGGCTCATCGATGCCCCCTCTGAAACCACGACGACGGGTCACGCCAGGAGGGCGTCGACTCGGGAGAGAACTCGGCGAATACGAGATCCACGATCTCGGCCGTATGCGGCTGCTTCTTCAGCGCACGCACATGATTGCGATGTGCGTCAAAGTGAGCCCGCATCGCACCTCCGAGCTGAGTACGAAACTCGCCGCTTGCGACAGCGAAAGCACTGCAGGCTTTCTCCGCCGCGGCAAGAGCATCATCGGCGCTGGTCTCGACCCGCAAGAAGGCGTCCATCGTCGGCCGAGAGAGGCCACCGAGCGCACGAGCCGCGTTCACAGCGGCGGCACGATCCGCAGCACAAACGAGCATCCCTCCGACGGCGGCCAGATCATCTAGTGCCCACACGCGAACCTGCGCGTCGGCGTTGCGCAAGGCGTTGTTCGGCACGACGTCGAGATCGCTGACGACGTGCACCCACGCAGATCGAGCCTCGATGAGCCGCTCGGTAAGTTCGCGAACCGCGTGAGGGAGTTCTGGACCGGACGTGCGCGCCACGATGAGCGCGTCGAAAACCGGCCCCCAGAGGGCGGGCACGCGCGGACCCTCTGCGGTCGGCGTCGCCACGAGGTCATCCCGGATCATCCCGACCAGCGCAGCTGCGCCGGCATCGTCAAGGCCCACCGCTTGCACGATCGCACCCCAGAGCACAGTGTCCACAGGTTGCGCGGTATCACGCGAGAGTATGCGCCAAGACTCTCGAGGGACAGACCTCGCGTGCGCAGTGCGGAGCGCTTCGACCCGCGCAGTTGGCTGCATGGTCGCGATCTCACGAGCGCGGAACCAACCGTCGAGGGGCGATTCAGGCACCGCGCCCAGCGGCGACCACATGCCCTGCATTAGTGCATCGAGCTGTGCCGGCGCCCCCGCCGCGAGCTGCTGACCAACCTTCTCGGCCGTGAGCCGCTCGATCAGCGCGCGCCCATACCAGCGCGTGCTTGCGGCTCCCAGGGACGGGTTCGCGGCCCACTGTGCTGAGATTCGCTCCGCCGCTGGGCGCAGCAGGGCCTCCTCTATGTCGAGTCCAAGACGATCGGTCGCGCCGAAAAGCGCCGTAAGCTCGCTCTCGGGAGCCCCGGCAAGCACCGTCGCCCACGCTCTAGATGCTGCATCCCGCGCGTCGATATCCGGCCAGACGAGAGGTTCGCGCGGCTGCGCGAGTGGCGCCGCGAACGCCCCAGCGAACTCTGTCGCCCCCGCGAGTGCCTCAAGGGTCGGGCCGGCAACTCCCGCCGCGACCCCAGCGAGACCGACGGCAAGGCCGCCGGTGATCGCTTTCGCAGCCAACGCGAACTCCTCGGCATTGCGGGGCCGGTACTGCGCGACAGCGTCAAGCAGGTCATCCTCGTACATTTCGATGAGATCGCCGCGACCGGCAGCTGCAAGCGCGGCCACGACGTGCACAGCGGTGCGCCAGTCACGCTCGGCCGCGCCGGTTCCGCCATCGATCAAGAGGTCGGCGGCACGCGCAGCGCCCGCATCACCGAGTACGGCCAGCCGCTGGGTAATGTCGATGCCTTCTGCCGCACGCAGCGCTCCACCCTCGATAAACCATCGCACAGCCTCCCGCGCAAGCAGAGACGCATCGATCGGCCCGATTTCGTGGGAAGCAGGGGCGATCCAGTACGCGGATGGAGACTGCCGCCAGTCGGCCGGGCGGAGCAGTTGAACCAGCTCTGGGTGGACACCGACGACCTTGAATGATCCTGCCCAAGGCGATGCGTGAAACACGCGAAAGGTCAGGCGAGCTACGGCCTCTCCGCCGAGGAACATAGAGCCCAGAGCGATCCAGCGCAGCACCGTTGTGAGGTCCTCGTGCTCGATGAACACCCTGCTGCCCTCCTCGGCGAGGGACCGCTGGAGCATCGTGACGAATCCTGCCAACGCGGTCAGCGTCCATGGGTCCTCGCGGGCGAACCTCTCGATCGCCTCCGCATCGAGCGAGGGAGCGATCTGAAGTGGTGTCACCCACGCGTCCCTGACTTTCGATGCGGCCTTCTCCAACGTCCACTCGGACGCCGCCATGAGCTGGGCGGGCGAGTACGGAACGAAGTCATCGACATCATCGGTCACAGCAGCTTCGGTCAGCTGGTTGCCGGGACGGCCGTTCGCAGTGAGCCCAAGCGCCCGCGACTGCGTGAGATACATCCGCCCTTCACGCACGGCATACGTGCACTGGAGCGGATGCGAGAGCGGGTCGCCGCCGTGCGCCGCCGCCCACATTGGCGCGGGTACGAAGTTCAACTCCCCTTGCACAACGGCCTGATCCTGGCGATCGAACCCCGCAGAGACCGCCTGGAACTGGAAGCCGTCGCTAGAGTTCACCGACTCCGCTGCTGTGACATCAGTGAAGGTCGCGACCTCGAAAGCCATCTCAGCTCTGCTTCCTCAAGAATCCGCGCTCTGCGAGCAGCCACAGGAACGGCTCTGCGACGCGATGGGGCAAACGACCGCGGGCATTGATGACGCCCGCTCGGTAATCCGGCTCAGCGCCCAGCGCCGACGCTCCGAATACGCGGTAGGTGTCGTAGTTCTGCTCTAACGAGCGGAGCAGACCGTCGCCGCCCCACCGCGCGATGAGCGCCGCCATGTGATCGTGCAACGACTTCGACTCGGCTTCGTCAAAGAGCGGAAGTTTCGAAGCGGGCTGTCTCAGCGGATGGTTGTGAGGTATCTCGTCAAAGAATGCATCGATCTTCGAGACGACAACGGCGACCGGGACCGGGATCTTCTTGTTCTGCTTCACGGAATGGCTCATACGCAGCACTGCCGTGAGAGAACCAAGTACCGCCTCCGGGCCGTCGGATGCAGACAGCGAAACGCCGCGATCGGCAGCCCGCGCGGCGTTCTCCGGAAACGAGAAAGGGTCCAGAAGGAGGATCACGCCCGACACCTGACCCAGATAGTGGATGCTCAGCGCCCGGTCCTCTGAGGCAAAATCCTCTCCGGCGTTGTCGTAGAATGAGAAGATTGTCGAGCGTGTACGGCCGTTCTGCGCATAGCGCCATTCATAGACCGCTGGGGCCGACTTCTGCCCCACCTGGGTCTGCTGCGGCAAGAGCCCGCCCTCATGCGCCATCTCAGCATTGAGGTCCTGCAAGACTTTCGCGAGCCCAGTCCCCCCGCCGGGGTTGTCGATAGCCGCGTCGAACCGGCGCGCGACAGTCTTGGTCAGTTCGCTGTGCAGCGCCGACAGCATTACCGTCTTCCCGGAGGCCCGCACCCCTACCAGGCCGAAGAGCGGCGACTCCGCAGTGATCGAATGTGGAAGCATCGAGTGGCAGCTCGGACAGCATCTCACTGCCGTACGCGCACCACAATCAGCGCACGTTGCGCTATCGCGACCCGTGACTGCCGCGCCACCAGCCTGGACGATCGGCATCGTCGGTGTGCCGTCGCCAAGAAACTGCATTCTGAACGTGTCCGGCCGAGGCGTACACGCCTGGCGGCCCGCCTGCGTCTGGCCCGTGCACCGAAAAACGACGCGGTTCAAGTCGAGTTCGTTATAGCAATAGGGACAGGGCACCTTTGACTTACTGAATATCCCCATTGGTCAGCCCTTCATCTGGTCGGTCGGAGGGTCGACGAGATCCGCGGAGGATGACCCATCAGAAAAGACCCGCACCCAGAAGGGCGAGGGCAGCTTTGGGAGCGCGACTTCGAGTGTCGCCGCCCGGCCGGCACGCAGTTCGAGTCGTTCTCTCGCGCGGACGTCCCCGTCGGCTGGGCTCGTCGGCATGAAAGGCCCGGCGGCGCAGACAACGAGACAGTCGAGGGGTCCGGAGTACTCACCTGGGTCGAGGCGAACCTCCACGGACGGCGCTTTGAACATGCCCTTCTTGATCGTGAGTCGATAGCTGACCGACATTCGGTCTTGGGCATGAGCCACCGCTACGGGCGCAGAGACCCACTCCTCGTCGGCCGACTTAATCACGGTCGCCACTCCGATGTCGGTGACACCGTCGCCCGGACTGATCACAAATCCGCCGTCAGCCCGATACTTCGCGCGGGTGACGCGCGCGGTCCTATCCAGCCCTCCCCGATGCCAGGACACCTGCATGAGGTAGTCGCCGTCCGGCCACCGCCACGAGAGCTTGACCGTATCGCCGAACTTCTCTGCCACACACTCACGAACAGTCGGCGCGGAGCCGGCAACAACACCCGGCCCGACGACGCCCACGTTACCTTCGAACGTATAGGGCAAGAAGATCTGGACCCCGTCGTCGATGGCATAGCGGCGAGTTACCCCGCCCCCACGTTCACTGCCGCCCGGGAGGGGCTGGATGCGTCGGCCACCCGCTGCCGCAAAGTGATCCGGCGTCGACAGCGCACTCAGCTGTGAGCGCTTCGCGACCGGGAAGGTCCAGATCTCGGTGCGATAGCCCGCAACCTCGGTCCACGAGATCTCCACCTCGTGCTGATTCGGGTCTTCGACCGCCCGCACCTGGAAGTCTGCCACTGGGGCAATGGACCCCTTTGGAGTGGCGTCGACCTGAGCTGGATCAGAGTTGACCCGCACTCCTGCTGCTACATACACAGCCCGCACGAGGTACACGTACTTCATCCCGGTCGTCAGACCTGAAACAGTCAGAGTCCGGCCCTGCGGGACGGTGAAAAACTGGGCGGTCCCTTCGGACGTCTCCTGCCTGATTTCTGCTGCGATCGCTTCGTCAGGCATATCCCACGTCAGCGACACCTCCGAATCCGTAACCACTGCCATCAGGCCGCTAGGAGCCGGCGTGATCATCAGCTCTGCGGATGCGGGGTCTGAGAACTGCTGACCATCGCGTGTTGCGAACACCGAGTAGCGGGCTTTGCGACCGATCGGAGGAGCCGTGTCAACCGCCGACGGTGCCGTGACGGAGTGTGCGACGACTACACCGTCAGAAGGGGTATTCGCGACGCTGCCGTCCGTCCGCACAACTGTGTAGGAGACGTTCCGGTCCGCTACGGCCGGCCACGACGCCAGCACGGATGTCCCTTCGGCGCGAAGCACCGGGGTCTGCGGCGCTGCTGGCGGCAGTGCCTCTAGTTTCATTCGAAGATCGCTGTCGCCGGCGTCTATCGCAATTGCATCCGTGAGAGCACGCGCGGCAGTCGCAAAGTCTCGGGCCGCGAGCGCACGATCGTATTCCTTCCTGGCTGTCTCCTTCTTGCTGACTGCTTCCTGCAATTTGGAAACGGCCACGGCGCGCTCCGCGGTGTCATCAGCCAGCTCGGGCAGCGTCTGCGCGAGGCGCTGCGCCTCCCCCAGAGAACCAGCGGCGAGCGCAGCGAGGATTTGAATGGAAGGAGCGGAGGGCGCCGATCCACCGCCAGCCGGCTGGAGCTTGGACACCACACGAGATGCGTCCGTTCTGCCGATTCCGCGGGCTATCAGTCCATCCCGGTTCTGCAGGCGTGTTCCGCCCTGCCGAACAATGGATGTCGCCTGCTCGAAGAGGACTGCGGCCACGAGCTGATGGAGTGCCGCATCGTCGCTGCACTGCGACTTGATGAGCCCGAGTGCCTTTTGGGCTTGCTGAACGGCGTTCGAGTCCTTTGCCGTCTCGCTTCGGTGGTGTGCTGCGTGCACATCAGCGACGGTCAGACGGCGCTCCCCAATGCGCAGATCATCAATGAATGAGATCTTGTCGGCGCGATCTGGAAAGACCAGCAGATCTCCGATAGTCCTGAACTCCGGGTGTGAAACGATGCTCGACAACACCTTCGGTACGGCGGCTGCGGGAGGCTCGAAGTCTGCTTCGACAGACATCCCCGCGGCCTCCGCAGCCCGCCTCAACTCGTCGACCGGCACGTCCGAAAGGCCCGCTCCTCGAGCCAAACCCTCGAGATCGTCGGGCGTGACCACTCCGAGTGGATGATCGGCTTTGACACCCTCGATGAACGCCGCGACGTGCCCCGATCGCGCTTTGGCCTGCGCAGTAGCCTGGCCTGCCCAGAACTCTGCGCGCTCGAAGTCGAGCGCAGCGACCTTCATCGCCTCAAGCAACTGGCGCAGGAGCGCAGCTGACGGCGGGTTACCACCCCACTTATTGAGCGTGGTTTCGATCGATCGAAAGTGCGCAGCGAGGTCCGCGTCCGCGGCGGAGGAGAGGTCGAAAAGCTTTGCCGGGTTCACTGGCGCGAGCGCTTGCTCCCCCGCGCCGGACTTGAGTTCCCGGATGGCTGACGCCACAGCGTCCATCCGATTCCGGTCCTTCGCGAGTGGAACGACGACCTGCGCCTTATAGGCCTTGAAGTCGATCGGCATCATGCAGAATTGGCGACGGCGCCATCACGAGCGGAGGCTCAGGCCAGAGACCTGTGCCTTTGCAGCCGCCACGGCGTCACGAGACAACACTGCGGTTTGCACCTCGATGAGCTCAAAGTTCCCGCTGGCAGGATCGGTCACTTTGCACTGCACGAGTCCTTCCGCAGTCACTGCGAAGTCGATGTGGATCGGGGAATTCCGAGGCAGCGGCGGTACCGACAGATCGACCGACTTCAGCTCTTCGTTGCTCTCTGGATCCTCGGATTCTTTCTCGCCGCGCTGCTCGTAGATTGAGAGCGCCACCGAGGTCTGGTTGTCGGAGAGAGTGGCAGCCTCGATGCTATCTGCGGTCATGGGAATGGCATCGTTGCTGTGCGCAATGAAGCTGATGTAGCCCGTCTTGTCGTGCTCGTCACGGAAGAAGCGAACGCCCAAGGCTTTCGAGATGACGTTGGACACCTGCAGCGTCGACGCCCCACCCAGGTAGTGCTTGGGCGTAGCGGTCGCCTGCTCTTCGGAGGCACTCGCAGTCTCACCATCAGTGGAGAGCACCTCGTCAACCGCGGTCTGACCGTAGATCGCCGCACCCTTGGCCACGGCGAGGTCATAGTCGGTCGGGATCGGTTCGAGCCCGAGCTGCTCTTTGAGGGCCGCGGCAACCATCGGCATCCGCGATGATCCGCCAACGAGGAGGAACTTGTCGACCGTCAGCCCTGGCCGCTTGGACTCGGCGAGAGCGGTTGCGCGGCGACAGATCTCGATCGTCTGGTCGACAAGATACTTCGTAGAGTCTTCGAAATCTGCACGCGTGATCGTGATCTGCTCGTCGGCGCTGTTGTAACGGCACCGGACTGTCGCCGAATCGCGTTTGGTCAGCGACTGCTTCGTCTGCTCGGCATCCCTACGGAGTTCGCTGAGGAACGCGTCATCGTATCGGGGGTCGTCCTCGCCGAGCCCGGCCTGCGCGATGAACCTCTCAGCGATGAGATCTACGAGCGCCTGATCCCAGTCCGCACCTCCGAGGGTCCGGTTGCCGTCGATCGCGACGACCTCAACCTTGCCACCACCGACCTGCATGATTGTCGTGTCGAACGTGCCACCACCGAGGTCGTAGACGAACAGTGTTTGCGTCCGGTCACTTCCGATTCCGATCGACAGCGCTGCAGCGACCGGCTCGGTCACGATCCCGACCACCTCCAGGCCCGCGATCTCGCCCGCCTGCTTTGTGGCCTCACGTTCCTGAATGCCGAAGTATGCCGGCACGGTGATGACAACCTTCGTGACGTCCTCACCTGTCTCGATATTCGCCGCAGCGACGATCTCCTTCAGGATGAGCGCGGATACCGACTCGGGCGTATAGGTCGTTCCCCGATACTCCAGGGGATAGACCGTGCCCATATGACGCTTGATAAGGGCTGCCCCGTTGTCTGGGTCGGCTACAAGCACTTGCTTGGCCTGCTTGCCGATGACGACGTTGCCCGATTCTTCGAAGTACGCAACCGATGGGGTGGTGAAGTCACCTTCGGTGTTGCGGATGATCTCCGCCTGGTCGAGGTCGTTGATCCGCGCGATCGCAGAGTAGGTCGTTCCCAGGTCGATTCCGTAGACCTTGTCGCTCAACTCTCGGACTCCTTCTGCTCGTGGTCGGTTACGTGTGGGATGTCTTCGGAGTTCTCCCCGGGCGAGGGTGGTTCAACTGTGGGAGACGGCGGTGCCGCGTAGGAGTAGAGCACGACTTGAGCGGGCACCGAGACGCGCCGGGCTCCAGAGAACGTGAAACCCTGCCGGATGACACGTTTAATTCGTCGATCCAACGTTGGATCGTCGGTGGGGACAGTGGCTGTGACGTGGTGAGCGGTGGCGTCAAACGGACCATCGGGCTCCGCTCCAACGGAATCCAGATCGATCAACCCCAGGGCTTCTTCAATCGCTCGGGCAAAGAACGCGAAGTCGTTGGCAGACTTCTCCCCCAGCTCGGCTGCGGCAGCGCGTGCGTCCGAGGCCTGCGCGTGCAAGCCTGCGAGCCGCTGGATCGTCGGGCGAAGCAACGCAAGTATCTGGTCGCCCTGTAGCTCGGTGATCCGTTCATTCATCGCGCGGATGATCTCTTCATGCCGCTCGGATCGTTCGTGAAAACGGGAGACCTGAGCTGTGAGTTCGTCGAGCTTCTCAGCGACCGTGTGCCAGTCCTGCTCGCTGGAGGCCAGTTCCTTCGCTGGCTTCGCTTCGGGCGTGGGCAGGGCCTCATCCGTCCCCATTAGAGGCAACCGTGTCGGGCTCTGAGGCAGCGAATCGGCACGAGGGCTGTCACGAGCACTGAGCGTCCTTCCGTCTTCGCTCTCCGCCGAGTTCGGGATCGGTCGGCGGTTAAGTGTCGAAACTAGGGGCCGCGGCTGCGGCGAATTGGCACCGTGCGGAGGTTCCGAACGATTCCGGACGATCCCGAATAGCGAGAACCTCGCCGAGTAATCCCGATCAACTACATCGGCACCAGCGCCCGCCGACGGTTGCGAACTCGGCGTCGATCCGCCCCTGAGAAAAGTCACCAGGACCTTCGACAGTTCCCATTCCTTGCGACGGCGTCTTGCCGAACGAAGCCGAACAGCGTCAGAGGACTTCGCTACGATCTCGATCAAGCCCGAGGATGTCGGCAGTGGAAAGTCCGGGGGGACACGCCATGCATATCGATGAACAAGCTGAGCAAGGCAGAGTGATGGACCGCCTCGTCGCGGAACTGCAACTGTTGAGGCTCAATGCCGGCGACGTGAGCTATTCGCAGATCGCGGACCGCGTCCGCGAACTCCGCCAGAACCGCGGCGAAACGGGATCGGCCGCTTTCGTCGGCCGCACCACGATCTACGACGCATTTCAGCCTGGCAGGCACAGGATCAGTCCGGACCTCATCGCCGACATCGCCAGCGCGCTGGGTGAGGATGCCGAAAGTGCCGCGCGGTGGCGGGAGTACTGCATCCGCGCACGGGCCGACGAGAACCAGCGACGGCGCGACGCGACATCCGACCCGGCACGCGCCGGGAGCAAGGATGGCGCCCACGCTCGCAGCGCCGCAGGTCGCGGCGCCACCGCGCTCGCACACACTCCAACGAAGCTGCCTCAAAGTTCGAGTAACAGCCAGGGGAACTGGCTCACACGAACGCTCGGCAAGCGCGGCGCGACCATCACCGTGCTGACGCTGATCGTGATCGCATGCGCGCTGGTCAATGTGAGCGGCTCACGGCTCGCCGTCGCGTTCGCTCTGCCTCTCTACCTGGACATGATCGGCACTGCGATCGCCGCGATCGCGCTCGGACCGTGGTTCGGCGTCGGCGTCGCGATCCTGAGCCACTCGCTCGTGGCGCTGCTCGCATGGGAATGGCAGGGTCTGCCATTCATGATCGTCAACATTGTCGGCGCCCTCATCTGGGGGTACGGGGTGCGCGCGCGGCGGATGGGCACAACCCCGCTGCGGTACTTCCTCCTCAATATCATGGTCGCGATCAGCTGCACGATCGTCGCGACGCCGATCATCATGATCGTGTGGGGAGGAGTATCCATCAACGAGGGTGCCCAGGGAATCGCTGCGAACCTGGTCACGCTCGGCCACGGTGTGATCGGCGCCGTGTTCTCGGCCAACATCCTCACCTCGATGATGGACAAGCTGATCGCGGGCTTCATCGCCATCTCGGTCCTTCCCTATGTCATCGCTGCGTTGCCCCCGAGCGCGCGAGGCATAGAGTTCATCCCCTCCACGATGCACTTGACGTTCCCGAAGGTTTTCACGCCTCTTCGCGGGACCGCCGTCACCTACCCGTGACGGCCGGAGAGCCTCAGCCCACCCACACCGTCGCGAGCACGAGCGCGGCGGGCGCGAGAGGGATGGCCCAGCCGAGGAGCGCGTCGGTGCGGCATCCGTCTGTTCGCTCGGGATCGCGGCGGGCACGCCATCCGGTCACGACCCAGACGGATGCCGAGGCCGCCAGCGCCAGCAGAGTCACGATGCGAATGGATGCCGACACCTCGAAGCCTGCGAGGAGCGTCGCGATCTGCGCGAACGCGATGACACCCCAGGGAACGATCGCGACTGCGGATCCGACGGCGAAAGCGGCGCCACCGAAGCGGCCGGTCGCGGCGCGGTGATCGTGGACGATGAGAAAGAGCGCTCCGGCGGCGCCCAGCGCGTAGATCGGGACGAGACTCGTGACCTCGGTGATGCCGTTGAGCTGGGCGACGAGGAACGTGCCGACGCCAGCGGGTTGCGAGTACTCGATCCAGCGCCAGGTGTGGCGGTCGGCCGCGGCATCCGTGGCGTGACGTCGGCGCAGGGCAGGGACGAGCAGCAGCAGGCGCATGGCGGCGACGAACAGCAGCAGTACGGCGATCGCTGCGCCCATCTGGACGCCGGGCAACACGACGGGCGTCGGGGTGACGACGATGATCATTCCGCCGTCGGCCGGTGCGATTCCGGGCGGGGTCAGGGTGAGCGTGAGGAGGGGCGCGAAGCCCGACTGCGTGCTCGAGGCGACGAGGGTGAGCACGGCGAGGATGACGGCGGCTGCCGCGACGGCGAGGTCGGTGCGCGGCACGGGTGGGGTGTCGGTCGGTGCGTCGGCGCGCGTGCGAGTGGGGTTGTTCATGCCACTCCTTTTCCGGGCCTAGGTGTGATGTCCAGGGACGTTGTTGCGTGAATCGCGTGTGATCTGGTGACGGGTGAAGGCCTCCCGTTGCGAGAGTGGAGCTGTCTAGGAACCGC
>MDTD01114334.1_pt1 | contig 37488 bp, 30 predicted proteins | sample 811221 | NCBI WGS metagenome assembly MDTD01 (sample SAMN05326646, study PRJNA326480) | marine metagenome | isolation source: seawater | place: Pacific Ocean: South West | collected 2011
CGGACATGTTGCGTGAATTAGATTTAAACGATGTTGATGCGTCGGAATCTTTGCGGTCGCCGTCGGAGGGGTCGTCTCGCGGGACGTCGGTGAAGAAGACGTTGACGCGAACGCCGCCGCCCGTGCCGAAGACGCTTCGATTGTGGCGATCGCAGTCGCCGAAACAGAGACGGAAACCGGCGGGCTGGGACGTCGTGTTCGATGAAGCGAAGACGATGGGACGCGCGCCGAAGTGGTTTCCGGGAATGCATCGGGCGGAATCGATGTCGCCGTCTCGATCTCGCTCGCCTCCGACGAAGCCGTTCTCCGTGTCTTGGATGGGCGACGACGACGACGACGACGAATTCAACCTCCAGCGCGCGGCGCAGAGACGCGGACAATTGATTTCGATGATGCCGTCCTCTCCGGAGCGAAGGCGAAGCGATGCGGGCGTGGCGTCGTGCTATTGTCCGCCGACGTCGCCGTCGAACAAGAGAGTCATTCGCAACGCGCTTCGCGTCTTGGTCGGACCGCCGGATCGTGAGCCGTACGTCGACGCCGTGCGCGCGATCGACGCGTGCGAGTTTCCATCCGTGGTGATTCTGCTGAAGGGTTCCGCCGATGTCGCACCGTATAAACTTCGCGGCGTGTACGCCGTGGTGGAAAACACGACGCTCAAGAAGATTCACGGCGCCGGTCCGCCGTATCTCCGATCGGACGAAATCGTCGCTGCGCTCAAGTACGACACGGCGTCCATGAGTTTCACAACACTTCCGAGTCCCGCGATCACGCCCACGGTGGCGGCGATTAGTCTGACGCGCGCGCGATGATGTATTGAATCACACAAAGACGAAACGTTTACATCGCGCAGTGCTACGGCGCTCACCATCCCAACGCGAGCGGAAACATTCCGACAAGACAACCTAACGTGACGCCCGAGGTGGCACCGGCGACGCGCGCCCATCGAACAGCGGCGGACGCGCGCTGCGCGCGCGTGAGATTGGGCGCTTGGAAGCCGAGCCGTTCGGCAAAGGTTTCGATTTTTGAGCTCAAACCGATGCCGACGACGTCGCTCACCGTGTTCCCGAATCCCGCCGCCGCCATCGTGCTCAGCCCTAACCCGACCCCGAGCGCGGTCTCTATGCTCTCTCCGGCGGTGATCATCACCGCGTTATCGCACAATCCGAACCCGATGAACGGCACCGCCTGACTCAACGCGACGCCTCGCAATTGTTCCGTCGTCGTCGACGACGCGCTCGTCGACGCGCCGCCATCTTCCCCACCTCTCTCCTCACCCTCCCGCCCGCTCAGCGCCATTAAAAACTCCCTTTTATCTAAAACCCCATCCTCGTTCGCGTCCGCGCGTTCGAACCACCGACCCATCGTCCCGCGGTCGGCGAGCGACGACCACACCGCCGCCCGCAACGCGTCGTCCCCGCGCAACGCCGACGCCACCGCCTCCGCGCGCGTCTCCGCCGACATCTCCCGCAGGGCGCGATGGACGGTACTCACCGCCGACGACGTTTCCTCCCCTCGGCTCGATCGCGAGACGCGCGACGTCGTCGCCACCGCGCGCGCGCGACCGACCGCTGACTCGAACGCCAACGTCACGTCCGCCGACATCGTCGCCCCGCGCGCCGTCTCCGCGCGCGATCCTTCGCGCGTGACGCGCGCGAGAAGCGCGCGCGACGCGCGTTGACCCGACGCACCGACGCGAGACGCCATCCTCACCACCGCGCGCGCGTCTGTGTCGCGGATCCGTGTCCCGGGCCCGAGACCGTCGGCGTCGACACATCGCGTCGGTCGACGCGTCGACGCGTCATGGCGCGCGGACTCTCCCGCGAACTCGCCAAGGAGAAGGCGAACAAGAAGAACGCGAAGAACGCGGCCAAGGGGAACAAGGAGACGGCGCTCACGCCGGCGCAGCGCGCGGAGAGAGACGCGAAGATTTTGCAAGAGAAAAAGGCGCGAAAGGAGGCGGAACGCGCGGCGCTCGCGGCGAGCGGGGCGGACGGCGCGGCGCAGGTCAAGGCGGAGGAGGCGAAAAAGGCGGCGATGCGCGCGAAACAGCGCGAGAATAAACTCGCGGCGGCGAACCCGCTCTTGGCGAAGAAGAAGGGATGATTCTTTGGGATAATCTTTCGTCGCTCTTCCCTCGGGAGACGACGACGACGACGTCTGTATCATTATTCCATCCATCTATGCGTCGAGCGAGCGAACGAGTGAAAGCAGTGACTCGTACGTAGTGAACGTGAACCGCGACGGCGCGGTGAGATGCAATGGAACCGAAGCGATGTCATGTATTGCGAGGCGACACCGAGAGACGCGCCGCGTCCCGAACCCGAGAGCCCGAGACGCGTTCCGAGACAAAGCGACGCGTCTCGGGCGATGAAGAGCGATGGTGACGCGGCGCGTGAAATATTAGACCTTCGAGCGCGCGTTTTGGAGCGCGAGGCGGCGCTGGCGCGAGCGATCGGTGAAAAAGAGGACGCCGAGGCGGCGGCGGCGAGCGCGCTCGAGAAACTCAACCGTCTGCGACTCGCGAGGGAAGAGGAAGTGTCGACGCGGGACGACACCATACGCGCGTTGGAGGGGAGAGTGCGCGAGTTGGAGTGTCGCGACGCATCTCTGACCGCGGCGAGGGAGGCGGCGGAGAAAATTTTGACGACGCGCGCGGGTGAGGCGGACGCGTTGGCGCGCGAGGCGACGAGACGGCTCGCCGAGGCCGACCCGGCGTCATCCGACGCGTGGTCCATCGCGGCGCGCGACGTGTTGCGAGCGAAACGAGAGACGGAGACTTTGAGACTCGGATTACGAAAACTCGAGCGCGAGATGGATGAAGTGCGTCGAACGCTCGACGAAGGCGCGCGCGTCGACGCCGAGCGCCGCCGCGCGCTCGCGACGCCCGAAGAAACCCGCGCCCACGCCGAGCGTCTCAAAAATTACGAACGCGCGCTAGAAGAGGGCGTCGAGATTTTAGAACGCGTTCGAAAGACCGCGCGCGCGAGAGACACGGAGACGTCGTCCCTCCGCGCCGCGTTGGTCGCCGCCAGAACGCACGCGCGCGCGCTCGAGCGCGAATTAGACATTGCGACGTTGAACGCGCGCCGACGCGAATAGCGCATCGACCGACGCGAGAGACACGAAGGCGCGTTTTCGAGACGCGTTCGAGGCGCGTTCGACGACGCGTTCGAGACACACGGGCACGCGTTGCAATCCACGAATCACGACTCACCTCGGAGTCCCTCCACACATCCACCCACGCATTCGACGATCCCATCGTCAGTCAACCTTCACACCCCGACGCCGTCGCGATGACGATGCCCTCGACGGATTGGTGGACGTCGATGAGCGAAACGATGTCTGCCTACGTCCCGAGCGCGTTCACCTCCGCCGACGCCTCCGCGACGACCGCGAACGCGACGGGAACGACGTCATCCGACTTGGCGGATGAAGAATTTCGAAAGCGCGCCATCGCGCGCATGGACGCCGACATGCGCGCGCGATACGGCGAAGGACGCACGTATAACTTTAAACTCATCCTTCGCGGGGACACGGCGACCGGGAAATCGACGCTCATGCGACGATTGCGAGGAGGGACCTTTCTTCGAGAACACGAGCCGACGAGAGAAATCAAGACGGCGCACGTGGCGTGGCGGGCGAAATCGTGCCCGGAGGATAACGTCGCGTTAGAGGTGTGGGACGTCGTCGATCGAGCGCCGAAGAGAAATGTGAGTGAAAATTTAACGCTAGCGAAGAGGGCGAACGCGGCGGAGGTGGGGACGACGCACACGTTTCCGTTGGACGCGACGGTGGTGGACGTCTATCGAGGCGCGCACGCGTGTTGCGTTTTGGTCGACCCGAGCAAGAGATGGACGTTTGAATACGCGATGCGAGAGTTGGAGAGAGTGCCGAAACATATACCGAGTGCGATGGTGTTGAATTTTAGGGATTATCCGGATGAGAAGCGGTGTGTGACGTCGGACGAAGCCGAGGCGGCGGTGGAGGAGGCGTTTGGAAATCGACCGTTTACGCCGGTGGTGATCGAGACGTCGTTGTTGAATTGTTACGGGTTGAGCTCGGTGTCGACGTTTTTACACGTGCCCTTTTTGTGTTTGAAGAGAATGTCCATCGAACAGGCGTTGGCGCTGAACACGACGGCGACGGTACAGGCGCAGGAGGCGTTGGCCAAGGTGAAGGACGCGTCGTACGAGGCGTACGCGAGACGATTGGGCGTGCACCAACCGACGCCCGAGGAGGAGGCGCTCGAAGCGAAGGAACGCGAGGCGAACGGGGCGTCGACGACGACGAGCGAAGAGAGTTCGTTTAGCTGGAGTAAACTGAACAACATGAAGGTTGGAGAGATTCCGCTCGTCGTCGCCGGCGCGGCGTTATCGACGACGGCGTCGGCGGTGACGACCATCGCGCGCAAGACGCCGGCGGAGATTTCACAAGATTTAGCTAATAATTTAAAGAATTTCGCCACGCTCGGTGGCGCGAAAACGTCGTCGACGACGACGGAGACGTCCAAGGCGGCGAATGAACCGCCGCTTCCGCCGCAGTTTAGTCACTTGGGACCGGGCGGCGTCGAGCGCGCGGCGTTCGGCGGACGCGACATCGCCGACGAGGACAAGGCGGCGATCGAAGCCATGGTACAAAAGAAGGGCGGTGACGACGGACACTGGCTCGACGACGACGGGGAAAACGACGACGACGAGTACGATGCGAAATCGGACGAGGACGAGGACGACGGACGACACGTGAGCGTCAAGATGGACGGATGGGACGACGACGAATCGGCGAGCGACGACGGCGGGGACGTAGATGCGGAATCGCCTGCACATTTTATCCGTCAAATCAGCAAGGATGATCCATTCTTTGGCGAGAAACCGAAAAAGAACGGGACGCGCGATAAAAAGTCTACGGCGATGTCGCCACCGACGTCGCCGCCCGCCGCGGATCTCGATCCCGAGAGACTCGCCGCGGCTTTTGACGACGACGCGACACCGAACAAGAGCGAGTACGAAAAAGTCGAGGATCCGCTCGGGTTGACGCTCGCGCGATCGGCGACGATGAGTTCGAGCGAGATGTTATCTGGAAGCGAGAAGAAGAAAAAGGAAAAGAAGGTTAAAAAGGAGAAGAAGGAGAAGAAGAGCGCGAAAAAGTCGAAAAAGAAGGATTGGTTAAAGGAGTGGGACGAGAGCGATTGATTTGTAACTATAACGGTACTACCGTAGTTCTACAAAGAGTTCGTAGCTAACTATGTCTATTGCGCCACGCACCGCGAGGAAGATTTAGGCGTCGGCTCGTCGACGAAGGTCGCGTCCACGTCGAAACGCTGCGCGGTGAAGTTCGACTCTCGATTGACGTACCAGACGACGCTGAATCGATCGCCGTCGTACCCGCGAACCCAGTGCACGCTTCTCCCGTCAAATTTCGCCAGACGCTCGCGCGTGTCAATCATCCACCGCGTCGCGCCGTCGCGACTCTCGACGCACAGTTCGCCGCCGCCGGTGAAATCACCGAACGACATGGCGTACTGAAACGATTTATCGTCCCTGTCCACATGCGCAGAGGATATGAAATTTTTTGTGATGGCGAGCGAATCATACGGAAACGATGGATCCGCCTTCATCATCAGCGCTTCGCATGCCGCCTTGAGCGCCGCGTATGGATCTCTCGGACTCGTCTTGCGCTTGAGGACCAAGTATCCATCGCTCTTCACCGATCGACGCTGCGTCTGCGTCGGCCATTTCGTGCGAAGGAGCTCGTCTCGAAGACGTCTCGTCGCCTCGGCGTCAAAAGCGACGCCTCGAAGCGACACGTACGGCGACGCGAACCTCTTGGCGTCCTCGATCAGCGCATTGTGGTCTAAACCTCTTGTTGTTGCGCGCATCTCGAGATCCCTCGCTGTCCACGCCATGAAAATCTGTCGAGCGTCGGGATGTTCACCCGCGGCTAAAATCCGCGGGACGGGCTTCCCTTCGCTCGCGACGACGCGCTTACGCGCCGCGGGCAACACTCGCAAAACGCTGACGATACCATCCGGTCCTTGCACGCTCTTCCCGTCCATCGCCTCGCGAAGCGCGTTCGCTTCCGCCGGACATCGACACGTGACGAAGCCGTACCCAATCCATTCCTTTTCTCGGCGGTACCCGCGGCGCTTCAGGTGCTTGATCCCGGGCTGCGGAATCGAGCTGTTCGCCGGCATCGCGCGCCACATCGTGTCCCGCAGACCCTTCATCGTCCCCGCGCGTCCTCGAAGACCGCCGATCCACAGTTCAGACGCCGGGTCGACGTCCCGCTCGGCGCGCGCTTCCCCATTTTGGCGTTCGTGTTTCCTTTTCGCCGCCCTCGCGCGTCTACGCTCGTTCAGCGCGCGCACCTCGTCCTTGGTCATGTCACACTCGCGTTTTCGCGACGACACGCGCGTCACGCTCGCCCGCGCGGCGTTCCCATCGCGCGCGACGTCGACATTTTCGCTCAGGCCCAAGCCGTCAAAGACTCGACCCACCGACGTCTTATGCACCCCCTCACGCGTCGACGCCCTCGCGGAGGACGTCGACGCGTCCTCCCCAGTCATTCGACACGCATCGTCGTGTCGAAGGTGACGAAACAGTGCGTTCCTGGACGCGAACGTCTCGCCGCACTTTTCGCACGCCGTCGTCATGAGCCGCGCGGCGCCGACTGCCGCGTCGTCTCCCGCCGCCGCGCCGTCCCACCGCTCTCGAGCGCAGCTACGCCCCCTCCGCGTTCACGCCACCGACGGCGTTTTCCTTTTCATCGTCCTCTCTATCCTCGACCGTCTTCCTTCGCTTCGCCTCGCGTTCTCGCTCGCCCGCCGACGATTTCACCGCCTCGGCGAACGTCATCGTCGCCGTCTTCTCACTCTCCTCCCGCATGGCCTCCTCCATCCTTCGCGCGTCCGAATCGTACCTCGACAACTCCACGGGTTCGACCTCTCGCGGACGCTTGCCCATGCGCTCTTTGGCCGTGGGCGTCCTTCGAACCTTGCCCGCGTCGAGGCTCGACCATCTCGACAGCGGCGTCGTCGTCGTCGCGCCGACGCGTTCCAATCCTCGCACTCTGTGATCATTTTCGTCCACCATCTTGCCCGCACGCTCGCACGCGGTGACCCAACTCGGAGAAACGACTTTAATGGACGCTTTGGCGTCGCGCGCGCGCGCGGAAAAGCTCGACGCCGCGGCGGGGGACCCGCGAAAGATGAGATGCGTCAGACCGTTGGTGATGAACTTTTTCACCACGCGGGCGCCGTGTTTGGTGAGTTTACCCGCGAAAGGTCGGCTGGCGTCGACGCCGTCGTCGAGGGTCACGGAGACGTGGGCGATGACCCCGCGGAAGAGCGCGGCGGGGGGCATGGTGGACGCGAATGAGTGAGGGGCGTTTTGGATAAAAGAAATACGTCGTCGAGTCGACGCTCAGGCGAATAGATACTCGTAGGCGAGGAGGTGGAGAAAGGCGAGATAGGTGCCGATGATGAATCTGCGGTGGCGGAGGACCGTCTCGAGACGGCGGTTGAGCGGTCGTCGGTAGGCGAGCGGTGTCAAACCGTCTGCGCCGGAGACGGCGGAGGCGGAGACGGAGGCGCCGGCGGTGGGCGACGACGACGCGTTCAGCGCGCCGCGCTTTTCGATGGTGGAGCGCCAGGCGAGGTCGGTGAACCGACGGGTGAGGGAATCTATCTGCTCGTTCTTTTTGAGGAGCAAGGCTTCGGTTTCGGCGAGTCGACGACTGAGCGAAGACGCGTCCTTGGAAAGGTGGGCGCCGGAATCGCGCGCGCGCTCGGCGGTGAGCGACGCGATCTCTTGACGCGCCTCGGTGAGGGCGTTTTCGGCGTCTTTCGCGCGCTGTTCAGCGGCGAGGACGTCGGCGACGGTGCTTGAAGACGAATCGTCTCCGCCCTCGGTGCGCATGTTGTTCATCTGCGTCTCGTACGCCTCGTGCGACGCGTACGCCTCGCGCATGGCGGCCGCGGCGCGCTCTTTCCACACGCTCTCCGCCTCGCGAGCCGCAAGCGCCGTCTCCATCGCGTCGCTCGATTTCAAGCGCTCAATCTCTGCTCTCGCGTCTCGCAGCGACTCTTTCGTTTGTTTCAATTCGGCCTCGGCGCGAGCCGCATCGGCGCGATCGTTGTGCGTCTCACCCTGCGCGCTCGCCGTCATGGACGCGATACGCGTCTCGTACTCCTCCTGTTTCGACTCGAACGTCTTCGAAAGATGCGCGAGTCGACCCTCGGAGCGTTCGTGTTCCTCTTTCAAACTCTCGAGCTCGCTCTCCAGCGTCGATACGCGCGCCTCCGCTTCCGCTCTCTTTTGCGCGCTCTCCACGTGTTCACTCTCTGCGTTCGCCCTCGCTTGCGACGCCATCTCCTTCTCTTCCTCGGCCGCCCGTCTCGCCGTCTCCGCCGCCATTTTCTCCGCGTTCGCGCTCGCCGTCGCGCTCGCCGCCTCGGCCCGCGCATCGTTCGCCGCCTTGACCAACCGCTCATTCATCGCCTTGTGCTTGGCGATCTGCAGACGCATGCGCGCCGCCTTAGACGTTCGTCGATCTCTCTCCTCATCCCCCGACTCCTCGTCCTCATCGCGTCGTTCCGAATCCGACGCGTCCTCCTCCTCCTCCGTCTCGGAGCGCTCCGCGGCGTCCAACTTTTCCCTCAACCGTTCGTTCTCCGCCTTGAAGCTCTCGAGCTCGGCCCTGAGAACGACGAGTTTTTTCGTTTCCAGCGCCTTACTCGCCGATTCGTTCTCGAGCGCCTTACTCGCGCGCGCCTCGTCGAGCGCGCGGTGCAGAGATTCCTTTTCACGCTCAAACGCCTTCCCCTTCTTCACCGCGCCTCTGAGCTTCTCGCGGAGCTCCTCGACGCGTCGACGCTCGTTCGCGAGCGACGCGACAATATCTTCGTCCCCGGGCGAACCCATCGCGCGCGCGCGCGTCCGCACCGCGGAGTGACGACGGGACGGTTGATTTCGGATGGATTTCATTCATCAGACAAAATGCGCGCCGCACTCCGAGTCGCGACGCATGCGCGCGCCCGTGGGCGTCTCCACCGCCGCGCGCGAGCGCACGCGATGCGCCGCGTGTTGGGGCACCCTCTCCCGCGCCGTCGTTCCGCGCACGTGCGCGCACAGAACGTGCGAGACGTGCGCGAAGACGCGAGAGGTGGACGCGCGGTGCGGCGTCTGCGGACGCGCGTACCCACCCCTCGGCGCGCCGGGCGCGTTTCGACGCGACGCGGACGCGGACGCGGACGTGCGTGAGACGTACGACGGCGCGGAGGGGACGTACGACGAGGAGGAGAGCGCGAGGGCGGTGCGAGCGCTGAAGGATTGGTTTGGGTACGAGGAGTCGCGCGCCTTCGCGAGACGCGCGGCGGAACGCGAGGCGACGACGAACGGCGAGAGGGAGGCGCTGGAGAGGACTCGAGACGTCGTCGATGATGGTATGTACGAGATAGAACTCAGACCGTGGCGAGAGGAAGAAGGGAAGGGGATGAGGCGAAGGTTCGCGTCGGCGCCCAAGTCGGTGCTCGTCGGCGCGTTGGCGCGGTACCGCGACGCCGAGGGAGGGAGAAAGAAGCGAGTGGCGCACATTCGGGACGTGAGAGGGCGCTCGCACTCATTTTCTGAGAGTTTGGAGACGTTTTTTGAGCACGCGCGCGCGTGTGGACAACCGCTCGTGGCGTACTACGAATAGTACTCCTTTCTTCTTTGGCGGCGGTTGTTAAGCGGGTGTTACGCATCCGTCGTGTGAACGACGAAACGAGCGTAAAGGTTGTCGTCAGTACGAGGCATGCGTGGCGTCGCGCGCGCGGTCGCGGTGATCGCGGTGTTATTGACGCGCGTCGCGCGCGGGGACGCGCGCGTCGACTCGTTGGTTCCGACGTTTTCGTGGGAAGGCGTGTGGCGTCAGGGAACGTCGCAACCGGTGGAAATCGTCGGGAAGTATACGATTCGGAATAACGGCGATGAAAACGTTGATCTCGCCGGTCTCGCGCTCACGCTTCGGTTTTCGGGAGATGTTGTCGTGACGAGCGAAGACGGTGAGTATTCGACGAACGCCAGGGCGCGCGACTGGATCTTTGTATGTTTCTGGACATTTGTCGAAGGCTCGAACGACGGCTCAAACGCGTGTCCGAACATCGATTTCATCGTCAAGAACGATGGTACGCTCGAGGTTCGATTCATCGAAAGCGTCGTTCTGTGCCCGGGGTGCACGCTCCGAGGGGATTCGCAACATAAATCCTTCGTGCTCAAACACTCGAGTTATTTCGGCGTCGTGCGAGACGCCGCCGACTTTCTGGAAATCGTCGGCATCGACGCATACGTCGACGTCCCGCCGCCACCGCCGCCGAAACGCGCCGTGTGTTTCCCTGGCGACGTAGATTTCTCGTTTCGCGTCATGCCGTACCCGTCGCGATTCGACGACGACGAGAGCGAAGGCGACGGCGACGGCGACGCACCGCCTTTCGGTACGGCTGGGTACGACGCATTCATTCGAGTCTTTCTCGACGTTCGAAATCGACAATCGGTACCCTTCACCATGGACAACATCGTCATTCGGCTCCCGTTCGACTGGTCCATCAAACCGAGTCCAGACGACGCCAAGATTCGTCAGGACCCCGACGATTTCTTTCTTCGATGCCACGGTGAGACCTCTCGTCTCTGCGACTTTGCTCGATTTTCGCGAACCGAAGACGCCGTCGAGGTCACCTTCGCGGCCGGATTCTCCCTCTGCCCGGGATGCGCCGTGCGAGGCTCCGGTCCACAGGGCGCCGCGTTTGAGCTCTACTCACCGTTTCTCTTCCCGTTGGACGTGGATTCCGTCCGAGGGGCCAGCGCGTTTTGCGGACGACCGAGCGACGACGACGACGACGCGTGAATCAATATTCAATTCAATCCTCACTCGACGACTCTCGACCGAGCGATGATCGACCTCGATGACCCCGTCGTGCGCGAACACGTCGAGCGAAAGCGTCGTCTTCGCGAGCGCGCGTCGAACGCGTCCGCGCGCGCGTCGAACGCGGCGAGAGAGGTGGCGGGCGCGCCCAATCAGCGCGCCGTCAAGAATTGGATAAAGCTCGACTTGGGACGACCGGTGCCGGCGACGCACGATCCGTGGACGCGAGGCGATGCGTTTGAGATTGAGTTCGAGTGCGAGTCGACCGCGAGAGTCGCGCGCGTGACGATCGGCGCGCTCAAGAGAGCGAACGGAGGCTCGTGGAGTGATTTCGACGCGCGGGATTGGCACTGCGTCACGGGATGGAGCGCGCGGGGAATCGATTTTAAGGGCGTGACGCTGGATGTAGCGCTGAAAGAGGCGTTTCCTGAGGGTGTGTCGAGCGATTGGACGTGTCTGTATCAAATATCGGCGGATGGGTACACGGTGGGCGTGGACGCGAGGGACGTAACGGACGCGTTTTTCGCCGTCGAGGACGGCGACGGCGCCGTGTTGTCGAAAGACCACGGTGGTCCGCGATTGGTGTTCCCGACCGTGTATGGGTGGAAGTCGGCGAAGTACTTGACGCGCGTGCGTCTGTTGCGGCGGTACGAGGATGGATTTTGGGAGCGTTTGGGGTGTCACAGACGAGGTCGATGGGCGCTGGAAGAGAGATGGGCGAGCGGTTCGGCGAGTCGAATCTGGAACGTCTTGGCGTGGATAACGGATCAATACGCCGTCTTCGGCGGCGAGAGAGTGTGGGTGTGGGTGATGATTCGCGGGGGCAACGTCTTGGGCTCTATATGCGCGACGTTCACGTCGCTTTTTTCATTCACAAAGACGTCTAGTAAACTAGTTTAGCTACTTAGTCAGAGCTCATCTCGAGCGTCCGTTTTCCCTACCTCGTCCGCGATCGCGCGCAACAGAGAGTCCTCGCGCGTTGCCGGCGTGACGTCTTGACCGAGCTCCCACGCCATCACGCCCGCGAATCCGTGTTCTCGTGCCAACCGAACCTTTTCGCGAACGTCGGACACAGAATCGAACGCGTAATCCCCGACGCGATTCTCCGATGCGTCGAACGTTTTCGTCGTGTCCCGACGCAACTCTTCGTATGTCTTCACATCCCCGGGGTTTCGCACCGACCGCGCATAAAACGGAATCCCGAGCGTAAACTTGCTCGCGTCTCTCTTCGTCGTTGTCAAGTACTGCAACACCGCGCGCACAAACTCGAGCGACGCGTGACCGCTCGGAAACCCGGAATCGTACGTCATGAGATGCACCCAATCCACGGCATCCGTCAATTTAAATTTCTCGATCGCGTCGAACGTCTCCGGAGTCACGTGCACGGCGAAACTCAACGCTCGTCTCCCGCTCGACGCCGCGTCTTGGTCCAAGCGCTCGCGCGTCCTCCTCAATAACCTCCCGTACGCCTCCCACTCGTCGTCGTTCGTCGGATACTCCCAATCGTACGACACACCGTCGTACCCACCATCCGTCACGGCGGTTACCACCTCTCTCGCCAACGCATCGACGTCCCCGAGCGCTCGACGAAACCCGTCGCTTCGTCCGCCTCCGCCCACCACCAAGTCCCACGCGCACGCGTTCCCCGCCGCCCCTCTCCCCGTCGGTCGTCTCGGCACCGCGTCCAGACCGTCCAGACCGTCGCCACGAACGCCGTTCGGCGTCGCGCTGAACGCGAGGACGCGCACGCGGGCGCCCTCGCACGCATCGGCGGCGATGGATGTGGGACGGTACTCTGGGATGAATCCGTGCGCGGTGAACGCGCGCGCCGAACGCGCGACGGTGGAGAGGAGGACGAAGACGCTTGCGAGACGACCGCGCGCGCGATGCATGTGGCTCGGAGGCGCGGCGCGAGACGCGGCGCGAGAAGGCGCGGGGAGGCGCCGTGTGGCGTCGAATCGAGCCGGTTCGAGAGGCGGAGACAGTTGGGCCGGCGCGGCTCAAAAGTCTAAAAAGTGTTGTCTGATTACACGCTCGATCGGTCGATGGTGCGAAGAGCGAGGCGAAAGAACTAACTGGCGTCCATGGCGTCGGCGTTACCCTCGGCGGCGACGCGCGCGGCCTCTCTCGCCGGTTCGGCGACGGCGTCCGGCACGCGGACGAACTCTCCGCCCGAGGCGTCGCAAATCCAACTCATCTCGCACTCAAACTCCTTATCCTTGACGTCGTGCGTGGCGTAAACGATGCGAGCTAACTCTTTCACCGCCTCTTCGCACGTGATTTCACTAAAATTCAACTTCTCCACCTCCGTCTTCGCCGAGGATTTCCCTTTACCCACGCACGCGCCCTTCATCTTCGTGCACTCGCCGTTTTGCTCGAGCAGGTAGAGGTGATACCCGTCAAAATCCTTACACGCGAGCACGCTCGAACACCCGAACGGACGGACGGTCCAATACAGGGTGAACAGATGATAATAATGCGCCATGCGCTCCGCCAGGAGCTTGCCCGGAATGGCGTCGCCGTAAAAGGATTTGTACTGCGCGCACTCCGCCTGCGCGCGGTCGCGCACCGCGCGCATGTCCGGCACGTACCCGCTCCCACCGATCCCGGCGTGTCTCGCCACCGCATTGATCCTACGACTCGTCCCGGGCGTGTGCAACTTGCTCGGCACCAATTTTTCGCACGCGATGACGCATCCATCCGCGCACTTGACGCCGACGGTCAAACCGCCGTTGTCCACCGCCTTGCCCGCGTACTCCACCTGAAACACGCGTCCGTCCGGCGAGTACGTCGTCGTGCTCAGATCGTATCCGGATCCGATTCCGGACATGTCGCTCGTCCGTGCGCGCGCTCGCGCTCACGGGTACGGACGCGCGCGCGACGCGGTAATCAAACACCGCTCGGATCGATCCGCGCGCCTTCTCGCGCTCGGTGCGACGACGCGAGCGACTCGTTCGCGCGCGAGAGAGAGAGAGAACGACGACGTGCGTTCGGTCTCGGCGTTCCACGCGCGCTCGCGCGAGTGTTCGAGACGGTCGGCGCGCGAGACTGTGTGGATGTCGTCAGATCGTCGCGCGCGAACGAACGGTTCGAGATGATGGCGACGGTGGCGACGACGGTGACGACGACGACGGCGCGGAGGACGCGAACGCGCCGACGACGCGCGTTGGTGCGCGCGTCGTCGTCGTCGTCGTCGTCTGGAGACGGCGCGTCGGTGCGCGCGTTCGATCCCTCGAACGCGCGCGCGCTTCGTGTGCTCGGCGCCAAAGAAAACCTTCTCGACCTGTGCGAACGCGGCGGGGGCGACGTGCGCGAGGCGATCGAGGAGGTGAGCGGGATGTACGACGCCGAGGCCGAGGCGCCGGCGCGGAGCGAGACGCTTCTCGGACGATGGCGGTTGGTGTACAGCGAACAGGGCGACGGGGCGAATCCGTTTCAGAGGTTGTTCGCGGACGCGGCGAAGAATTACCAAGCGTTCGACGCGCCGTCGGGGGTGAGGAACGTCGTGGAGCTTGGACCTGTGACGGTCGAAGCGTTCGCGAGGAGTGAGACGGTGTCCAACGCGAGGACGAACGTGGTGATTGACAAGGTGGACGTGCGGTGGGGCGAACGCGTGTTGAAAACGTTCGAGTTACAGCCGAGACCGGGCGCGGGAAGCGGGTGGGTAGAGCAGAGATACCTGGACAATGATGTGCGAATCTCTGTGGGTAACAAAGGAAGCGTATTCGTGCACGTTCGCGACGAGGAGGGTGGGTCTGAGGGCGGGTCCGAGGTTGCGTCGTCGTCGAGCGCCTCCGCCGCGTTGGCGAAGAGAAGTGAAGATTAGCCGCGTAGTTTCAATAGTACGATTACATTATTTAAATCATTAGTGCGCCGGGTCGATTTTTATCCGTGGGCGCGAGGATCCGCACTCGTCGCTTGCGACACCGGCGCGCGAGGATCCGCGCTCGGAACGACGCCCGGCTCCGCCGCCGACGCCTTCCCGTATTGTTTCGCGTACGGAAGGGTCGTCTCCCCCGCCTCCAGCGCCGACACGTTCTTCTCTAACACCTCTCTCGGAAACTTACCCACGATGAATCCCTCGCTCTCGCCTCGCGCGTCTAAAAACTCCAAGTGCGGTATCCCGTCGACGCCGTACGCGTCCATCTCTTCGCTCCACTTGACGTTGTCGATGTTCAACATGACAAAATTCACCCCTTTCGCGTGTTCTCGCTCCACCGCATACACCGTCGGCGCGCTCTCTTTGCACACTTCGCACCAATCCGCGTAAAACTCCACCACCGTCGGTTTCCCGTTGACGAGCGCGCGGTCGAACGGCGTCGAGCTCGCCTCGAGCTTGGCTAAATTCACCCCCGCCGCCACCGCCTCCGAGCCCGTCGTCCCGACCGACGCCGTGAACGCGAACGCGCACGCGCCCGTCGCGAATCCACTCAGCGCGATCGCCCGTCCTCGCGCGCGCGTCGCCTCCATCTCCCGTTCTTGCGCCGACACCGCGTCCTCTCGCGCGACGTCATCGCCGTCTTCAGCGACGCCTCGCGCGCCCGTCGCTCGACGCATCCATCCCGCGCGCCGTCTGCGCGCGCGCACCGCGCGCACCGTCCTCGTCCTCGTCGCCGTCCTCGTCGTCGTCGACATGCGTCCGTCGCCGTCCGTCCGTCGTCCTCTGACGCGTCCCGGCGCCGCGCGTGCCCATCTGTCTTTATCATGTCAAATGTTCGGACACACGGAAGTATGCCTTGAGACTGCTAAAAATAGGTGAAACGACCGCGCGACGTCAATTCACGTCGCGCGCGCCGCGACCGCGCGAGCGAGCGCGCGGGACGAACGCGCGCGGGACGACCACGCGCGTGGGTCTTTCGCGCGTCGCCCGTCGTCCGCGCGCGTCGCGTCGAGCGAACGCGCGCGCGCGTTCGCGACCGCAAAGAAATTATCGGAATCAACGACCGCGCGCGCGGACGTCGACGAGATTCGCGCGATGACGACGACGGCGTCCACCGCCCCGGGGACGACGACGACGTCGAGGGTGTCTTCGTCGGCGATGTCCTCGCCGTCCGCGCTGTTCTCGCGCGCGGTGGTTCGAGCCGCGGACGCCGCGCGCGCGTCGGCGCGAGCCGGGCTCGTCACCGCGTGCGTGTGCTGCGGAACCGTGGGCGGGGCGATCGCGGGGGCGGTCAGAGGGGTGTCGATGGACGCGACGCCGACGGGTATGGTGAGAGGCGCGGTGAGAGGCGCGCACGCGGCGGTGGCGACGCTTTTGGAGACGTTGGATTTGAACGCGGAGGGTAGCGGACGCGCGGAGACGCGTCGAGAGGCGGGCGAAGACGGTCGCGTGTACGAATATTTCGTCATCTTGGACGAGAATGGAGTGCCTCGGGTGTTGCAGTTATCCGTATCGCACGCGTCTATGACGTTCGGGGAGATGTTTAGGGAATTAATGGCGAGAGAGGCGACGTTCGCGTCGTTGACGTCGCGATCGGTCCGAGGGACGCCTGCGCACGTCGTCGAGGCCATTCCCAAGCGCACGTTTCGAAAGCGTCGAGGGTGGTTGGTGGGGCGTCGCTCGTCGCAGGAGACAACGACGTGCGCGGTGTGTCTGGAGACTTTCGAGGACGGGGACACCGTGCGTTTGTTGCCTCGATGCGCGCACGAGTTTCACGCCGCATGCGTCGATCGATGGTTGAAGAAACGCGACGCGTGTCCAGTCTGTCGACGATCCATAGAGGAGATTCACGAATGAACTAATGAGTGAGTGGATGAGTGAATGAATGAATGACGAATGAACCGACCGATCGACGCGCTGTGTACCAAGAAAAAATTATCCGCGTCGGCGAGTTTTGTAACGATACCGAGACGAGAGTCCAGCTGACCTCACTTTCACGCGCACGCTCTCGAACGACATGTCGCAACAAGAACAACCCTCTCAAAATCAAGATGACCAATCGCAGCCGATGGATTCCCAACCGCCGGTTTGCCCGTCGTACGCGCGTCCAGGATGGTTACCCGAAAGCTCAGGCCAGAAGGGCTTCTTCGTCACTCGTGCGGGAGCCAGCGACTTGAAGAAAGCAGCGGAGGAAGCGGCTAAACTCATCACCGAGGCGTCGTCCCGTTATTGGGACAGCTTAACAAGTGACGATCGGAAGAAAATGACGCCGTACGAGGGGGCGGACATCGTGGACATTCCCGACGTGGACAATTGCGTCTACGTCTCGCTCACGCCCAAGAACGCGACGACGAACGTCTCGGATTTGGCCTGTTGGATCATTGAACAGTTGGCGGGGGGAGCGAAATGGGCGCCTCGACCGACACACGTGAGCAGAATGATCCCGGTGGAGGGCATCGCGAACGAATTGGAGCTCATGTCGTTGGCGGCGAATCTGCTTCCAGCGCATTTCGAATCCGTCGCGCGCGAGGGTTTGCGTAGCTCGACGTACGAGGTCACGTACGAGGAACACTCGCCGAGCTTGCACATCTACCCGAGCGTTGTGAACGGTATCGTGGGTGACGCGCTTCCCGAGGGATACGCGATCGATCTGAAGGCGCCGGCGCACACCATCATCGTCGTCGTCGCCGGAGAGGCGTGTTTCATGTCGGTGTGCGACAAGTATCGGGATCGCGCCATGCACTTCGTCGTGCACAAGGCGTTGGCCAAGACGGCCGCGGCGTAAGCGGTTTTCGCGTCGCGATTTTTCTCTTCAAGCTGATGACAAGATGCGCGCTGTTTTCAACGACAATGTTTGCTGTACCTACTCTACGCTTTTAATCGATCTTTACGGAACACCACCATCGCTCAGATTCGTCGAACTTCGCGTGCGGGGAATGTTGAGCTCGGTGGATAATCGTCGACTCAGGATGGTGAGTGATAGAAATCCGAACGAGACGAACGCGAACGGCCAGAGTTCTCGAGCCGGTGTGTTCGGCGACATCGCCACCATCATGGCGACGAGCGCGCCGCCAATCAAAGGCGCCAAAGCGCGCGCAGCGTTCCCGAACGTGCCGGAGAACCCATTCACTGCGCCCAAGGTGTCTCGAGGAGACGAGTTGTTCAAGATAAGCGAGCTTCCACCCATGATGATCGGTCCACTCATCCCTCTCGCCAAGCCGAGACATACGATGACGACCCAGACCAAGGCCTTGGACCGTTTCGCCACCACGTGCGCGATCGGATGTAGGGGAAACGCCACGACGTTCACCATCAGCGCATACGTCAGGAGTGACACTATGCCGTGCTTGCGCACGAGTCTGGTGAACAAGAAGACTTGGAACATCAATATGACGGTTCCCATCACCGTGCCGAAGGCACCTATCTCCAACGACGTCCATCCTAAACCTCCGTTCTCGTACGACGTCGCCATCCAGAGCGGGGTCATCTCGGCGCCGCAGAACGTCACGAACGTGCACCCCACCTGCGTCGCGATGGCGGCGCGCACGTTGGCATCTCGCCACCACGCGATTTCGTCCGCCGCGCCATCCACCGATTTGGTTTCGATTTTGCCATCCTTTGAAGACGCGCCGTTGTCCGTCTCGCTGTCGTTTGTCGCTAAGAGTTCTAATTCTACGACCACTTCGCGCTTGTCTTCGTCCCTGTGACAATCTATCTGCATCCAACCCTTGGCGTACGCCGCAAGCGCGGGCACGGCGAGCGCCGAAACCCAAATGTTGGACAAAAAGAACGGGTACCTCTCGAGAAACTTCGGGCACTTCGACTCCGATCCCTTGAACATGTCCCAATTCTCGCACGGTTCACTCAGAGCCGCGGCGAGCGCGGGAAAAAACGCGCTCGCGACGCCGTACGCGACGCCCGTCGTGCTGAACGCTCTCGCCGCGTTCGTCGCTGTCGCGTCGAAAAAACATTCATTCCAAAGTCAGTGTACGCGCACGCCGGGAAATCATCGAAACGACGCGATGCATCATCGCGTTCACGCACCATCGCTCACGAGCGCCAACGCTGGCTTCTGCATCACCACTAACCCATCCGTGGCCCCCTGGAGCGCGCGCAAGGCCAACGCCTGCCCGTTCCCGCGCACGAACGCGAACGCCGCGGTGGCCCCGGCGTGTAACAACCCGCTCATCGCTATCGCGCGCTCGAACCCAAATCTATCTCCGGCGTGTCCCCAAATCATCGACGTCAGCCCCGCAAATGCCGGTTTCATCGCGGTGAGCGCGCCGGCGCGCCACGCCAACTCGCGCTCGCTCGCCTGGGCGTCGAACCGTTTGGCCATAAAGAAGGCGGTGGAGAAGAGCGCCGTCGTCGCCGCGATCGAGCACATCGAGAAGGCTTGCACCTGCGCGCTCGCGCGTTCGTTCGTTCGTTCGTTCGTCAGTCGTCGTCGTCGTTCGTGTGCCAGCTCGTTTCGGTGAACGCGTGACGTCGGCGTGCCCATCGCGTTCACGCGCGCGGCGCTTCGCGAATCGCCGGTCCGAGTCGACGAAGACGCACCACGCATATCGTCCGCCAATCCAACGGCGTCTCATCCGCCGGTTGCGAGAAGAACCGACGTCGCGCGCGCATCGCGGCCGAGGCACCGCGCGGGCGAGTGCCGACGTCGTCGCCACATTCGCCCGCGCCCATCCCTCGTCGTCCGCCCTCGCCGCGCGCGCGAGCGACATGCCCATCGTCGGACGCGCGACGGACGTTCTCACCGTGCGCGCGCGCGCGAGACGCGCGCCCGCGACGCGCGCGACGACGCGAACGTTGACGGTACATCAACGTTATCGTTCGCGCGCGACGTCTCGCGCGACGCGAGAGGCGCGAGACGACCCGTCGTCCTCGCGTGAGACGGCCGAGGACGACGACGATGACGTCGTCGACGGCGGTGATCCGAGAAGAGATGCCGTGCGCGCGCTCTTACCGAGCTTTCTCGCCATGAGAAGGGGGAGTCGGTTCGCGCATCAAGAGTTCGTTCGAAGGTGCGCGTCTGCGCATCGAGCGCACGGCGTGAACGTCGCGGATGCGAGGATCGAGAGCGCGCTGATGGGATTGTCGAGCTCGATGCGCATGGGGACGAGCGAACAGGACGCGTTCGCGAGCGCGGTGGCCATGGTGACGCTGACGCTGCGGCGGTTCGACGAAGCGACGAGAGAGGAGACCGACGGAGAGGACGCCGCGGAGGCGGTGGATCGAGCGAGCGACGAACCGAAAGAAATGGAGGATCCCGAGGAGAAGGGGATGCTGAAATACATCGAGATGACGAATAAGAACGCGGACGAGGGGCACACGTTACGAAGGATGGAACTCGAACGTCGCTTTCTGGGAGGGACGATGAGACGGCCGGCGCCGGGCGAGGCCATCATGCGCATGAATTGTAAACTCACGCTTTTGACGCGGGAGATGATCGAAGATGAGCGCGGAATCACGCACGCGAGGAGAGATCTCGAGGGAATGGAGGACGTCGCGGTGAGCGCGGACGAGACGGAGATTATCGAAATCGAGGCGCGGCAACAACTCGCCCTCTCGTGGTGCACGAGAGAGCGCACGCCGGCGCGCGCGCACGCGTCGGACATGCTCGTTGCGTTCGTGAGCGTTTTGACTGGACACCCGGTGGGTTACACGGAGTTTGTCCGCGCGGCGCGAAGCGCGTTCGAAGCCGGAATTTCCGGCGACGAACTCACCGCCGCGCTCGACGCGCCTGAATTCGACGTCGAGGGCGTGCAGAAGAGCATGTTTGGTCGCGCCTCAGACGCGCCGCGAATCTTTGCGGGTTTTATCACGACGGCGTACGTGGCGTTTGGAGCCCTGGGACTCTCGTTGCCCGCCGCCGCGAACGGCAACGAGGAATTATTTGCCTACGCGAGCCATCCCAGAGCGTCAGACGAGATGGACACGGCGTCGACGATGACGGACGATAAACGACGCGCTCGAGTGCGCGGCCTTCACGATGCCGTCGAGACGTGGATGGAGATGGATAAAGAGGAACTCGCCAACGAAGTCAGCGCCTCGCTCTCCATGAACGAAGAGGAAGACGAAGACGTGGCGCAACCTCGCGGCGTGGATTTAGGCGCTCCACCCTCCCAGGCGGCGTCCGCGGTGTCAGATCTCTCTTCCAGCGGTGATTCGTTCGCGGTCATTGAAGACGACGCGTTCGGCGCGTCCTCGATCACGTTGGCCACGCTTCGGCACCAGAGAAACATCGTGAGCTTCGTGCGAAACAACCTCGCCACCACCAGCGCGTGAGCGCGCGAACACCGCGTCTCGGTGACGCCCTAGTAATTAATTTAGGTACAGCGCTTTTATTTCATTCGCGCGCACTCGCGCTCACGACGAGACGCCTCTCTCGACGAGTCTCCCGCGTCGCGCGGCAGTTTCGGCCTCGCCCCGCGTCGAGCATGCGCGCGGGCGAGACCTCGCGCGCGCCCGTGGCGTCCGCGCGCCCGACGCCCTCACGCGCGCTACGGATCGCGTCCATCGCGTGCGTCGCCATCGCGTGCGTCGCGCGAGGCACCGACGCGCGCGCGCGTTGCGCGTCATCCATCTCAACACCATCGTCATCGTCCGCGCCCGCGTCCGTCGTCGACGCCAGGCTGCGCGCCGATTTCGACCTCGAGGATACCGCGCGCGCGGTCGACGTCATCTCGTACGAAGGTCCCGCGTACGACGGATGCTGTCCGCTCACGGCGTCCGGCGCGGGCGCGGGCGACGGGGAGATGCTCGCGTGTTGCTCGAGCGGCGGGTGCTGTCCGAACACGGAGCCCGGAGGCGCGTACGGGCGCCATCTCGCGTGCTGCGAGAACAAGGGAGGAAGCGAGTCGAAGAACAGGGCGCTTTCGAGAGTGTGGTACTCCGGACCGTCGTACGATGGGTGTTGTCCGAACGCGGATGGGGAAAATTTAGCGTGTTGCGGCGAGAGCGCCGGCTGTTGCCCGGCTAACGGCGAGCGGAGACACTCGTGTTGTCCGGATTTAGGCGCCGTACGCGAGTACGAAGACGAGCAAGAAGAGGAGGGGGGAGAGGAGAAGGAGAATGAGATGTCTTACGACGAAGATGATCGGCGCGATAGAACGTACGATTCACAGGGATTGGACGAGACGCGGCGTCGGGACTTTACGCCGAGACGTCGTCGCGAGTCAGGGTACGAGGAACGAATATCCGACGAGGATTCGGTGTCTGAGGAGGATTATTCCACCGCCTTGTATCTGCAGATCGCGGCGGGTGTGTGTGTGGTCATCTGGGCGTCGGCGCTCGTCGTGGGTGCGATGTACCAGAAGGAAGACGGACGCAGTGAGGGCGGCGAGACGGGCCCCTTGTTCGATGTGCGTGTCGCGCCGCATCCGAAGAGAGGCGCGCGAAGATACGATAGCAGCTTTGAGTAGCGAGTGTGAACGATGATAATAGAATAGAAAATCGCGTGTAATGAATGTACAATTCCTACGAATGTTAAGTGATTTTGAGCTCTTTAACCAGAGGCGGTTTGCGCGACGGCGACGTCGACGGCAGCGCGCGAAGCAACGAGGTTTCTGTCGCCGTAAACATCGTCGATGCGAGAGGTTTGCGGCCAGAACTTGTGCGCGCGCGTCCACTCAGCCGGGAACGGGCCGAGGCTTCGCGGGTACGGACGATCCCACTCGCCGGCGACGACTTCGGCGGTGTGCGGCGCGTGCTTGAGAACGTTGTTCTCGCGGTCTGCCTTGCCTTGTTCAATCTCGCGGATCTCGCCGCGGATGGCGATGAGGGCGTCGCAGAATCGGTCGAGTTCAGCCTTGGACTCGGACTCGGTCGGCTCAATCATCAAGGTACCGGCGACCGGCCAAGACATGGTCGGGGAGTGGAAACCGTAATCCATCAAACGCTTCGCGATGTCGGCAACTTCGATTCCGGTGGCATCCTTGATCGGGCGCATGTCGAGGATAAATTCGTGCGCGCACGTATCGTTCTTACCGCTGAAGAGCACCGGGTAGTAGTCTGCCAAACGCTTGGACATGTAGTTGGCGTTGAGAATGGCGCGCTTGGACGCGTTGGTGAGACCCTCAGAACCCATCAAAGCGATGTAAGCGAAAGAAATCGGCAAGATGAGCGCAGAGCCGTACGGTGCGGCTGCGACGACACCGAAAGGCGTTTCACCGCCGACCGCGACGGCACCCTCCTTCATGGACGGGTGATCCGGCATGAAGGGCGCTAAGTGCGCCTTGACGCCAATCGGGCCCATACCCGGGCCACCGCCACCGTGCGGGATGCAGAAGGTTTTGTGCAAGTTCAAGTGGCACACGTCAGCACCGATGAAACCCGGAGAAGTCAAACCGACTTGCGCGTTCATGTTGGCACCGTCCATGTACACTTGGCCTCCGTGCTTGTGGATGGTTTCGCAAATTTCCTTGATGCCCTCTTCGTAGACGCCGTGCGTGGACGGGTACGTCACCATGAGAGCCGCCAAGTTGTCGGCGTGCTTTTCAGCGGCGGCCTTGAGCTCGTCGATGTTGATGTTACCTTGCTCATCCGTGCCGATGACGACAATCTTCATGCCGCACATGGCCGCAGACGCCGGGTTGGTACCGTGCGCGGAAACCGGAATGATGCACACGTCGCGGTTATGGTCGCCGCGAGACTGGTGGTACGCGCGGATAGCCATCAAACCAGCGTACTCACCGGACGCACCAGAGTTCGGCTGGAGAGACATAGCATCGAAGCCGGTGATTTCGCACAACTGCTTCTCGAGGCCTCGGAACATTTCTTGGTAGCCCATGGTTTGTTCCTTCGGCGCGAACGGGTGAATGTTCGCAAGTTCCGGCCAGGTGATCGGCATCATCTCCGTCGTCGCATTGAGCTTCATGGTACAGGAGCCGAGGGCGATCATTGAGTGAACCAAAGAAAGATCCTTCTCTTCGAGGCGCTTGAGGTAGCGCAACATTTCGTGTTCGCTGTGGTAAGAGTTGAACACCGGGTGAGTCATGAAATCAGACTTGCGCTCCATGGAAAAGCTCGTGTTCACACTCGGCGCAATTTCCGCGACGGTCGGCGCGGCGGAGCTGCCAGCGAAAACCTTGAAGAGATTGTCGACGTCGGCGATCTCCGTTGTTTCGTCGAACGCCAAGGAGACGTGGTCGGCGTCCATCTTGCGGATGTTGATGCCAGCCGCGGCGCACGCCTTGACGACAGCATCCGCGCCGTTCGGGCATTTCACCGTGACGGTGTCGAAGAACTCCGGGGTGGTGTTCGTGAAACCGAGCTTTTCAGCACCAGCCGCGAAGATGGCCGCGAAGTCGTGCGAGCGTTGCGCGATGGCCTTCAAACCTTCCGGACCGTGGTAGACGCCATACATGGCCGCGATGTTAGCCAACAACGCTTGCGCCGTGCAAATGTTGGACGTGGCCTTGTCGCGACGAATGTGCTGTTCACGCGTTTGCATCGCCATACGAAGCGCCGGCTTGCCTTCAGCGTCGATGGATTCACCGATGATGCGACCCGGCATGAGACGCTTGCAGTCATGCGTCGTCGCCAAGAAGGCGGCGTGCGGACCACCGTAGCCCATCGGCACACCAAATCGCTGGGAGGAACCGATGACGATATCCGCACCCCACTCGCCCGGCGGTTGCAACACGGTGAGCGACAACAAATCGGCCGCGGCGACGACGCGAATACCGTTGTCGTGCGCCTTGGAGACGATGGGCTTGTAGTCGATGATGGCGCCGTCGGTCGCCGGGTATTGGACCAAAACGCCGCAGACATCCTTGGCGGTGTAGTCGAAGGAGTTTTCATCCCCGACGATGGCCTCGAGACCCAAACCTTCGGCGCGAGTCTTCACAATCTCGATGGTTTGCGGGTGGCACTTGTCGGAGACGTAAAACTTGGGCTTCTTACCGCGGTTCAACGCGGAGCACATCGTCATCGCCTCAGCCGCGGCGGTGCCTTCGTCCAACAAGGAGGAGTTAGACAACGGCATGCCGGTCAAGTCCGTGATCATCGTTTGGAAGTTTAACAAAGATTCCAATCGACCTTGCGACGCCTCGGCTTGGTACGGCGTGTACTGGGTGTACCAACCCGGGTTCTCGAGAATGTTACGCAAAATCACCGGCGGCGTGTGCGTGCCGTGATAGCCCGCACCGATGTAATTCGTAAACACCTGATTTTTCCCCGCCATCTCCTTGAACATCTTCAAGAACTCGCTCTCCGTGAGCGGTTGCGTGTACTCGCCCATATCCATCATCTTGGATAAACGAATGTTCTCCGGAACGGTGGCGTCGATCAAGGCGTCGACGCTGTTGAAACCGACCACCTTGAGCATCTCAGATACCTCCTGCTCGTTCGCAGAGTTATGCCTGCGCTCGAACGTGTCCAACGGCTTCAACGCCGCCGTCGACACCCCCCTCATCGCCGCCCATCCGGACGCCCCTCCAAACTTGACCATCTCGCGCGCTCTCGCCCCCACGGCACCGACGCCCGCGCGCGCACCGCTCCCGTTCACGGGTCCACGAACGACCGCCATCGTCGCCTTCCCTCGCGCGCACTCCGCGCCCGTCACCGCGCGCTCACTCGCGCGCGCCGCCCCCGCGCGCGCGTCGCTCGCACCCCCCCTGAGAAGCCGCGCCGCCGCGTCGAGCGCGCGTCGTCGCGCGAGCGCCATCGCGCGCGTCTCGAGCGAGCGAAGAGAGGTGAGAAAAGCTTCCGCTCGATCTTCGCGCGTGCGTTCGCGCGCGAGTGTCTTCGCTGTTCGTCGGTGAACGCGCGCGTGTGACGGATTTCGAGCTGGATGCGCGCGACGTCGGCGCGCGCGCGGTGGATTACGGGCGATCGGACCGATGAGCCGTAATCGCGCGCGCGCGAGGACGACGCGACGGTGACGCGCTCGAAAACGGTGAAGAGAATTATTTCCTCGCGCAAACGTCCGCGGCGACGACGACGGCGCCGACGGAGACGCGCGCGCGAGGCGCGTCGTCGTCGATCGCGACGGTTCGCACCGATGTGGACAGGTTCCTGTGCACGTTGTGGATGACATTGATGAGTCGTAAACCTCCGAGGAGTCCTCGGGGTGGTCGACGCGAGGGCGCGAATGAAGCCGCGTCGGGATGGATTACAATAGACTCACGCGGACGTTTGATCGAGTTTGGCGACGAGGATTTTGTTTACGAGGGCGGGGTTGGCGCGACCGCCGCTCGCTTTGAGACAGGCGCCGACGAAGAAACCCTTGAGTTTGGTTTTGCCGCCGCGGTATTGCTCGAGTTGGCCGGGATTGGCGTCGAGAACGCCGTCGACGAGCGCCTCGATCTCGGCGGGATCGGAGATTTGGGACAGACCTCGATCGGCAACGAGTTTCTTGGCGCTGCCGCCGCTCTGTAAGAGCTCGGGGAGGAGATCTTTACCGATTTTACCGCTGATTTCGCCGGCGTCGATCATGGCGCAAAATTCGCCGAGATCCTCCGCGCCGAGCGGAAGTTGCGAAATGTCGAGCTTGGCGTTCTTGAGATGCGCCATGATGTCTCCGGTGAGCCAATTCGCGACTTGTTTCGCCGACGGTTTCGCCGGAGAATCGAGCGCACGGTCAAAATAGGAGACGAGTTCCTTATCCTCGACAAGCACCTGGACGTCTGCCTGGGGCAGGCCCAGGGAGGCGTACCGCGCGCGAATCGCGCTCGGTAACTCGGGCATGGACGCCACGACGTCGGAAATAAATTCTTCGCTCAAGTTCATCCTGGGTAAATCCGGTTCGGGGAAATACCTGTAATCGGCGAGGCCCTCCTTCTTGCGCATGGTCACCGTCTTTTGCGCGCCCTCATCCCACGTGCGCGTCTCTTGCACGATTTCATCACCTCTACCCGATCTAATGAGCTCCTCTTGGCGCGCTATCTCATAGTCTATCGCGCGCGCCATCGCGTTGAAAGAGTTCATGTTCTTGACCTCCACCTTCGTCCCGAAGGTTTCTCTTCCCACCGGACGAATGCTCACGTTGACGTCGTTTCGCATCGAGCCCCTTGACATGTCACCGTCGCACGCCTCCAAGAATCGCACGATTCGTCGCAGCTCAGCGCCGTAGGCCGCGACCTCGCGACCGGTTCGCAAATCGGGCTCGGTGACGATCTCTAACAGCGCCACGCCCGCTCGATTGTAATCCGCGTACGAGTACTTTTTCCCATCCTCGCCCTTGGCGTGCGTCAATTTTCCCGCATCCTCCTCCAAGTGCGCGCGCGTGATCCCCACCCGCTTCACCTCCCCGCCATCTTCCACGGGCAATACCACGTCGATCGAACCGTCGTGGCACAACGGTTCGTCGAACTGCGAAATTTGGTATCCCTTCGGCAAATCGGGATAAAAGTACTGCTTTCTGTCAAACTTACTCGACCGACGAATTTTCGTCCCGAGCGCCGTCCCGATCATGATCCCCTTCTTCACCACCGCCGAGTTCAACAGCGGAAGCGTCCCGGGATGTCCCATGCACACCGGACACACCCTCGTGTTCGGCTCGACGCCGTACTCGTACGCGCATCGACAAAACGCCTTCGTCTTCGAGTTCAATTGCACGTGCGTCTCGATTCCGAGCACCGCCTCGAACCGCGTCTCCTCGGTGACGACGATATCCGCCTTCCCCGGATCGTTCGCGATCGTCACTCCCTCCGCCCGCGTCGCGTTCGCGCGCGCGCGCGTCCCCGCGCGTCCCCGCCCGTCCCGACCGGCTCGCGTCGGTCTCGTCCTCGCTCGACGCGCGCCGCTCCCATCGCGCGACGTCACCGTCGAGGACGTCGTCGCCACCGACGCGCGCGTCGTCGCCGTCGCCATCACCGTCACCATCGTCCTCGGCACCACCGCGCGCGCGTCCATCTCGCGCGCGCCGTCGGTTGAGGTCGAGGTCGACGCACGAGGTTAACACCACGCGGTGCGCGATACTAAATAAAATACATACATCCCGTTCAAAGTGACCACACTACGCACGAAACGCGCCGACGCGTGGTCGAGACACTTTTTTACCGCGTACTCGAACGCACTTCATACCGTTCGCGTACACCACACTACGAGCACACACGCCCCCGTGCGTCGTCTCCGCGCGCGGTCGGCGCGCGGTCGGCGCCGCGCGCGCGCACACGTCGACGCGCGCGAGGACGACGACGATGGCGACGGTGGCGACGATGGCGCGGGGGGCGACGGTGGTTCGCGTCCCGCGTCGCGTCGCGCGTCGATCGACCCGAGCGAGCGCGCGGGGGGTGCGAGAGGTGCGACGCGCGCGCGAAGGAGGCGGGACGCGAGACGCGCGGCGGTCGGACGGACGGCGACGATTGGACGCGCGCGAGGACGCGGGAGGGGGTAGAGAGCTCGGACGCGCGAGGGGACGCGCGTGGGAGGTATCGTCGGTGAGGGGTGGGCGCGCGGAAGGGGAAGCGAGACGCGAGGGGGGTGGAGGCGAGACGCGCGCGCGATTCGAACGCGCGGAGCGCGAAAGGTTTGAACGCGCGCGCGGGAACGGTGGCGTGAGAGTGGGAATGCGCGGGTGATGAAGGAGGTGAGGGGTGAGAATGTGCGTGGATGATGACTGACGAGAGATTCGCGAACGTTGGTGGGAATTTTATCTCGCGCAGCGCGTCATCGCGCGCGCGATCAACGAGGATGCTTTTTCGCGCATGAGCGTGCGGTCCGGACCGAGCGGTAACTCCTCGGCGGGATGGGCGGCCTCTGAGCAAGAAAACGAGCACGAGGGCGGCGAAGCGATCGTGCGACGACGTTTGAAGGTGTTCTCTGGAACGGCGCACCAGACGCTGAGTGAGGAAATTGCAAATTATTTAGGAATAGGACTGGGAAAGGCGACCATCAAGAGGTTCGCCGATGGAGAAATTTACGTTCAAATCAAAGAGTCCATTCGCGGCTCCGACGTCTTTCTCGTGCAACCGACGTGTCCGCCGACGAACGATAGTTTGATGGAGCTTTTGGTCATGATTGACGCGTGCAGACGCGCGTCGTGCCGTTCCATCACGGCGGTGATTCCGTACTTTGGTTACGCGCGCGCCGACCGCAGAACGGCGGGACGAGAGTCGATCGCGGCCAAGCTCGTGGCCAACTTAATCACCGAAGCGGGCGCTACTCGCTGCGTTTTGATGGACATTCACTCGTTGCAAACGATTGGATACTACGACATTCCGGTTGATCACATTTACGGCGAGTCGGTTATTTTGGACTATCTCACGTCGAAGGACTTCGCGCACGATGAAATCGTCATCGTTTCTCCGGACGTCGGCGGTGTTCCGCGGGCGCGTGCGTTCGCGAAGAAGCTCAACGGCTCTCCGCTCGCCATCATCGATAAGAGACGTACCGGTCATAACAAGGCGCAAGTGATGAACTTGATCGGCGAAGTCGAGGGCAAGGTGGCCATTCTTCTCGACGACATGATCGACACGGGTGGTACTCTCCTCGCCGGCGCCGAGTTGCTCCGCGAGAAGGGTGCGGCGGAAGTGTACGCGTGCGCCACGCACGCCGTGTTTTCACCGCCCGCCATCGACAGGTTGTCGAACAAAGCGTTCACCGAAGTTATCGTCACCAACTCCATCCCGCACACTCCCGAGCGAGATTTCCCCCAGCTCACCGTGCTCAGCGTGGGTAACCTTCTCGGCGAGACCATCTGGCGCGTACACAACGATTACGGTGTCCCCAACTCTTCTCTCTCCGACAAGTAATTTTTCATCTCCACTCTGGTTCACACCTTCGTGGAGGAGAAACGAAAACGAGACGGCGTCCGTCCGCTCCGACGACGCGTCGGAGCTCCACCTTTTTATATGTACAGTCACGATTGATAAAATCGCAGCGCGTCGTCCTCTTCGCGCATCGTCCTCTTCGCGCGTCGTCCTCTTCGCGCGTCGTCCTCTGCTCTACCGCCCCTCCCTCGACGACGCCCCTCGCGCGCGCTCGTCCCGCCTCGTCCCGCCTCGTCTCCACAGTTTTCGATTCATCGAAAAGCATCCGCACACGTCCGCGCGCTCGCCATGCCGGACGCCGTCACCTACTGCGGTCGCCACGCCTCGTCGTGCGGATACTGCGGACGCGCGGGAGAGACGTCTTCCTCCGACGGCGCCGTCGCCCACGCGCTCGCCGCGTCGACGTACGGAGAACTCATCGATGACGGTTGGCGCCGGTCGGGACGGTGGTTGTACAAACCGGCGCTCGAGGCGTCGTGCTGCGCGCAGCGCACGATACGCGTGCGATGCGAAGAGTTCGCGCCGTCGAAGAGTCAGCGAAAGGTGATGCGGCGGTTGGAGACGTTTCTGCGCGCGACGGAGAGGGAGAGGGACGGCTCCGGGACACAGGCGGCGGCGGCGGCGGCGGCGGCGAGCGAGCGGACCAAGACGTACGCCGTGACGACGGCGCGATCGACGTTCGTGGAGGAAGAGTTCGCGCTTTGGAAACGGTATCAAGCCGCGATTCACGGCGACGATCCGAGTGAGCTCACGCGATCGTCGTACGAGAGATTTTTAGTGCACTCGCCGTTCGACGACGAACTCGCGGGACCGACCACGCCGAGCACGGGATACGGCGCGTTTCATCAACAATACAGAATCGACGGCGTCCTCGTCGCCGTGGGCGTCGTGGACATTTTACCCAAATGTCTCAGCTCCAAGTATTTCTTCTATGAGCCGGCGTACGCGCATCTGAGTCTGGGGAAAGTGTCCGCGCTCGAGGAGATTAACTTTGTCCTCCGCGAACGCCGAGAGCGACGGTGTCCGGATTTCGAGTACTATTACATGGGCTATTACATTCACGATTGCGTTAAGATGCGATACAAGGCGGAATACGCGCCGAGCGAGATTCTATGCGCCACCACCGGCCGATGGACGCGCGTGGACGATCCAGACGTGCGCGCGCGGCTCGACGCCGACGCCGGCGCGCCGCGTCTCTTCGCCGACGACGTCGCGCCGCTTCCTCGCGTCGTCTGTCCGCTCGATCAATCGCTCGTCGGCGTGATCCTTCGCGGCGAACTCATCGCCGCGATCGAGTTCGCCCAATTAGACGACTTCTTTCATCGATTCGGTCTTCGCGCGCCTCCCCGCGCGCGCGCGAGTTTCAAAGACGAACAAGCGGAGTGGTGCGCGCGAGGCGGCGCCGCGGGGATGAAAATCATGAATCTCGTCGACATCGAGCGTCGATTGCTCAGAGACGAGGAGGAGGACGAGGAGGAGGACGAGAACGACGACGCGTTCCACGACGACGACGACGAAGACGACGCGTAGAGATAGAATGATTGAACATTAATGACGGCGCGCCGTACGCGCGACGCTCGACACTCGGGGCGAGGCACGGAATGAGAATGTAATCCAATTCACTCGACTCGTCATCGATCGACGCGCGAGGTCGTCGGCCGTCGTCGACGACGCGCGTGACCGACGGATGACGCGCGCGACGTCGACGGCCGCGACGACGTCCTCGCGCGCGAGCGCGGACGGCGCTTTCGTACACTTTCTCGCGAGACTTCCCGCCGAGGCGTTGGATGACCTCTACGCGCGCTCGCCGTGGGCCTCGCTCGCGGTGCTTCGCGCGTTGGATTCGGTGGCGAAACAGATCGCGTTGCGATTGATCTACGTCGACGGTGGGTGCGAGGAGACGTCGCTGTGGAGGTGGTGCGAGGAGGACGGACGCGCGCGAGGGGCGACCGCGGCGGCGCTGGCGCGTTTGGCCAGACTCGGCGCGGTGTTCGTCGTCGAGGGCGGTGAAGGGGAGGAGGCGCGGTTCGTCGCGCACGAATCGTTCGCGAAAAATATACGTCGCGCGTTGGAGCAAGGATTCGTGGGATTGGAGGGAGAGGACGGTGGAGGCGAGGACGCGGCGGCGACGGAGGCGGACGTCGTCGCCAAGGTTCCGGATCGAACGACGCTCAACGCGTACGCGAAATCCAAGTGGGAGGATCTGTTGCTCACGCTCACGGGGGCGAGCGATGCGTTCACGAGGCCCGGGTCCAAGGTGAGCGGGCGATTAGACGCGCAGGCGTTGTTTCGAGCGGCGGGATTGACGACGGCGACGACGTCGGCGTTGAAAAAGGGTGGACAAAAGAGATTGAAAAACGCCGGCGTCACCGCCGCGGGGTTTCGGTTTTTACTCACCACGGCGCAAGAACAGACGTGGGTATTATTGACACAATACATTTCGGATTCACAGAAAGAATCCTCGACGAGTGCCATCAGTTTTCTCCTTCGATTGACGTTTCAACAACCGGGACGCGCGTACGCCATGACGGACGTCTTGAGCGACATGGAACAAGACGTTGTGCGAGATTTAACCCATCTGGGTCTTTTGTACACGTTTGAACACAAGAAACGTTGGTATTACGTCCCCACGCTCCTGTCCAGTGGACTCAGCGGTGGGTTTTCGGGAGACGACGGAGAGACCAAGACGGTCGCCGCCGAGGGACATGTCATCGTCGAGACGAATTATCGCGTCTACGCGTACACGAGCAGTTTGGTCGAGATGGAGATACTTCGTCTCTTCACGCGCGCCGATTATCGTTTGCCCAATCTCTACGTCGGTATGCTCACGCGCGAGAGCGTGCAAAACGCGCTTCGCGCGGGCGTGGACGCCGAACAAATCGTCGCCTACCTCAGGGCGCACGCGCACAAGCAAGCGCGCGCGAAAAAGCCGAGCGTTCCGGGCACGGTGAGCGATCAAATCAGACTCTGGGCGCGAGACATGCACCGCGTCGACGCCGAGGAATGCGTGTTATATTGTGATTTCCCCGTGAGCGGAGGGTTTTACGACGCTGTCGTCGCCGAGGCAGTCAAACGCGACGCGTTGGCGTGGAGAGACGACGCGTCGAGACGACTCGCCGTCAGGGCGTGGGCGCACGAGGCAATGAAACCGGCGGTGGCCGTGTTGAAACAAACGTTAGGCGATAGCGCGATTTAAATCAATGTATTGTGATTTCCCCGTTCCCAGTTGATGAATTACAACTTCGTCATCTTTTTCTATTTCGGAAACGCAATCACCGCTTGCAGCGGCAGATGGTCGCTCGGAAACCCAAACGTCGGCAGTCCCTTGTCGCCCGGAATGTCTCTCTCGTTCGGTAATTTCGCCACGCTCACGACTTTACTCCCTCTGTGCGCCGAGTATAAGATGTAATCTATCGTGTGCTTCACTTCACCCGCCTTGAAGACGCCCGTGCGAGTCTTCCACGTCGTGAATCTGTTCGCCTCGTCGTCTCCGAGAGCCGTGCTCATGTCCTCGTACGCGTTTCGCATGCCTCGTCCGCGCAAGTGCACGACGCACGCCTCGTTCGGTGTGGCGTTTAAATCGCCGGCGAGAATGATTTGCACGCCATCCACGTCCGTGCACAGATTGGTGGCGAACGCGTTCAATTGTCTGCACAATTCCTTGGTTTGTTCGAGTCGCGTGATGATGCCGTCGACGGTTTTCTCCGACGCCAAGTGCGTGGTCACCACGACGACTTCTCGTAAATCTTCACCCGAAAACACCGGTTTCACGTTCGAACTCGCGACGCGCATGAGCGAACCGATCGCCTTGCGCATCATGGAATCACTCTTCGGATCCCTCTTCAATCGAAACCTCGCCATGAGCGTCTTCCCGGCGTCTCTCGCGGCGTCGTCCTTCCTCGGTCGGGGACACCCCGGCGCGTGCGACGACAACAACTCCAACTTGTCCATCTTGTAAAAGATGGCCACCCCATCGTTCGGGGCGTCGAATTTTCGACACGGCGACCATTGATCCTCCTTATAAATCCCCGCGTACCCGAGACGACGCAATTCGGGTTCAAAAAAGTCGTGATAATGATCCACCTCTTGCAGACACACGACGTCGGGCGTCGTCGACGCGTCCTCCGTGGATATCACGCGAATCAAATCTCGTCCCCTCTTACGAAAATTCAAGTCATACATCGAACCTTTCGTCATCGTTCCGCCGCCAGATCCCTCGTTCCCAGATCCCTTCTCCTCCTCCTCCTCCTCGTCCTCGTAATACTCGGCGCTCGCGAAGGCGTCGTTCGCCGCGAGCGCGTCGGCGAGACAATTCAATTGCATCACCTTCAACCCACTCGACGGCGTCCTCGTCATCATCGCGCTCTTCGCGCCCGCGAACGCGCTCGAACCCTCACGATTGGGATCGTACACGTATTTCATCGCCTCCTCCACCGCATCGCGATGTCGTTCGAGCACCTCCTCGCCCGCGTCGTCATCTTCACGCATCATCGTCGTCGTCGCCGTCACCTCGTCGTCACCGTCCTCATCACCGCGAGTCATCGTTCGTCGTCGTCACACGTCTCCGTCCGTTCGTTCGTTCGTTCGTTCGTTCGTTCGTTCGTTCGTTCGTTCGCGAACGCGTCGACGTCTCCACGCACCGTCGTCGAATGCGGCGAACGGCGGTCGATCGTCTCGATCCATCCATCGTTCCATCCATCATTCCATCCATCCGTCCGGCCCCCGCGCGGGCGTCCCCACCGACCCGTAACCGTCCCCGAACGACTCGTGGCGTGCATACAGGTGAGTACAATATGGGTTTCGGGGTACGTGCGTATTCAAGACGCGAGTCACCGATATGATGGCGCTATGATGTAGTTGGTTATCATTGCGGACTTTGAATCCGCCTACCCTGGTTCGAATCCTGGTGGTGCCTATAGACTATTTTTTTTACCGTCGAGGAAACGTAACTTTTTTTAGAGAAAAATGTGTGGTGTGATGGGTCCTTCTGGAGATGCGTATGGGTACAATGTGGGGTGTGTACGCGATACACGTCTCGCGTCCTCGTCGTCCCGACCGTCCCGATTGTCCCGACCGTCCCGCCCTCGTCGCGTCGCGTCGCGTCGCGCGCGCGCTCGAGAACGTCCGCGGGTGGGATCCGGGGCGTCGCGATGCGCGACGTCATCGGTGCGGAGACGCGGTGCGTCGTGCGCGACGGACGCGCGTTCGTCGGTCGACTTCGATGCGTGGACAAGCAGCGAAACATCATCCTGTCGAACGCGCGCGAGTACGCGTCGGCGGCGGAGGCGGAGGCGGAGGGATCGGGGAAGACGCCGTCGCGGACGATCAACATGGTGCTCCTGTCGCGAGAGGAGCGGGTGTCGTGCGAGATTCGGCGCGAGGAGGACGGAGAGGCGGCGGCGGAGGCGTTGGCGGGACTGAAGGTGTGACCCGACGCCGCGCGCGCGCGAGTTTATAATAGAACCATCTAGATGAAAAATGAATGCATGCGGTCGAGCTAACGCACGTCGCGGTAACACCAATCGTAAATTTTCCTCAGAGCGTCCCCCTTGACGCCAAAGTTCCAGCTGCACGCGATGAGGACGTGTATGCACGTCGCCCTAAAGTTGCCGAGAGGTTCTATGCGTCGCCCAGACGTCGTGACGACTCTGTCCAAGAGTTTGACTCGCCCTTTGTGTTTGCCCCTTCCTCGTCGCCACATTCGCACGCACAGATCGGCGTCTTCCATGATGCTGAGGCTTCCGTCGAAACCGCCGACGTTTTCGAAATCATCCCTTCGCACGAACATGGCTTGGTCGCCGAATAAAATCCGAAAGCCTCTGAGATAGGCAAATGGTCGACTGATAACGGCGCAGTACGTCGTCTTGACGACGTTGTGGTAGGACATTCCCCAAAACGTGCGCGTGGGCGTCTCTATGAGCGATACGAAACCGCCGATGACGGTCTTTTGATCGCGAAGCTGTCGACGAATGACGTCCACGACGTCCGCCGGCGGCGACGTGTCGGCGTGTAAGAACAAAATATAATCCCCCGTCGCGACGCGCGCGCCCGCGTTCATCTGATTCCCTCGACCCTTCTCACCGGACACGACGATCGCACCGTGCGATCTCGCGATGTCCGCCGTGTCGTCGGAGGAATCACCGACGCTCACGATGATTTCCGCCGCCTCGGGTTCGAGCGCGAGCGACACCAGCCTCAAAACCGTCCCGATAGCCTTGGACTCGTTCCTCGCCGGGATCACGATCGACACCCGTTTCCTCGACCAATCCTCGTCCGTGTCGTCGTCGTACACCGCCCTGTCGTTCCACGCGATCGCTCGCATCGTCGTCCAGTGAAGGACGACGGCGCCGACGAAAAACTTGACGCGCGCGTTGAACCGTCTCGAGACGCCGTCCTCCTCCTCGTCGCCGCCGTCGTCGTCGTCACCGAAACGAGACCCCGGCCGCGATCCATCGTCGCCACCGCCCGACCCGAATCCACCGAATCCACCGAATCCGCCTCGAGCGCCGTCGTCGAGCGCGCGAGGACCGGCGCGCGACGCGCGTCTCGATTGCGCACACCACCACCCATCTCGTCGACTCGTCGACGCGCGCGGGGTGCGTCGGGCGACGGAACGCGACACCCACTCGCTCGCGAGCGCGCGCGCCGTCATCGCTCGCGATCGGCGCGTCCAGACGCGCGGCGTCGCCTCGCACGCGCGCTCGGGAGTGACGGTCATCGTCGGTGTGTGATTCAATTGTATTCAATGTCAAAGTCATTCCGACGCGCCGCGCGCTCGCGCCTCCATCTCACGCCTCCGCCTCCTCCTCCGCCTCCCCTCGCGCGAGCAGTAACCGCCTCGCCCCTCGCGTTTTCGCGTCTCGTCGCTCGACGTACCTCGCGTACGCATCGTACGTCTCGTTCGATCGCGGCGCGCGCGTCTCGGCGCTCGCGCGCGGCGTCCACTCGGACCAATCCCTCGAGACGCCCGGAAGACCTCGTCTCGACCACGTCCCCGACGCGCGTTCGATCGCGCGCGTGTGCGCGCGCACGCGTTCGAGCTCGCGCGCGTGTTCGGGATTCGTCGAATCCGCGCGCTGCGTCGCCGCGCCGTTAAGTTGTCAGTCGGTGTCGTGTCGAAACGCTCGTCGAGATGGGACGAAAACGCTCATTTCGTCATTTCGTCGTTCGTCGTTCGTCGTTCGTCGTTCGTCGTTCGTACCGCCTCGAACGCGCGCAGGGTGTCTCGCAGGTAGTCTCGCGCGGCGTCTTGGCGCGTTTCCCCGTACGTCTCCGCCCCTCGACTCGTTCCCGGTAGCCCCGCGCGCGCGGTCGTCGTCTCGAGCGTCTCTGCATCGCCCTCGTTCCCGTTCGCCTCGCGCGCGCCCATCGTCCGAGACGACGTCGAGGACGCGCGCGGGGTCGTCGTCGTCGTCGAACCCGTCGTCGTCGTCGTCGAACCCGTCGTCGTCGTTCGCCGACCGTCTCTCGCGCGTCGCCGACTCGCCGACTCGCGCGACGAACCGAATCAAACCGAACCGAACCGAACCGACGCGGGACGGACCCCCCCCCACTCGTACACCGTTCATGACTCATCACGGGTCATCACTCCCCGATGTGTCCCCTAGGGCCGACCCCTCGAGGCCACGCGCGAGACGGCGAGAGACGCGAGAGACGGCGACGCGCGAGAGAGCGCGCGAACGTCTTCGGGTTCGACGACGAGGACGACGAGGGCGAGGACGATGAGGGCGATGACGACGGTGGCCGCGCGCGCGCGATGGACGCGCGAGAGCGCGCGAGGCGGAGGAGGGATGCGGATGAAGATGACGACGAGGGCGGCGACGCGCGCGGTGGTGGTGGCGACGGAAGGGGGACGAGGGGGCGGGGTGGTGACGCGCGGGCGACGCGTGATGGTGGTGACGCGCGCGGAGTCGACGGGAGAGGGCGAGATGACGGCGGAGGAGGAGGAGGAGGAGACGAGGGGAAAAGAAGGCGAAGAAGAAGACGCGAAGA
>MDTD01167176.1_pt1 | contig 37479 bp, 36 predicted proteins | sample 811221 | NCBI WGS metagenome assembly MDTD01 (sample SAMN05326646, study PRJNA326480) | marine metagenome | isolation source: seawater | place: Pacific Ocean: South West | collected 2011
CAAGAGAGATAGTGATCAATCCGGCGAAGAGCACAATTTTGAAATTTTTCATGGAATCAAACGTCGCAAGTAGTACTGGGATTATTGGCAACAGCCAGATTGTCAAAATTAGCGAACAGAGTTGCCCGCACTAAAGTGGCACCATTTAGCTAATCTATCGTAAAGGTACGAACGTAACAAAGATACAAATCAGATTCCCGCAGAGTGCTGTCTTTGCGCTAACGGGCCTCGCCTGAAATATAGCAGACTCCGGCGCTTCTCAGTAAGATACTAGTTCAAGCTGCGCCAATTGGAATCGCGCCGTCCTGATGGAGCACTATCCAATGATCGAAACCCGAAAGCTCATTAAGAGCGTCCACACCAGTGAAGGGTTGCTCACTATCCTAAAGAGTATAGACCTTCGGATCAGTGAGGGCGAAGTAGTTGCAATTGTCGGCGCTTCGGGCTCTGGAAAATCGACTTTGCTGGGCCTTATGGCTGGACTTGATGGTTCCACCAGTGGAGATGTGATACTTGATGGGAAGAATTTTTCGGCGATGGATGAAGAGCAGCGAGCCATGCTAAGGAGTCAGCTGGTTGGCTTTGTCTTTCAGTCGTTCCAGTTACTTCCCAGCTTGACTGCCCTGGAAAACGTCATGCTGCCCATTGAACTTAAAGGAGACTCATTAGCGCGTGAAAAAGCTGAGCAACTGCTAATCCGGGTGGGGTTGGCGGAGCGCTGTCATCATTATCCCAATCAGCTGTCCGGTGGTGAGCAGCAGCGGGTTGCGATTGCTCGGGCATTTGCAACCCAAGCGAAGATCCTGTTCGCGGATGAGCCTACGGGCAATCTGGATACAGCGACGGGCGAACGTGTCATAGAATTATTGTTTGATCTGAACCGAGAGTTTTCTACGACCCTGGTGTTAGTCACGCATGATGAGAGACTCGCCAAGCGCTGTGGCCGAATCATAAAGCTGGTGGCGGGCGAGATTGCTTCGGACACGGATTCCAGCCGGCAGGAGAGAGTCGTTGCCTGACAATCGCCCGTCTGATCCAAGGCCCGCAGGCTCGATTAATCTTAACCTGATGAAGGTCGCGCTCAGATTGCTATGGCGCGATTGGCAGGGAGGTGAATTGCGGCTGCTATTGATTGCGCTGGTCATGGCAGTCACTTCCGTGACAGGCATCGCTTTGTTCACTGACCGGCTTGAGCGAGCGCTTTTGCTGGAATCAGCAAACATGCTTGCTGCAGACCGGATCGTAGGCGGCCGTGGCGAACTTCCTGAGGCGGTATTGGTGGAGGGACAGTCCCGGGGTCTGCGCACCGCTCAAACCCTATCTTTCGCTTCAATGGCTTTCTCGGACTCGGGCAACCTGCTGGTTGCAGCAAAGGCGGTGACGGACTCCTATCCTCTGCGCGGAGAGGTGATTATTTCAGAAGAGGCTTTTGCTCGCGGACGCCCGATTGCGAGCGGTCCGCGGCCCGGCGAAGTTTGGCTAGAAGCTCGGGCGTTATCGGCGCTGAACATAGATGTCGGCGACTCGGTTTTCGTTGGCGAAGCGGAACTCACCGTCAACCAGATCATCATTACAGAGCCGGATCGTGCCGGTGGCAGTGTGATGGACAACGCGGGCCCCCGGTTGATGCTAAATATGGCAGATGTTGCGGCGACTAATGTGGTGCAGCTGGGCAGCAGGGTAAACTACCGATATCTTTTCGCCAGCGATCAGCTGTCTGATCTTGACGAATTTGAAACCTGGTTTCGTGCCCAGGAAGAATGGCGCGGTCGCTTTTATATGCGCGATGTGCGTGACGAAAGCCAAGAAGTTGCGGACGCACTTGACCGCGCCGAGAATTTCCTGCTTTTAGGTTCCCTTTTCGCCGTGGTTCTGGCAGGAGTGGCAATCGCCTTGACAGCCAAACGCTACAGCGAGCGCCACTTCGATTACGTTGCCATTTTGAAGACTCTGGGCTGCACTTCATTTCAGATTTCCTTTATTTACCTTATGGTGCAGCTGGTATTGGCGCTGTTTGCGGTAACCGGTGGATGGGGGCTTGGCTGGTTTGTTCATCAAAGCATACTGCAGGTGTTGGAATCCGTGATGCAAGTCGCTTTGCCCGAGCCTAGCATTGAGCCTTATGTGATTGGTGCACTGACCGCACTGGTCTGTTTGCTCGCTTTTGCCTTGCCACCGCTGCTTGCGCTGAGGGAAACTCCGCCACTGCGAGTCCTGCGCAAGGACACGAGTCAGCAGAAAATCAGTGACAGATTGCCCCATGTGTTTGGTCTACTCGGGACGGTCTTTCTTGTGTTCTGGTACAGTCAGGATTTGGTGCTGGCCTCAGTGCTGGTCAGCACCGTTGCCGGGATTGCCCTATTTGTATCTGTTGTTTCATATATCTTTTTGCGATCCGGTGGTTCTGCCGGCATGAAAGCGGGCAATGCGTGGAAGCTGGCCATGACGGCAGCGCGCCGACGGCGCAGTCAGAATGTGCTGCAGGTTATGGTGTTTTCGATCACGATCATGTCTTTGCTGATTCTGACTCTACTGCGCACCGACTTGATCGATGAATGGCAGGCGCAGTTGCCCGAAGACACCCCGAACCACTTCATGATGAACATCACTCGTAATCAGATTGCGGCTATTCAGGAATTCTTTGATGGCAACAATGTCCAGAGCAATGCCTTTTACCCGCTAATTAGTGCTCGTGTGACTCGGATTAACGGGGATGAGCCCAATCCGGAAGGCAGTCTAGACGATGAAGGTCAAAGTAGCCTCACAGAAAGTGCCAACTTGGAGGAAGCCGAGCTGAGTTTAGAAGCAGAAAGGACGCCGGGGCCAGCTGCCGGGGCTGGGCCGGGCGAGGCCTCAGGTGAAGGGCGAAGGGTGCGAGGAGGCTTGAGTCGCCGTCAGGTGACTTGGGCTGACGATGTTCCTTCGGACAACCTGATAACAGCGGGGCAATGGTGGGGCGACAGTCCGGAACCAGGCTATGTCTCCATCGAGCAGGATTATGCAAAGTGGCTCAACCTTAGTCTGGGTGATCGGCTTGAATTTGAAATTAATCAGCAAACCGTATTTGCCGAGGTGGCCAGCTTTCGAAGTGTACGTTGGGATAATATGCAGCCCAATTTTTTCATTATTTTTTCGCCCGGCACGATCAATCATCTGGGAGGAACCTATCTATCCACGGCACTGATGCAGAATGAGCAGAAGATGTTGTTAAACGATTTGATCCGTCTCGTGCCAACGATGGTTGTCATTGAGATTGACGCACTGATAGAACAGATACAAACGATCATTGCGCAGGTCACCTCGGCAATAGAACTGATATCAGTTCTGGTTCTGGTGTGCGGCGCGCTGGTGATGCTGTCTTGTGTGAATGCCAGTTTGGATGAACGTTTTCATGAGAATGCAATACTTCGAGCTCTGGGCGCTGGGCGCAAATTGATTATGACCAGCCTGCTGATCGAATTTGCGACCATAGGTTTTATTGCAGGGCTTATTGCTACGATAGGCGCTGAAGCCAGCCTCTTTTACCTGCAGCGAGAGGTGTTCGCGCAGGATTTCTCGTTCCACTATTGGGTGTGGCCGCTGGGCCCGCTGATTGGAACGGGGCTTATCGGCTTGCTCGGGTTCTTTTTCACCCGACGCGTGGTTCAAATCAGCCCTTTGAATGCACTTAGACGCCTGATTTAAGGTTCTACGCGAAGCGCCGGTAGGTCCTTGTAACAGCGCGAAGATAGCTGCGATCAAACAAGGGCAGATCTATAAGCCCTGATTGCCTATCGTAAAAGCGATGAGTGTCGCCTATCCACGGGTCGCGTTGAACGAGCATTGTTGGGAAGTTGGGTATCCGGTTGCCCGGCCTGTCTGGAATCTGCCCCACGCAGCTAAAAGTTATCCCACTGTATTTTGCGTTGCGCAAGATATAGGGCCTCGGACGTCCAAAAGCGCTAGCTCGCAAAAACTGATGACCATTCATGGAAATCAAATTTGACTGGGTCCTACTCAAATCAAAACGCAAATGGTGAGCCCCAAGTGCTTTGTTACCATGAAAGCCGCCTGCGTGAGGGCAAAGTCGGCATTTACGCTGGAAATGCGCTTCACGATGGCCGGTCGGCCGCTATAGAGCTCCAGCCAAGCTGTGTAACCTATGTCCCTAACGGTCAGCGCTTCGAATCAACCGATTTCGCCGTAACCTGCATCGGACAGCCAGCTGACAGAGGATTCTTTCATGTCTGCAGTCTTCGGGTTTTCCGCGCTATAATTCCGAATCCTTGAGCGTGAGTGTTCGCAATCGTTGGAGTGCGATATGAACAAGCCATCTGACCCAGCCATTCAGGTTTTCCGGGTTCCCCAGAATTTTGCGGTTGCACTGCTTTTAGCGCTCAGCTGTGAGAGTCTGTTCGGCCAATCTCTTAAGGGCGTTACTGCAGAGGAGTGTCTTCGAGGCGATTGCGTGAGTGGAGAGGGGACCCTCGAGCTCAAGACAGAATTTGGCAAGGGACGCTATGTTGGCGGATTTCTTGACGGGGAATTCGAAGGCTACGGCCGCCTTGAAATGCCGATCTCGTGGAACGAGGAAGAAGTCTACGTGGGTAATTGGAAGCGCGGTCTTCGGGTGGGGCGAGGCACGCACTGGAATGGCAAAGGGAACCTGTATATCGGTCAGTGGAGGGACAACAAACGCAATGGTCTAGGATCTTACTTCTTCAATTTGCCGGAATGGCGAGAAAATCAGCACTCCGAATACTGGCTTAAGGAGAATACTGAAAACTATACCGGCGAGTTTGTAAATGACCATTTTCATGGTCAGGGCGCCTACCGCTGGGCGAACGGGCACAGATATGTAGGCGAGTTTTTCGCTGGCGACAAGCATGGACTTGGCACCTTTTACTATGCGAAAACCGGAACCGCGCGGCAACAGCTCTGGAACTACGGGGATTTTGTCAGATAATACGATTGCCCGGCTTTGTCGCGTTGTGTGAGACATTTTCAAATAACTATCATGCCTGCTTTTCCACGATTCAATTGTGGGGTCGCAACTGATTAAGGGCTAGCTATGGACTTGAAAGCGCTGAGACGTGAATACTTGCGGGATGGTCTGGAAAGAGAAAATCTTGAGGATGATCCCTTTGACCAATTTGAACTGTGGATGGCTGAGTTTCTGGAGCTAGATCTCCCCGACCCTGCGGCCATGACGATTGCAACGGTAGCTCCGGACGGGCAGCCAAGCCAAAGGATTGTTTTGCTGAAACATTTTGATCAATCAGGATTTTTCTTTTACTCGAACTACGACAGTCGAAAGGCGCAGGATCTAGATGCGAACCCTATGATCAGCCTCCATTTTCCTTGGCATGTGATCGAAAGGCAGGTAAAGATCTGCGGGGTGGCGGAGAAAATCTCTGCAGCAGAGTCATGGGAGTATTTCAGTAGTCGCCCCAGGGGAAGTCAGATTGCCGCGGCCGCTTCTCCACAGAGCCGCGTAATTGATTCGCGGGCGGCGGTGCTGAGAGAGTATGAAAAACTTGAGCAGCGGTATAAGGATGACGAACTGCCACTACCCGACAACTGGGGGGGCTATCGGGTTGTGCCGAATGAGTTTGAATTTTGGCAAGGCGGCGCCCACCGATTACATGATCGTTTCCGATACAGCCGTCAAGAAAGCGGTTGGAGCGTTGACCGACTGGCGCCCTGACTCTCATTGGCTGAGTCTGTCTCCTTTAGCTTGCGTGCCATTTTTCTAATTTCTTCTGCTCCAGCACCCGTTTAAGTCTAGCGTATTTGGGTAACCCGTTCTTGTAGATGGGATAGTCCTCGCCCGCGATCAGGGGAGCGAAATAGTCACGTGCGGAACTGGTGATATGGAACCCATCGCGACTGATAAAGCTGCGGGGCATCATCTTTTCTCTGTTCGCGACATCAGAAAGCCTGGCTTCGCCAATTTCCCAACGGTATCGCTTAGTTGGCTTTCTGACGATTGTTGGCATGACGGCGTCCTTCCCTGCGAGCGCAAACTCTACCGCAGCTTTACCCACTGCATAAGCCTGCTCAACGTCTGTAGCGGACGCGATGTGGCGCGCTGCTCGCTGCAGATAATCAGCTACCGCCCAGTGATATTTGTAACCTAAAGCCTCCTTAATCATTTTGGCAACGAAAGGCGCAACCCCACCCAGCTGGACATGACCAAAAGCATCCTCATTGCCCGTTTCGGCGAGAAATTTTGCGTTTCCGTATCTCGCGCCTTCGGATACAACAATGGAGCAATAACCATATTTCTTGACGCAGGATTGGACTTTTTTCAAGAATTTATCTCTTTTGAACGGTATTTCAGGAAACAGAATGATGTGCGGGGCATCCCCCTCTTGCTCATTCGCCAGTCCCGCTGCTCCTGCTATCCATCCGGCATGTCTGCCCATTACTTCCATAACAAAAATCTTGGTTGAACTTTCACACATGGAGGCGACGTCCAGCCCAGCTTCGCGAATTGATACGGCAACATATTTAGCAACGGAGCCGAATCCTGGGGAGGTGTCAGTAAACGGTAAATCGTTGTCTACCGTTTTCGGGATTCCGATACAACTGATGGGAAAATTCATGGTTTGGCTGAGTTGAGAGACCTTATTGGCCGTGTCCTGGGAATCTCCGCCTCCGTTGTAGAGGAAAAAACGAATGTTGTGAGCGCGAAATACGGCCATCAAACGCTCATACTCCTGCTGATTCTCCTCAAAGGGTTTCAGTTTGTAACGACAGCTTCCGAATGCACCCGCAGGTGTCGCACGGAGGGCAGCAATTCCGGTTTTGCTTTCCTTTCCGGTGTCAATCAGATCCTCATTCAAGGCTCCGACGATACCGTTGAGCCCCGCATATACTTTGCCAATTTGGTTTCGATGCTTGCGCGCGGTTTCAATGACCCCGCAGGCACTGGCATTGATAACAGAGGTGACACCACCGGATTGTGCGTAGAACATGTTAGGCTTGGGCATAATTACTCGCGAAGTTCTATTGTCTGGAGCGGGGAGCGACTTAAACCGTTGTAGAAAATATATTGAGATACGGTATCGTACTCGCTGAGGGACTCCCTTGCCAGCTCTTCGCTTTTGATGCCACAATCTAAGAAAGCGTCCAAAAATGGTTGAATCCCATGCGACTGATCATAGGAATGAGCGGGGCAAGCGGGGTAATCTACGGAATAAGGTTGCTTGAGGTGCTGAGGCAGGTTGAGCACGTTGAAACACACCTTGTGCTTTCTGACTCAGCCAAACTCAACATTGCTGTAGAAACGGACCGAAACGCTAGAGGGGTGCAAGCTTTGGCGGATGAGGTCTATTCCAATAGAGACATCGCCGCTCGATTGGCAAGTGGCTCTTTCAAAACTGATGGTATGATCGTCGCCCCATGCGCGATTAAGACCTTATCTGCTATCGCGAATTCCTATGCGGATTCGCTTCTGGTCAGGGCGGCGGATGTGGTTCTGAAGGAGCGTCGTCGACTAGTCTTGGTTCCGCGGGAAACGCCGCTGCACGCAGGGCACTGCGAGCTTTTGTTAAAGGCTAGCCAGCTCGGGGCGGTTCTGGCGCCTCCCATGCCAGCGCACTATATAAATCCGAAGACCGTCGATGACCTAGTCGATCACCACGTGGGTCGCATTCTGGATCTATTCGAACTTGATCCCGGGCTTGTCCACAGATGGCAGGGTTCGGCTTCAAAAGAATCCTGAATGCGCCAATCGGTCAATCTAGGCTCGAGCCACTAGCCTGGATTTCGGATCAGCGGGCGCTCCTTATGATCAGGACAACGAAATTCGTAACTGAGCTGTTCAGCCATGGCGCACATTCCTCAGTCTGACGAGCCACTTGGTGCGCTCATCCGAGCGCCAATTGCTGAGGTGTTTTTATCCTTTTGATGGACAGTCTACTTTGAGTAATATTGCGTCGAAATAACCGGCGATTGTGGCATTGCGACGTGTTCCGCGAGTAGCTGCGAGTCTGTTGAGGTTACTTCGCGCTGGTTGGCCCCCGCGAACAAGGTCAAGGCATTCTGTCCCAGACGTCAGTATTAGCCTTTCCAGCTCTTGTTGCTGTATTCTCTCCGCATCGAGTTCAGCGGACTTTATAAGTTCTCTCAGGGCGCAAATTTCTGACCCGGATGAGAAAGCGCTTCCGTTGCGATCAAGCATCAACCGACTTCGAAGGCTTCGCAAAGGCTGTATGACTGTTTCGCTCCAGGGTTTAGAAAGATCGATCGCGTGTTTCAACATGTCGTCAGTGAGGTTGCCGTGCCGAAGCCCGTACCAGATGCAGAACAGTACTAAGTTGATATCGAAGCCGTACTGATTCTGTAAATTTAAGCAAGAGGCTGCGACGCCGGGCTCGGCATAAAGGGCGAGAGAGAACTCCCATAGATCGCCGTGTTTGGTTGTCATGATTTGAGCAGATTTCGTTTTAAAAACACCGGATTGAGGTAATACTAACTCGGTTGGAAAGGTTTTACATGGTTTCAACGAACGTCGTATTTTCTTGAATTATGCACATTCATATTCTTGGCATTTGTGGCACTTTTATGGGATCGCTAGCGGTCATCGCTCAGCAGCTAGGACACCGGGTGAGCGGCAGCGATAAAAATGTGTATCCTCCCATGAGTACTCAATTAGAGGAGCTGGGAATTGAGCTCATGGAGGGGTATCTCCCTGAGCATCTGCAGCCGAAACCAGATTTGGTTTTAATTGGGAATGCCCTTTCCCGAGGCAATCTAGCTGTCGAAACGGTATTGAATGCAGGGATCGCGTACACCTCGGGGCCACAGTGGCTGTCTCAAGCTGTACTTCAGCACAAATGGGTCTTGGGGGTTGCTGGTACCCACGGCAAAACTACCACCAGTGCCATGCTGGCATGGGTGCTCCAGTACGCCGGCGCTAAGCCAGGTTACCTGATTGGGGGCGTGACTCAGAATTTCTCTCGGTCTGCTTCACTGGGTGGCTCTGACTTTTTTGTGGTGGAAGCTGATGAGTACGATACGGCGTTTTTTGACAAGCGATCAAAATTTATTCACTACGCGCCGCGAACGGCGATTTTAAATAATCTTGAATTTGATCATGCTGATATTTTCGAGGACCTTGCGGCGATAGAGCGGCAGTTTCATCATCTGGTGCGCACGGTTCCTAGCAATGGTCTGGTGATTTCACCTTACGGAGATCCTGCACTGGATGAAGTTTTTTCACAAGGGCTCTGGTCACCCAGACAGCAATTTGGTGTGAATGTAACGGACGAAGTTTGCCGAATGCTAGCTTCAGGGGGCGGCATGTTCTGGAACGCGGATTTGTCCGAGAACTCTGGAGAAGAATTTGAAGTCATCCAATACGGTCAAGGCACAACGGGTGAAGTGGTTAATCGTTGTGTCCTGCAATGGTCCATGAATGGAGTGCATAACGTGAAAAACGCCCTTGCGGCGATTGCTGCCGCACGTCATGCGGGGGTCGACACGGCGATCTCCGTTGCAGCCTTGCGGGAGTTCGCGGGCGTTAAAAGGCGCATGGAGCATCTCGGTACCATTGAGGGCGTGTCGATTTATGATGATTTTGCCCATCATCCCACTGCGATCGAAACTTCGCTTGAAGGCATGGCCGCCAAAATGGCTGCCCTCGATTCACATGGCCGACTGATCGCAATCATTGAGCCGCGCTCCAATACCATGAAGCTCGGTATCCATCAGGCAGACCTCGCTGCGGCAACAAAGGCTGCAGACATGGTGATCTGGCGGAAACCTGAGAAATCAGGTATTGACTTTCAAATGTTGGTTGCCCAAAGCCCGAGTCAGGCCTACGCGTTTGATTCAGTCGAAGAGATAGTTAGCTTTATTGAAGAAAGCAGCGCTCACAGTGACCAGGTTGTTATTATGAGCAATGGCGGATTTGATGACATTCACCAGAAGCTGCTTGCGGCACTTGGACCACTAAACTAGAGCTATCGTGCTGGCGTTAATTAAAACATGAACAGCTCTCTTGAACTCGATTCTCCAAAGGATATTCAGCTGTTTCCGCTGAGGGTAGTAATGTTCCCTGGAAGCCGCCTTGATCTTCAGATTTTCGAACAGCGTTACCTGGACATGATCAGCCGATGTATGCGTGACGATACTGGGTTTGGTATCTGTCTGCTCCGCGAAGGGGACGAGGTTGTCGGCGAACAAGGGCGCCAGACAATTCACCGCACTGGAACCTATTGCACGGTGATCGATTGGGATCAGCTGGAAAATGGCTTGCTCGGCATTACCGTTGAGGGTATGGCCAAATTGCGTATTACCGACTGCTGGCAGGGCGACAGTGGCGTGCTCGAGGCCACAGTGAGATTCAGTGAGCTGGATCGTCTCGGTAAAAAGGCTATTCCACTTGATGAAGCTTACGCTGCTCTGGTGGGTTTGCTCCAAAGTCTGGAAAAGCATGCTTTGGTTGAACAAAAAAAGCTGAGTATCAACTATGATGATCTCTGGGAACTTGGATGGCGACTTGGCGAGTTTATACCCATGGCGGTAGATCAGAAGCAGCAATTGCTGGATCTCGATGATCCCTGGGAGCGAATCAGCGTAATCGAACAACTGGTGGCAGATTTGGCTGGCGACTACTGACACAGTCTCGATTTTGAAGAGTCTCCGGGCTTCAGATTTATTAAAACAAGAATATTCGACGCATATTACTTGATGGTATGCCGTTAGTCCTGACAGAATCTTTCCATGCTTTCAGATCTGATTGTCGCACCCGTATGGAGTCACGAGCAGTGGCTTGGTGCTAGCATTATTGCCTTCATTGCGATTACGCTATTGGTAGTAATGGCGAGGCTACTTAGGTTGATACGGACGTCGCGCAAAAGCACGCCTCGGCCAAACTTGAGACCGCTGCGACGACGTAGGCCCCAATGAACTGTGATGCCATGATGTTTCGTTACCCGATCATTATCTTAGCCATGTTCTTCACTGGATCTGTTCATGGCATCATCATTCGGCATGATGTTAGTCAATTCGTTTACGAAACACGAAGCATCGATTATCCCGCAGTTTTTTTTCTAGAGCGTCAAGGAATGGGGAAAGTGTGTGTTGCAACCCTGATTGCCCAGCAATGGGCCGTAACCGCAGCGCATTGCACGGAAGAAACGTCGCTAGGAGCCGCGGCCGCTCATGGAACTTTTTCTGTTGAGGTTGCCGGCCAATTGAGAGAGATTGATTCGGTTGTCATCCATCCTCGCTATCAGCAGGGTGCTGTTGATGATGTAGATCTTGCGTTGCTTAGGTTCAAGGTGCCCTCAGCGAGTCCGCGTCCAATCCCGCTCAACACAGTGAAAAATGAGCTCAGTCAGGTTGTCACAATTGTGGGATGGGGGTATTTTGGCGTAGGCACCTTGGGCCGGCAGTATGCTGATGGTCGTATGCGACATGCCACTAATCGCATTAGTCAGTCGGGCCGTTACCTGCGAACCGTCTTCGATGACCCTCGGAAAGTCCCAATGGCAAGCCTTCCAACTGAGGGTACGCTTGCTCTGGGCGACAGTGGCGGGCCCGCCTTTCTTGTCACAGATTATGGAATGCGTCTGGCCGGAGTTGCAGTGGGCCAATTAACTGGCACTGATTATGATGAGGAAACCCAAGGTTGCTACGGCGCTGTCGCCATTTATGAGCGAGTGTCTTCTCATCTTGCATGGATTGAGAGTGTCGTCCGGTCGAGCAATGAGCCCTAATAGTAAAATGCGTATATTGAACCCACTGATCGCTTGTGTTGCTATTTTGATCCGTGCGGCCCGTGCCGCAGTGTAATTTCTCCTGGATCGGCTGATCGTTAGCGTTATCAAGTTGGTTCGAACATGGGTGCGTGGGACTGAAGAGTGAAAGCAGTTTCCTACGATGTCGTCCCTAACCTGAGTAGCTTAAATTTTGGAGCTAATTGTCGATTATCTTCGGGATTGGAACTTAGACTCGATTTTTTAGGTCGAACCAACACTAGTTTTTAAAAATTTTAAGTATTTTTTCGAGATGATCGAGTCTGATTCAATTGCCATCGCTCAACTATAGATGACTTGAGAGATTTACCTTACCAACGAAAATGTTCGGGCATCGCGCATTACTGAACTAACATCCATGGTTGCAGAAAATGGGCTGCGACTGTTTTTAAGTTGTGGATTTTGGTCCGAGTGCACTCGTTTGCGCCATCGTCGGAATATTTCTGCCACTTCTCGATTATTAGCGAGGGCAAGCTGAGACTCAGGTCTGGCAAGGGAAATCGCGCCTAGGAATCGTTCCAATAACCGGCAGAAGGCGCGTTGTGGTGGCTGGAAAGTCGACTTCGCATCATCCCGCCTAAGGCCAACTAAATCTTACTGACACTGCACTGATTTTGGTCGCCGGCCAGGAGTCGGTCGCTGCGGCCGGTAAGCCGATAAGTCAGTAAACCCAGCCATTCGCGCAGAGCCAGTTCCATTATTCTCAAATTGGCGCTGAAGTGGAAGCTCATCCTCAGTAGCTTGCCGCGCTGGGTTCGGTGATCGACAGGATAAGGAACAACTGGCCAGTTAGCTTGACAAAAAACCCCAACTGCTCTGGGCATGTGGAATGCTGAAGAAATCAGTATCCAATCCTCTCCTGGCTTCGGGTTGATTATGGTTTTGCTATTGCGAACGTTTTCCTCAGTGTTCCGCGAGAGGCTCTCGTACAGAATCACCCGTTCCTGAGGGGCCAACTGTTGGAACAAAAAGCGAACATAGTCGGCTTCCTTGAATTGAGTCTCTGACAATGAGCCGCTTCCACCGGTAAAAATAAGCTGCGCGTCCGGATATAGATTCGCCAGGTATACGAGCGCAGTGAGCCGTTCTGCTGCCTCGCCAACCTCAGTTTGCCCCCAAGCTTCAGAAAGCACCGGGTCAACGACTCCGCCCAGAACAATCACCCCTGCAGGGTAGGGTGGTAAAGCGGCATTAGCTGAAAAGCGATTCTCAAGAGGTGCGAGTAGCCATTCTCCGACCGGCAAAGTGCCAACCAAAAGAAGGAGCGACCCAGAAATAGCCAGCAGCAAGCGTGACAGTCTCAACCAGTTCGCCACATGGCATACCCATGCGGCAATCGCCAGCATGACGAAGACGTTGCCCGGGGCGGCCAGCGGCCAGCCGATTTTAGAAACGACGAGATAGAAGCTCTCCATTATCACTAGATCGTCAAACCAAAGACGAATCTTAATGTGCAGAGAGTTACAGTGTTTTGGCTGCGTGCGGCCGAAAAACCGAACTGGGTTAGATACAGCAGACGAATTTGCTACTATCATTGAGTTTTTGTTACGTTCCGCGAGCCTGGGCATTCGCTCGCGAATCAAAGGAGTAATCAACAATGTCGATTCAGGTCGGTGACAAAGTTCCAGTCAATACTTTTAAAATAATGACCGAAGAGGGACCTCGAGATATTTCGTCCGAGGAAGTGTTTGCTGACAAGAAAGTCGTTTTCTTTGCAGTGCCAGGAGCGTTTACGCCGGGATGCTCAATGACTCACTTGCCGGGATTCGTCGTTCAAGCAGATGCCATTCGGGCAAAGGGCGTTGATACCATTGCTTGCATGGCTGTGAATGACGCCTTCGTGATGGGCAGATGGGGCGAAGTTCAGAATGCCGAGAAAATTTTGATGTTGGCGGATGGCAATGGTGAGTTTACCCGCAGCATTGGCTTAGAAATGGACGGCACTGGATTCGGTATGGGTATGCGCTGCAGAAGATTTGGCATGATCGTTGAAAATGGCACTGTGACCTATCTTGGCGTAGAAGCTCCGGGCGAGATCAAGGTAAGCTCCGCGAACGCGATGCTTGAGCAGCTTTGATTTTTTAAATTGCGAACTGAGTCACTTTCCCAATCGTGAATAATTATTAGGAGCCGTAGTTATGATAATTCAAACGCTTGATTATTCAGACGTTGATACCGAACTAGAGGCCTACGTGGCTTATGAAGCTGCCGAAATTCAAAAACCGCTCGTCTTAATTGCTCATGATTGGACCGGACGGCGAGAATTCGCCTGTCAGGCTGCGGAGCGGATAGCCGCGCTGGGTTACGTGGGTTTTGCACTGGATGTATATGGCAAGGGTGTTTTTGGCGCAGATGGAGATACGGATGGTAACGCAGCGCTTATGAGCCCTTTTTCTCAAGATCGAGGGTTTCTGAGGCAGCGAATGCGGGCCGCGTTGGTTGCGGGACGCAACGTCCCACAGGTGGATCCGACTCGAGTCGCGGCTATGGGGTACTGCTTTGGCGGAATGTGTGTGCTTGAACTTGCAAGATCTGGTGCAGATGTCCTCGGCGTCGTTTCAATCCATGGCATTCTCGCAGCAGGGGACAAAGAAAACGAAGAGATCAAGGCGAGGGTGCTTTGTCTGCATGGCCATGATGACCCGATGGTGTCGCCAGAACAGGTTATGGCGTTCGAGGCAGAAATGACTGATGCGGAAGCAGACTGGCAGCTGCATACTTACGGAAGCACGATGCATGCTTTCACCAATCCGGCTGCAAATAACCCACAATTAGGAACGGTCTACAGCGCGACTGCTGAGCAGCGCTGCTATAAATCTCTGGAGAGTTTTCTCACAGAGATTTTCTGATGTCGCATCTTCTTTTTTCCAATAACGTTAGGACGGCCGATGACTTCCTCGGCAACTGACTCTTCAGAAATAAAAGAAAAAGTCTCCGCGCGCAGCATGGTAGGGTTGTGGTTGGGCCCGTCGGTCTTTTTCCTGATGCTTGCGTTCGTTGACCTTGATCCCGCGAATGCCCTTGTTACCCGCATGGCGGGGGTGATTCTCTGGATGGCGATATGGTGGATGACAGAGGCGATTCCGCTGGCGGCGACTGCGCTTCTTCCGATCCCGCTGTTTCCGTTTCTGGGAATCATGCGCGGCAGAGAAGTGGGTGCGGGCAGTCAGGTAGGTCTCGACGCCGCGTCTATTCAGGATGGTTTCAGCGTTCGTGACTTCGACGTAATTTTTCCTAACGTCGCGAATCAGTATATGGATTGGATCATTCTGCTTTTTATGGGCGGCTTCATCATTGCCGTAGCGGTTGAAAAGTGGAATTTACACAAACGAATAGCGTTAAATATTCTGAGAGTTGTGGGCGGGCAGCCTCATCGGCTTGTACTGGGATTTATGCTGGCCACAGGTTTCCTGTCGATGTGGTTGTCGAATACAGCGACCGCATTGATGATGATGCCGATGGGTATGTCTTTGATTTTGCTGTACGAGGAGCTTAATGCAAAGATTTCGAAACAAGGCAACATGATTGACGAGCGATCAGAGAACTTTTCTCTAACTTTGCTGCTTGGGATTGCCTATTCCGCCTCAATTGGGGGTTTTGCAACCCTGATTGGAACGCCGCCAAATGGCGTTTTGGTAACGCAACTACCGCAACTTTTTCCTGAAGCTCCGGAACTAACATTTTCAACTTGGATGATTTTTGCGCTTCCGATGAGCGCGGTTTACATGATTCTTGCGTGGCTTGTGTTGACCCGTTTTGTTTTCCCCCTACCGCCGACCACGCCGTTCAGTGGTCGAGATTTTATCCAGAATGAGCTAAGTAATTTGGGTCCGATTTCCACAGAGGAAAGACGCGTGTTAGCAGTTTTTGTGGCTTTTGCGCTACTTCTGATGACGCGCAAGGAGCGGTTATTTGGCGCAGATGTAGACATATTTGGTTGGAGTCACTATCTCGACAATCTGCTTCTAAATGTCGGTAGCGCGCCAGTGGGTTATATGATTGACGATGGCACCGTATCGATTGGAATAGCTCTGACATTATTCATGATCCCAACAGGAAAGACATTCGGTGGAAAACTACTCAATTGGGACGACGCCAAGAAAATCCCTTGGGGCATCCTGATACTGTTCGGCGGCGGTCTGGCGATCGCTAAGGGGTTTACGACTTCTGGGTTATCAGACTATATAGCTTCTCAGCTCGAGGTTTGGCTTGGTGACGCGAGCCCTTTTGTGATCGTGGTGAGCACAGTAGGGATTATCACTGGACTTACTGAATTGGCGTCCAACACTGCGACTATTTCTTTGTCACTGCCGATTATGGCGAGCCTCTCTCAGGCTATCGAAGCGCACCCATTTCTGTTGCTGATTCCGACGACTGTGGCTGCTTCCTGTGCTTTCATGCTGCCAGTCTCTACGCCGCCCAATGCAATTGTTTTTGGATCCGGACGCATTCCCATTATGAAGATGGTCATAGCAGGGATCTGGCTCGATATTCTCTCGATCTTTCTACTGACTGGATTTGTTTATACCTTGGGGCATATATCTTTCGGGGTGCTGGACGGCTTCCCGCAGTGGGCGACACGCCAGCTTTGTTGCTATTGAATTTCTTACTAGCTGTTTTCTCAACCCTCTTTTCTTACGATCAAATCTGTTCAGCCAGGTGGTGGAGAATGGCTGCAGTCGCCCCCCAGATACGATAGTCCCCATAATTTAGTTCGAGTACGGTGCGCTTAACATCCCGATAAGAAACTGTGGACCGCTTGTAAGCGTGAGTGTCTAAGACCATTCGAAGTGGTGCATGGAAAACAGCTTCGACCTCCGCAGGGTTAGCGGCGTACTCAAGATCGTTCGCTATGATCCCGACCACCGGTGTTACCCTGTAACCCGACGGCATGACCAGTTCGCCTAATTGGCCGAGGATCTCAACTTCTTCTGGCCTTAAGCCGATTTCTTCATAACTTTCCCGAAGCGCGGTAGCAGCAAGGTCGCGATCTTGTTTCTCCGAAGTTCCTCCGGGTAAGCTAACTTGGCCGGCATGGGTTTTTAAGCTAGATGATCGCACTGTGAGGACTATGCTACTCTCGCCGTTATAACTAGTTTTTGTGATTGGCACGAGTACGGCCGCTTGACGGAACGATTTGATATCAAATGCGTTTATCCAGTCTGTCTTCTGATCAGGAGATGTAATAGGGTTACGCAACGCAGAATTGTCACTATCGAAGAATTGAAGCAAATCGCTTAAGAGTTGAGAGGAGCTTAAACTTGACATAAAAGGCAAAATGGTTGCGCCCGGTCCTGTTGGTTCGCGTTTAAAAAAGCACTGTTATTCATGCCGGCTGAAAAGGGCTGCAAAAAAATTTTGCAAATCCACTGAGTCGGTTCAATTAAACAGCATAATCTCGCTGGCTACTAGTGGATAGGTATCGGAATTACGATGTTCACCTGATCGTCGTATCAAGCAGTGGTAAAACGCAACAAATAAACAGCCGGAAATTGTTCATAGATTTACACTAAAAGACACAGCAACTGGTAAAAAGGCAAAATTAACATGGAAACAAAGATAACCAAGTTACTCGGTATTAAACATCCAATTATCCAAGGTGGCATGCACTACGTTGGATTCGCTGATCTTGCCGCGGCAGTGTCAAACGCTGGTGGGCTAGGAATTATTACGGCGCTCACTCAAGGCACACCGGAGAAGCTGGAGAAAGAAATCACAAAATGCAAAACCCTGACCAAGAAGCCGTTTGGTGTAAATTTGACATTCTTACCGTCTCTTAACCCGCCAGATTACGAGGGGCTTGTGGATGTGATAGTCAATCAAAGCATCAGCGTAGTGGAGACAGCCGGTAACAATCCTCAGAAATGGTTACCCAAACTACAAGAAAACAACATTAAGGTTATCCATAAATGTACATCTGTCAGGCATGCATTAAAGGCACAAAATATCGGCTGTGATGCTGTGTCGGTTGATGGCTTTGAGTGTGGTGGGCATCCGGGCGAAGATGATATTCCAAATTTTATTTTGCTTCCGAGGGCAGCAGACGAGCTTACAATACCCTTTGTTGCCTCAGGTGGTATGGCGGATGGAAGGTCTTTAGTTGCGGCTCTCGCATTAGGAGCTGAAGGAATTAATCTCGGCACTAGATTCATAGCAACGCAGGAAGCCCCGGTTCACGATAGGGTTAAAGAAGCATTACTTGCAGCAACTGAATTGGACACAAAGCTCGTAATGCGGCCGCTGCGGAATACAGAGAGAGTCCTGTCCAATGCAGCCGCAGATAGGCTTCTTGAAAAAGAGGCGGCGCTCGGTGCAAACATAAAGTTCGAGGATATAATGTCAGAAGTGGCTGGCGTTTATCCGAAAGTTATGCAAGACGGGCAGGTTGATGAAGGGGTTTGGTCCTGCGGTATGGTTGCTGGCTTAATCAACGATTTGCCGACCGTAAAGCAGCTAATCGAAAAAATAATGCGTCAAGCAGATTCGATAATAGTGGATCGTCTGAGAGAGGCCTCCTGACGAGGTGTGCACGAATAGAATTAGCTAAATGGCTATTCGACGTCCTGCATGATTAGAATTGAGCTTGCTTCGGTAATTTTGAGACTGCGAGCAGTGACCTTGCCCTTAAATTTTTGTGAGTAAAAATCTGACTCTTACAACGGAGCAACGGCTATTGCTCTGTATGGTCCTCCCGAATGCATTTGCTGTGCCAGTGATGCTTTCTTCCGTCAATGCCGCTTTGCCGGTGATAGCTGTCGATATCAGTTTAACGGCTCTCGAAGTCAGCTGGATACAAACAGCTTTCCTGATGGCAAGCTCTATGTTTGTTCTGGTGTTTGGGCGTTTGGCGGACATGTGGGGTAGAAAGAGGATCTTCTTGATTGGAGCCGGTACTGTAATTGTGTCTTCTGTAGCGGCTAGCATGGCTTCGAATGGTGTTGAGTTGGTGTTCGCGAGGTTCCTGCAAGGTTTCGGTGCAGCAATGCTCTATGCAACGCAAATGGCTCTTATTTCCTCAGTATTCGCGAAGGATTCCCGAGGGCGGGCAATAAGTTGGGTTATTTCGGTGATATACGTCGGTCTTTCTGTGGGGCCGCTTGTTGGAGGAATACTGACCGAATTCTATGGCTGGCGCTCAGTTTTTTATTTGCAAGTGCCTCTAGCGATTCTTGTGCTTTACGTGGGAGTCTTTCGAATTCAAACCGAGTGGTCAGCAGATAACCCCGGGGAATTCGATAGCATCGGCGCGTTGCTTTATGTTTTGGCTATAGCTCTGCTATGCCTCGGCGTGAGCACGATCGACTCACTGCTCGGAGTTGCACTAATCATCATGTCCGGAATTTCCGGATACTTTTTTTTTCAAGTTGAGGCGACACGGGATTCTCCTCTTTGGGATTTATCGCTATTCATTAAAAACCGAAATTTTACATTTTGTTGTGTTGCTTCGCTGACCATGTACGGAGCAACATTCATGAATGTCATGTTATTAAGCCTTCACCTTCAGTATTTAAAAGGTATGTCGCTAATGGCTGCGGCAATGATCATGATGATCCAGCCAACTGTCATGGCATTCTGTACTCCTTTAGTTGGTCGAAAGTTCGATCACCGTGAAGCTGGGCGATACGCTCGGATGGGCATGCTCGTTACAACAGCAGGTCTAATTTTTCTTGCGTTTCAAAATATGATGTCCTCATTGGTGCAAACAGCGACAGCGCTTATCATTACAGGCTTGGGCTTCAGTCTTTTCTCGACGCCAAATGTTACGCTTTTGATGAGCTCTGTCGAAAATAAAGATTTAGGCTTGGCCTCTTCTGCTATTTCCACCACTCGTATAATTGGTCAACTCTTGAGCACAGCTATTGTGACACTGGTATTTGTAATGCGGTTTGGAAGGTCGGATCTTTCATCGGATAATATAGAGCTCTTGTCATCAGCGATTCAGACTGCTTTCTTTTTCGCAGCGTGTTTATGTTTGTCAGGTTTTATTTTTATCTGGACTTGGGATAAGAAAGATTAGACATATCTGCAAACGTCAATATCTATGAAGCTAATAATTGATGATCCGCGTTCACTGATCACTGCCGAAGAGGCCAGCAATCAATCTGGCGAAATTGGCCATCTTCAGGTGACGGGAAAGGGATTATTTTTTACCAATTGTATTGATGGTGATCTAAGCCGAATGGCTATCTGGCTTAAAACGGACCGAGAAAAGCCAAGGCAGATTACTCCCTACCACTTCAGTGTGCGGACTAAAGTGCATGAATATGGTGGTAAGCCATATATCGTAGTAAAAAATTGTGTCTATTTTGTTAATTCCGATGACCAAGCTGTCTACTGCCTGCCTCTTGAGAAAGCGAACCTAAGCGCAGACAAGAACCTTGGCATCGAAGTGATTACACCTCCAAATAGCGGCTTCAGGTACGCTGATTTTGCATACGACCGAAAGAGGGATCGTCTCATTTGCGTGAGGGAACATCACGCGGATCAGGAATCAATTGGAGCCGCTGCTTCAAAGGTGGCAAATTGCATCGTATCTCTCCCCATTGGAGAAGGGAAAGCGACAGAAGGAGAGGTATTGTTTGCAAAATCAGACTTTGTTTCTTCTCCCACATTATCGGCCGATTCCAACACGCTTGCTTTTATATGGTGGGATCATCCGAATATGCCTTGGGACACCACTTCTTTAGCGGTTGCTTCGTTGACTGAAGAAGGCCATTTTTCCAGTGTGAAAAATCTGAGAGGTCCTTGCCCAGCTTCAATCGTCCAGCCCCGGTTCAATAGCGATGGCCAATTGTATTTTATTTCGGACTGGTCAGGTTGGTGGAATATTTACAGGTATGACGAAAGCTGCAATGTCGAAGGTACAGAACCCATAAACCTAATTCCTCTGGATGCTGAAGTGTGTGCAGCTCAGTGGCAACTCGGAAAATATAATTATGATTTTGGAGAAGATGGATCAATAACAGCAAGCATTTGTTCTGAAGGCAGGTGGTCGGTATTGCATGTTGATGCAAATGCAACGCAAAGATTGCCTGAAAAAGAACAAAATTATGTGAAAATGCTTGATGGTTTTGGTCAAGTGGACTGCCTATGTGTTTCCTGTGAAACTTTGTACTTTTGTGGCGCCACTTCGACCGAACTTCCGGGGATATATTCAATTGCCCTACCAAGCGGAAAGAAAAACGGCAGAAAATCAACTCCAAGGAGGCTAATCGGCTCGGGAAAGGGACTTGAGCTCGCATCGATAAGTCGTCCGTTTAACATAGAATTTGAAACCGGCGAGAATGAAAAAGCGTTCGCCTTTTTCTACCCGCCAAATAACCCCAAGTCGCGAACTAACATAAAAAACCCTCCCCTTATCGTTGGTGTGCATGGTGGTCCCACCAGTGCAGCTCGCGCTGTGTTGAATTTGAAAGTTCAGTTTTGGACGAGCCGCGGCTTTGCATTTCTTGATGTGAACCACCGCGGAAGTACTGGATGGGGAAAAGAATTTCGTCATCGGCTGTATCAAAATTGGGGACTAGTCGATATTGAGGATATTGAGAATGGCGTTCGACATGTAATCCGTGAGGGGCTTGTCGATCCCAGTCGCATTGCGATCCGGGGTGGAAGTGCTGGTGGTTACTCAGTCATGGCGTGTCTCGCAAATTCTGACTTATTTGCGTTAGGGGTCAGTTACTACGGGATAAGTGACCTAGAAATGCTAGCGAGAGAGACTCATAAATTCGAGTCTCACTATCTTGACAAATTGATTGGCCCGATGCCAGAAATGAGAAGTCGATACATAGAGAGATCACCGATCCATAAAATTGGTAATATCTCTGCTCCTTTGCTTTTGCTTCAAGGCTTGGAGGATAAAGTTGTTCCGCCATCGCAAGCAGAGTTAATTTGTAACAAGTTGCAACGTCAGGGAACTGAGGTTGCTTACATTTGCTTCCCAGATGAGGGTCATGGATTCAGAAAAAGTGAAAATCAGATTCGTTCTTTGAGTGCTGAGTTGGAGTTTTATCTCAAATACTTCTAATTTTCATTAAAAACATATACTTACAGATACTTTCCTTCTGTTTGTGAGCTTTTTCTCGGTACCTTTTTCCCTTTCTTAGGTGATTCGAAGCGTTGGGTGATCGCATGTATCTTGCTTAGATTTGTTGCCTTTTCCCGAGCAATTGCATTCAGAATAGCTGATTTGACTGGTCACGAGCGTCCGGACTGTGCTAAGTTGCATAGGCTCACTGAAAAGAGCATTCAATTAATTGACTATTTTCAACGTTGGGAGAGACTAATATGTGGACTAAGCCAACTTATCAAAAAATCCGATTGGGCTTTGAAGTAACAATGTACTTCAAGACTGTCTAACGTAGTCGTATTGCCACGGAGCGTAGTCTAGATTCCTGCTATTGGGCAGTCGTTTAGCAACTCCGATAAAAACGCCAGACATTGTCTGGCGTTTTTATATGTGAAGAACAGTCCGGGTAATACGTTTTCCGAGTGAGTTAAGACCTAAGTATCATGTTGGTTAAGGTTTTGGGTTCCGCAGCCGGTGGTGGGTTTCCTCAATGGAATTGCAACTGCGAAAATTGTTTTGGAGTCCGTACAGGTATCATCAAAGCAACACCGCGGACGCAATCCTCCATCGCCATTAGTTCGGACGGGGTAAACTGGGTTCTCTTCAACACATCCCCCGATTTGCTCGCTCAGCTGGCTGCTTTTCCGTCTTTACAACCAGCCAGGGCCATAAGAGATACCGCCATCAAGGGTATCGTATTCATGGATAGTCAAATCGACCATACCACAGGGCTGCTTATGTTGAGAGAAGGCTGCCCTCATCAAGTCTATTGCACCGATATGGTGTTCGAAGACCTGACAACTGGATTTCCACTTTTCAACATGCTCAAACATTGGGACGGTGGTATTAATCGACATAGAATTCCGCTTTCCGGTGAAAGTTTTTTAGTCGACGGGGTTGAAGGGTTAAGCTTCACAGCGATACCTGTTACGGGCAAAGCACCACCGTACTCGCCCCACAGGAATGACGCTCACATCGGAGATAATATTGGAATCAAAATAACGCAAGACACTTCAGGCAAGTCACTCTTTTATGCTCCGGGTTTGGGAGAAATTACCAATGAAACCCGCCAACTGATGAGTGAATCAGACTGCCTTCTTGTAGATGGGACGTTTTGGACAGAAGACGAAATGCAAAATGTTGGGCTTGGAGAGAAAAAGGCGTCAGACATGGGCCATCTGCCTCAATCAGGAAGAGGCGGCATGTTGGAGGTTTTACGTCCTATGAAGAAACCACGGAAGATTCTGATCCACATAAATAACACGAATCCGATCCTAAATGAGGAATCCGAACAAAGGCTAGAAGTTATCGCCGAAGGTATCGAAGTAGCATATGATGGGATGGAAGTTAAACTCTAGAACTGATTTGGGAATGTAGCAGCCTTTCACTGTCAAGCATTTTTACGTCGATGCACAAATTGAACATAGACACAGAAGAATTCAAAGTTAACCCCCAGTATCGTCTTCAGTTCGAGGAGGCGCAAGGCTGTTACGTTTTGCTGTTTCCCGAGGGACTAATTAGGCTCAGCGATAGTGCAGCAGCGATCCTTGAGGGCTGCCAGGAGGGGACAACCTTTGAAATATTGGTTCAAGATTTAAACAAAGCTTTCCCGGGAGTTGATGGGCTGGAGGACGACGTCCGGGCATTTTTGGAAGATGCCTTACAACAGGACTGGATCCAACCAGTCAGAAATTGAGATGTCAGACGAAACTTACATTCCGATGTGGCTTTTGGCCGAGCTGACTTACGCTTGCCCCGTGCAATGCCCGTATTGTTCCAATCCGTTGCAAATTTCGGCCAGTCGAAAACAAGAGCTCTCGACTCAAGAATGGTTTGACGTTCTCAGACAAGCGCGAAAGCTTGGTGCGGTTCAGCTTGGATTCTCTGGCGGCGAGCCACTCTTACGCCGAGATTTAGTAGAGTTGCTGCAAGAAGCCAAGGATCTGGGTTTTTATACTAATCTGATTACCTCTGCAATTGGCTTAAACGCAAAGAAGATCTCCGAGTTTAAGGAGGCTGGCCTTGGCCATATCCAGATATCTTTTCAAGGAGCAGATGAATCTACTAACAAGCGTTTTGGTGGGACAGATAGCTTCGAGCAAAAGATGGCTATGACACGTGAGGTCATAAGCCAGAAATTACCGCTAGGGCTGAATTTTGTGCTTCATCGCAACAATCTCCATCAAGTCACTCAGTTCCTGACAATGGCCAAGGGGCTTGGAGCCGAGTTTGTCGAGCTGGCAAACACACAGTATTACGGCTGGGCCAAACACAACGAGGAACACCTACTACCGAGCAAGCTTCAGCTGGAGAATGCCGAGTTAGCTACGAACGAATTCAGACAGCAGCACGCCGGTTCCATGGACATTTTCTTCGTGGCGCCTGACTACTATGATGATAGGCCAAAAAAATGCAGCAACGGCTGGGCTACCACGATGATCAACGTTACTCCAGAGGGGGATGTTCTGCCATGCCATGCGGCGAAGATAATTCCAGGAGTCGAGTTTCCAAATGTCCGCAGTCAGCCCCTTGATGAGATCTGGCATTCATCAGCATTATTTAATAAGTTTCGAGGCACAGATTGGATGGTTGAGCCATGTCTGAGTTGTCCAGAAAAGGAACAGGACCTCGGCGGCTGCAGATGTCAAGCCCTGATGCTAACGGGAGATGCTGCGAATGCGGATCCTGTATGCAGCTTGTCGCCACACCACGATAAGGTAAAAGCCATTACTGACAAAGCGCAGCGCCCGTTCAATCCGGAGGAGCCGGTGCCGTTGCTTTTTAGAAATATGAAAAATGCTAAGCAATTTCAAACAGACTAAGTAGTTGGGAAAAGAGATGAAGGCTTGGGCGAAAGAAGAGTTTGAGCGTAAGCTCCGTAACAAAGGGAAGTTCTATCACATACACCATCCGTTCCACGTGGCGATGAACAATGGCCAAAGTACGCGCGAACAAATTCAGGGTTGGGTCGCCAATCGTTTTTATTACCAGGTGACTATACCGATAAAAGATGCGGCAATAATGGCTAATTGTCCTGATCGAGACATTCGACGTGAATGGGTTCAAAGGATACTGGATCATGATGGTATCGCCGGTCAGGAGGGTGGCATTGAAGCGTGGCTTAGGCTTGGTGAGGCGGTTGGACTGACAAGGGATCAGATAGAAACGCAGGAGCTAGTACTTCCGGGCGTGAGATTTGCGTGCGATGCTTACTTAAATTTTGCTCGCAATGCTTCATGGCAAGAAGCAGCATGTTCATCTCTCACCGAATTGTTTGCGCCTGAAATCCACAAGTCACGTCTGAAGTCTTGGCCAAGCCACTATGGTTGGATAGACGAGGAAGGCTACAAGTATTTTAGGAAAAGGCTCTCAGAAGCTCGGCGTGACGTACAGCATGGACTAGATATTACGCTCAAGCATTTTAAATCTCGGGAACAGCAGGAACACGCACTTGAGCTTTTGCAATTCAAACTGAACGTTCTTTGGTCAATGCTCGACTCTATGCATCTGGCTTACACATATAATGAGCCACCATTTCATTGTTGTGAAGAATGAATACTGCTGCCGCGATTTCATTGTGCTAAAGGCGATTTATCCTTCTCAGCCCCTGGCTGGGGCCCGCTCAGGCCTCTGCCGTTCTGACTAACAAACAAAGAGGCAGAGTTTTCGCAAGAGAGAACGATTCAAAGAGACGAAAGTATGGAAATCAAGGGAAAAGTCATTGTAGTGACGGGCGCGGCGAGCGGAATCGGCAGAGCATTATGCCAACGTTTTGCGAAAGAATCTGCAAGTGCCGTGGTGGTTGCGGACGTAAACACAGTTGGCATGGCTGAAACGCTTGCCTCGCTTGGAGAAGAAACAAAAGGAATGGCGGTGCCCTGCGATGTAGGAAGCGAGGCTTCTGTTGATACGCTCGTGCAGGAGACGCTCGAACGGTTTGAACGGATCGACTTGTTCTGCGCGAACGCGGGAATTTTCACTGCCGGAGGGGAAGAGGTCTCCGACGAGGCCTGGCGGGAAATCTGGGATGTCAACGTCATGTCACACGTCTATGCTGCGCGCTCTGTCTTGCCAAGCATGTTGGAGCGAGGTGAGGGTTATCTGCTGAATACCTCCTCTGCTGCTGGATTACTCAGCCAGGTGGGCTCAGCGCCTTATTCTGTCACCAAGCATGCGGCGATCGGGTTCGCGGAGTGGCTTTCGATTACTTACGGTAATCGGGGCATCAAGGTTTCGGCTCTGTGCCCGCAAGCAGTAAGAACTGCGATGACCGATGGCTCAGAGGGAGGTGGTGTCGCCGGGCTTGATGGAATGCTGGAACCCGAGCAACTCGCGGATAGCGTGGTTGAAGCGCTTGCAGAAGAACGTTTTCTGGTATTGCCTCATCCTGAGGTCTTGACCTACATGCGCCGCAAGACAGAAGACTACGATCGCTGGTTAGGTGGAATGCGACGATTGCATGAGCGGTTCGAGGAGGCTTACAAGGCCCGGGCCGAACGCGACCTGGGAAAGTAGGTTTACAGCAAGGCTCGGAGAGTACCGAATTCGATGTCAATCGTTAAAGATGGGTTTCGGCAAATCGTGGCCATGATCACGCGAATTGCTTTAATTTTCTCTTACACAGTTGGTCTGAATGTGTTTGCGCAGGAGAGGATCGAACTTGGCGATGGCAGTCATTTGACGGTGTTCATTGTTGAACCAGCGGAGAGCTTAGACGACCTAAGTCCTCTAGTAATCTTGATGGGTGGCGGGCCGGGGAATCTCTCCATTTCTCGCGATACGTCCCTCTGGCTCGGAAGTGAGTTTGCGCAACGAGGATGGTTTGTTGCGGTACCGGTCTCGCCTGATAACAGAGCGTTTCGCGGATACGACAACAATCAGAAGATTCTGATGCTGATTGATCAGCTTCAGCAAGGTGGCAATGTGGCACCAGGAAAAACCTTGCTCGCCGGAATCTCAAACGGGGGCATGTCGGCCCTCGAAATCGCCCGTCGCACCCCTGAAAAATTTCTTGGGGTAGCTGCCGTGCCAGCGCTTTCGACCTCGGCATTTGATAACAAGCCCCTGGCTGGGTTCCCTGTTTATCTGCGCATCGGAGGTGAAGACCAGTTGGGTTGGGCTGATCGCTTCGATGAAACTGTTGCCGCGCTTGAAGAAGCGGGGGTAGATTTGGATGCCGCGATTCTGGATAGTGCGTCGCATATGTTTCGAATGAACTGGGAATCCCTGGATGCCTGGCTAACAAAAATTAGAGTTGAAACACACTAATAACTTACGAATGACAAATGTAACTAACCTGGAGCAGACAATGAAAAAATTAAATTTGGGTAGCTTGGCTTGCATGTGCATATTCTCCAGCCTGACGGCCTCGTTGCAAGCTGGCCCGCCAGCCACGATCGATCAGCTGGACTGGATGACCGGAAATTGGGCTGGGCAGCTTGGCCCCAATCAGCTGGAAGAAAACTGGATTGGCTCAGAAGGTGGTTCGATCGCAGCTATGGTGCGCATGACTGGAGGTGATGCGACCAGCATGTTCGAGATGATCACAATCGAGGAAGTTGATGGATCCTTGGTGCTCAATATTCAGCAGTGGGACCCTGGCTTTCAGCCTCGTACTGAGTCTCCTCAAAAAATGGAATTGGAACAGATCACCGAGAATAGCGTTAAATTTCGAGCCGTTACCGATGGCGGGATGTCGACTTTAGGGTACAGCCACCCTGACGCGGAAACCTTCATCATTCATGTAGGGCGACCTGACGGAAATGTGATGGATATCCCCTTGAAAGCGCGCAGCATTTGGTAGATCGCACGACTATCTGCATACAGTGAGTATAAGAAGGGGCATTTGCCCCTTTTTATTTCTCGCGAAAAGTCACATCTCGGCTTTATTGAGCAGCTCTACCCAGTTTCCGTCCGGATCAGCAACGATTGCAATGGTGATACCTGCCCGAATTTCTTTAACGGGCATCACGATTTTTGCGCCAACCGCTTCCAGCGAGGCGACCATGCCCTCCAGATCGTTGACGTGCATAGTCCAGTAGCGATATCCGGTTGCACCGCGAATGCCGCCAGGAGCTGCCTCAAGATCAGGTTTAGGATCTGTCTCGATAACTTTGACAATACTGTCGCCTGCCTGGAAACGGTGCATGACCCCGCCCCCGGGCATATCTATAACCGACTCGACTGAAAGCCCGAGCTGCTCGCCGTAGAAGTTCAGCATGGGCTGAAGGTTGTTAGTGATGATGCCAATGTCTATGGCGGCTTTCTGACTTTCCACGTTTCACAGTTCTTTAAGTAAACGATTTCAATAGTTGAGTTCTTGTCACTAGGAAGCTCCCATGATGGCCTTAGTTTCAAGGAATTCTTCAAAGCCTTCAATACCCCACTCTCGACCATTACCAGACTGCTTATAGCCACCAAAAGGTGCAGTGAAATCGGGCCCCGCCCCGTTTATGTGAACATTTCCGGTGCGCAATTTTAGTGCCACTGCGTGCGCGTGAGATGCCTCGCCAGAGACATATCCTGACAAACCGTAGTCAGTGTCATTGGCTATTCTCACTGCGTCCTCCTCGTCCTGATAACCGATGATAGACAGCACCGGACCGAAGATTTCTTCGCGTGCGATGGTCATATCGTTGGTGACATTCGCAAACACGGTCGGTTGAACATAGTAGCCTTTGTCCAGTCCTTCTGGGCGACCAGTCCCGCCGGCAATCAGTTCGGCACCTTCTTCAATACCCTTTTCAATCAGACCTTGAATCTTTTCATATTGCAATTCGCTGACGACTGGTCCTAATCGGGTTGTTTCCTCCTGAGGGTCTCCGACCGTGGCCTTTGCAGCGGCAGCCTTGGCAACTTCAATCGCTTCTGCCATTCGAGTTGATGGCACCAACATGCGAGTTGGCGCATTGCACGACTGCCCACTGTTACCGAAGCAGCCTGCTACGCCACCGGCCACGGCCTTACTGAAGTCACCGACGTCCTCCAATATGATATTGGCTGATTTGCCACCGAGTTCCTGAGTGACTCGTTTGATCCCTTCAGCCGCAGCCTTGGCGACTTCACGGCCTGCTCTAGTTGAACCGGTGAAAGACACTAGATCGATGTCAGGATGAGCTGAGATCGCCGAGCCCACTTCCGGTCCGTCACCGTTGATAAGATTGAATACGCCTGCGGGCAAGCCCGATTCAGCGATAACTTCTGCCACAATATAGGCACTTACCGGAGCAATCTCTGAAGGTTTTAGGACCATCGTGCATCCGGCTGCGATCGCTGGTGCTACTTTGCAGGCGATCTGGTTTAGCGGCCAGTTCCATGGGGTAATGAAGCCGCAGATGCCAGCCGGCTCTTTGACTATCCTAGTACTGCCTCGGGTTTCTTCAAACTCAAAGTCCTCCAGAATTTTCAAAGCGGTCATGAAATGGCCCATACCGCTGCCAACCTGGGCAGTTTTGGAGAGCCCCATCGGTGCGCCCATTTCTGTCGAGATCGCGACAGCAATTTCTTCGCTCCTGGCCTTAAGCCCAGCGATAATATTACCAAGCACGCTTTTGCGCGATTCGATGCTCGAGTTGGACCAGGTAGCAAAAGCCGCTTTCGCAGCTTTCGCAGCAGCGTTCACATCTTCGGCGGTGCCCATGGAAATGGTGGCGAAGGGCTCTTCGGTTGCAGGATTTATGACTTCCAGCGCGGGGCGATCGGGCTCGACCCATTCACCGTTAATGAAGAACTTTTTATAGGCCGTAGTCATGACACCGCTCCTGTCTCTGCTAGATTGATTGAATTTCGATGATTATTGACAGTATAACCAGATTCACCATGTCCTAGAAGTGGGTGCAGCGGGCGAGTTTCCGTTCTATTGCCTAGGTGATTCTTCTCATTTTTTTTAGCAGGCTACGGTTAGGGCTCTTTGAGCCGCCGGGCGGTTATAATGTCGATCACGCAAGGCTAAAAAGCGCGCTGGAACATCGAATTTGAATCGGATTGCCCAGTTGAAGGTTTGGGCGAGCAGGATGTCGACGACAGTGAAACAGTCTGCCACCGCATATTCTGATTCTGGCAGCATGTGATCAAGGGTCAACAAAGCTTTTTGGAATTCAAATTTCGCTGTCTCTAGCATCTTTGGGATACGTTGTTTCTCGGGCAGGGCAAACGTGTGTTTTCCTTTGCTCCAAAGCGGCTGTTCCAATTCAGTGAGGACGAACGACGCTAGTTCGTCAAGCCGGGCATAGACATCCATGCTGGCGTTGGGTAGTAAGCCGGACTCCGGCGCGCATCGGGCGATATAATGGAGGATCGCGATGGATTCGGTCAGCACCAGCCCTTCATTGAGCAGGGTAGGTACCTTCCCCTGAAAATTCAGTTTGCGATAGTCCGCATGTTGAGCACTCCCTGGGTCCCCCGCCTCCGTTCGCAGTTTGGTCGAAACATACTCGTAGGGTAGCCTAGTCTCTTCTAATGCCCATAGGCATCTGAAAGACCTTGATTCGCCGAATCCGTATAGCTTGATCAACTTGATGATTCCAAGATTATTTTGAGGTACCCCGTTTTTGATTTTTCATTACCATAGCCTCTTCGGGATTGCAGCAGACTGAGTGACGCTGGTCTGGCGGCTATCATAAGCCCAAATCTTTGACTAGCAGGTTAACGTAGGTTCTGATATTTGTCATGAGTCAGATGGCGACTTGGCCGACCTCAGAGGCCTGATGGAGCCGACAAATTGATAAGTTTCGTTTGCTTTGTAGTCGATTTAGTGAAAAAAAATTTGTTATGTTGCTCTCGCGATGACACAACGCGGTTACGTTCGCAAACTCAAACTCGCGAAGTGACTTGCGGTTTAAGGCGGGCTTGCTCAAACTTGAGTCAAATATACTTTGATCAGTCGCGCAGGCCTCAACTGCGAGGACATTCGGGGATAGCTGTCTTCCAGGAACTACAAATGCATCAAACACGAAATTACTATCTGTCTTTGTCTATGCTTGTTTTTCTCATGCTACTTGCTTCCCAGGCCATGACCGAGTAATAACGAGGCGCTCATGATGAATAGGATAATATTTCCGGTTGCCGATGGCGGTTTGAAACTAACCTTTTGCCTGATTTGCTCTTTGTACTTGTCGGCTTCTGCTTCTGTTGTTGATTTTGATCAGCCTAGCGCGACACATGCTGGTTTTGAAGAAGAGCAGGCTGCAGCCAGGGCAGCTTCGATCCAGGCCGAAAAACTGGCTGGCAAGGCGTCTGCGAATGAAGCTCGGTTGCAGGAGCTCACCATCGAGCTCGGAAGGCGGCAGGAGTTGATTTTCGATCTGCAGAGCCAGCGAGGGATCTACGACAATTCGCTGATAGAGGCATATGACGATGTGGCGCGCCTCTACTTGGATCTTGAAGATTATGGGCGCGCGGCAGAGACATTTGGCGAGGCGCTGCAAATAGCTCGGATAAATTCCGGTCTGTATAGCGAGCGCCAATTGCCTCTTATCGATGCCGTGATTGAGAACCGGTCTCACCTAGAACAATGGCAGGAGGTTGATGATCTTGCTCACCTTGCGCACCACATATCTCAGAGACTGTATCGGCTTAATGACCGACGATATCTGGCAGCCGCGCAAAATTATGGGCAGTGGAAACTTAGGGTGATCAATGAAAACCTGCTGAAGCAAAATGTGCGGGGTTTGATGAAAACCACGGAGGATTTGATCAGCTTTTATGACTTCATTATTTCCGGTTTAGAGCATGAAACTGATCTGGACACGCAGGGCTTAATTTCTCTTCTGCGGGGTAAGTCGCAGGCAGATATTGTGATGGCGCGCAGTATCGCGAGTACCCCCTACGGCTACTTTCAGGGTACCGAGAGTCAGTATATCACGCAGGTCCGGTGTCAGAACCGACGCAATGCGGCTGGCCAGTTAGTTCGACAATGCGCTAATGTTCAGGTGGAAAATCCCCGCTACCGACAGTCTCAGCAGGAAGCCAAGCGGATGGCTCTGTACCGCCACACTAATGCCATTGATCGCTCCTTGGAAAGAATGCTTGATCTTTCCGCTGCTAGCAGCCAAATCTCAGCCGCCGAGAAACAAGAATTGGACGAAACCGTCAGGAAGCTGAAAATGGAAGCTGATTCCATGCGCCGAGCCAGACCCAGCGGCTTCCTGTTCTGATCGCTGCGCGACAATAGAACAATTTGTTTGTGAGGCGTGGTTTTACTGGTATTCCGCGGCTGATCAGGGTAAAACTATGGGGTCGTCGGGGGCTTCGGCGACCTTAATAAACTATGGAGGACGTTATGTCTGATCTTGCCAAGCGCTTAACTCGCGTTTCTCTGGCCGCCTTGTTGGCTTCAGTTGCCCTAGCAAGCCAATTTGCAGGAGCTTTGGAGGTTGGTGAAAAAGCACCGGATTTCTCTCTGCCTGCCTCAGACGGCAAAACCTACAGCCTTTCCCAGTTTCTGGGTGAAAAGCCAGTGGTGATTGCTTTCTTCCCAAAAGCTTTTACGGGCGGCTGAACTATGCAATGTAAAGCGCTGCGTGACAGTGCTAGAGAAATTCAGAATTTTGATGTTGCATACTTCATGGCCAGTGTTGATACCTTAGAGGACAATACCGCTTTTGCCGCGGAGCATGAGGCAAACTTTCCAATCCTCGCCGATCCAAGCAAAGAGATGGTAGGCGCCTACGGCGCGCTTATGGGTGTCGGGTTCGCCAATCGCTGGACATATTACATCGACACAGATGGCACGATTCTTAAGATAGACAAGGAAACCAATCCGGCCACTGCTGGGAGAGACCTTGTCCAGACTATGAACGATCTCGGCTTCTCCAAAAGCTAGAAGTAAGTAAGCCGAAGTGCCCGGCCTTCGTGCGGGCAAACAGCTCATGCAAGCCCGGCTGCAGTTTTGCTTCCGGGCCTGAGCACAGGGCGCCCAAAAACTTTTAATTCATTGCGAGTCAAGCGGGGACTGAGGCATGCTAGATAACCTCGCTGAGGGCCGCCGCGGCGATTGGACTCTTTTACCCAACACATAGGTATTCGGAATGAAGAAATCAGGCTTATTTGCGATTGCCGGCGTCGCAGTGTTGACGTTTCTGAGTCTTGTCTATCTTGCGGCGACCTTCGAAGCGCCCCAGAGCGGTACGACTACAGTGGTGATTGCGCCACCTGTCGAGCCAGCCCAACGTCAGGGTTTATCGTCAAGGGTGGTAACGCCAGCCAATAATAGTATCCTGCCTGAAATCAGAATTCAGAGTCAGGCTGATCCGGTGCCCCCTTCCGCAAAAGATCCCATCGTCGATCCTTTGCCAACAGAGATCGTCAATCCAACGTCCGCTCAGGCAGAACCAAAGGGGACACCCGAAGTTAAATTGCCAGGGCTCAATGCAAGTGATGCGTTCGTTTTTGAGGAGCTGCGCGGAATTTCGGGTGGGGCTGCCGTCATCGAGTTTTTGGTGAATGATCAGATTGTGCGCAAGTTCGTTGCTTTGGTGGAGAACATCAGCCGCGGCGAGTATCCCCAGACCGGGCTTCCTTATCGGCCCATTGAGGTTGAGATTCAGGTAAGAAATATTGACGACAATCTGTTTGTCATGGATGACGCTTCTTATGATCGGTTCAACGAGGTTGTTGAGAAATTCACTGCCCTTGATGTAAATGCGTCACTTGCCTTGTATCGATTCTTATCTCCGCTTTTTCAGCAGGCGTACGCGGAGATTGGGTTTCGCAATCAGAATTTTGACGACACCCTCCGCTCAGCAATAAACGCCGTTCTCGCCGCCGAAGGAGCAGAGGGACCACATCAGTTGGTGAAGCCTTCAGTTATGTATCTTTATGCAGACGCGAGCATTGAAAATCTTCAGGAAGTCCATAAGCTGCTTATCCGAATGGGTCCAGGAAATGCCGCGAAAATCAAAGCCCAGCTGCGGGAATTCAGCGGCCGCCTATAAGTTACTTGAGGCATCGTAAAGCCCTCTTACTCGGAACACATTCATGAGATGCTCAGCGTTGGTTGATGTTGTTTGGCTATTTAACCGCATCAATGATGAAAAACTCGTGGTGCTTGACGCTTCAGTGCCGCCTGTCGTGCCAGGATTTGAGTCATGCAACAGCAAAGGCAATTTTGCTGCAATCATTGGCGCACGCCGATTTGATTACGACCAACAGGTGTGCAAGCCCAACAGCCCGCTCCCTCACATGATGCCGTCTGCTGCGCTTTTTCAAGAAAAGGTTCGAGCTTTGGGAATCAATAACGAAGATACTTTGGTTGTCTATGATGACGTAGGCCTATATGCCAGCCCGCGTGCCTGGTGGATGTTCAGAGCGATGGGACATGAGAATGTGTTTGTGCTTGATGGTGGGCTTCCTGCTTGGCTTGCTAAAGCTTATCCCGTGACCGATTCTCTCGTTGAGGGGTCCGATCCGGGAAACTTCGATGCAAAAGAACAGAAAGGCCTGTTTTGTGATTTTGAAGTTGTGCTTGCGGCGATCAACGATGACCAGCGGCAAATCTTTGATGCTCGCTCCGCTGGCAGGTTTTCTGGTACAGCCCCTGAGCCTCGACCGGGCGCAAGGGGTGGACACATTCCTTCTTCCTTCAGCCTTCCATTCCCAGAGGTGCTTGATGCAGGTCACTTGCGGCCACCAGAGGACCTGCGAGGACTCTTTATGGCGAGGGCGACTCAAGATCAACAGGTGATCACTAGTTGCGGTTCGGGTATCACTGCATGCGTCCTTACCTTGGCCGCATGGGAAATAGGTTATCGTAATTTGACTGTGTATGACGGCAGTTGGGCCGAATGGGGTACGCCTTCTCATCTGCCGGTAAATAGATAGCTCTCTTGCTTTTCCATTGTCCCGGACGTCTTGGCCTAAACTTTGAGCGCGAGGTTACGAGCGCGCTTTTGAGCCCTCAAGACCCTTTGAAAATGTCAGCAAGATCGCAGACTCTTTTGAATTTCGAGTTAACGCTGTCACGTTGACCAGCCTATGTTGGAAATCGGCCTTACATCTATGTGTTCTAGTCAGTAGTAAAGGGTGATTAGGGGCACTGAACTCATTTCGCGATTGCATGAGATGATACAGCTACTCGCTCTTTGCGATTTAGATTGTCTAGCATGTGCGGGAGCAGGTCGAAGATTTTGGGAAAGACTTTCATTGCGGCTCGGAATCCTACTTTTACGCCGAAGGCGAGCAGACTCACAAAGAAGGAGCTTTCGATTTCGGGCCCCTGCATCTGGAATTGTCTCACGACAAGATTAAGACGTTGCAATTGGTGAGTACTAGTATGTGTTGTGTGCGAAGATTTCGCGGCTGTTCTGTCTTTCCGAAGCCTATCAGGCCCAAGGGGATTATTGATAGAATAGCATATGTTGCCCCGGTTTTACGTTCCGGACTGCAATGAGGCTTAAGCATGGCTGAGATAACCCCCGGCGTGGTGGTCGCTGCGTTCTATCGCTTTGCGCGATTCCCCCAATTCGCAACTTACAGAGAACCCTTGCTGGAGACCCTGCTGGCCTTCAAAGTGCGCGGTACATTGCTGCTCTCGGCTGAAGGCATCAACGGCACTATCGCAGGGCATCGAGCAGGGATTGATGGCGTGCTTGATTTTTTGCAGCAAGAACCGCGTTTTGCCAATCTTGAAGTTCAAGAGTCCCACGTGGACGAAAATCCGTTTTATCGAACCAAAGTCAAGATCAAGAAAGAAATCGTCACCATGGGGGTTTCGGGCATCGACCCCAATAAGCATGTGGGTACCTACGTGGAGCCCCGTGATTGGAATGAACTGATCTCAGACCCGGACGTCTTGCTGCTGGATACCCGAAACAAGTATGAAGTTGAAATAGGTTCCTTCGCCGGAGCCATAAATCCGAGTACCGATTCATTTCGCGAGTTTCCTGAGTACGTGAAAGGGCAGCTTGAACCTAGCAAGCACAAGAAAGTGGCCATGTTCTGCACTGGGGGCATTCGCTGCGAAAAGTCCACGGCGTACCTTCGCGAACAAGGGTTCGAGGAGGTCTATCATCTAAAAGGAGGTATTCTAAAATATCTTGAAGAAGTACCGGAGTCGGAAAGCAAGTGGTATGGCGAGTGCTTCGTGTTTGATAATCGCGTGACGGTAAACCACCGGCTGGAGAGGGGTTCCTTTGATCAGTGCCATGCTTGTCGCATGCCAATTACAGAGCAAGACAAATTGAGTGAGCATTATCAGCCAGGCGTCAGTTGCCACTATTGCATTGATAAGCACTCGCCAGATCAGCACACGCGTTATGCTGAGCGCGAGCGTCAGATAGAACTGGCGAAACGTCGCGGCGAAGAACATCTCGGCCAATCTGTAAAGGCAACTATCGAACGGCGTCGGAAGGAAAAGCTTGGTTTCAAGAAGTTGCAGCGAGATTGTGAGAAGTACAAATCTTGACCAAGAGAATTTTAAGAAATAGGAGACAAATTTGAATAAAGATGAACATCCACCGGTTGTGAGTCCTTACGGCGATTTTCTTGGCATTCAGATTTGTGAGCTAACTGCCGGGCGGGCTATCTGCGCGGTTACACTAATGGATCATCATCTCAACAATGGTGGTCGAGTGCATGGAGGTGTCCTAACATCTCTTGCGGACACTGCCGCAGGTGCCGCTGTTCGGACTATGCGCCCGGCCGGCAAATCTTCAGCAACCACTGATCTTAATATCGCATTCATCCGCCCTCCGATGGGTGATAGGCTTGTGGCCGATGCACAGGTGATTCACGCCGGTAAAGCCCTGTTTCGAACCGAAATTAACGTTTGCTGCGGTGACAAAACGGTTGCCAGGGCTAATGCAACCTTCATGCTTGTTTCGCCGCTGTCCGGTACCTGAGTTGGGCATAGCGACGTCATTTTCGATACCTGCGGCCTGAGCAATCCTACCCGGAACTGAGTAAATCTTTTCCCGGCTGTTGCTCGACAAGGGTTGAATGCTCTCATCGTGCAGATTTATAAAAGCAGGCTGACCGGAGATCGCTCCGCCTAACTCACTCCACGTCAACATCGTTTGTACTCTTCACGCTATGGTCTTGCTTGTAGAGGTGTGTCAGTACCAAGATTTCGTGGAGTATTCTCAGGCCTAGTAGTTAGAAGCGTCGGCTATTCGGGCCAAGAGTACCGAAAAACCATGCCCTCGGTCGAGGCGCTCGCGATCGCTGATGTTCTTTCGCTCAGACCAGCAGGCGTAGCCAGAGCTATGCTGAGCCACTGGCCAGCTTTATTTTATTAAGCCACAGAATAGGCCATGGCGAAGGAGACCAGTTGCCAAGTGGCTCGAATGAGCTCGAGAGTGTGTCGAAGTTCGTTGAGGCACTTCAGTTTATAGTCGAGTCGAATTTCTAGACAGCGAGCATCGGTTACCCAGAGGCATCGATGCGGTTTGTCTTAGTGAGTCGCTTTTCTTGATTCCAGCCCTCGCGGCTGGTTGAACCGGCAAAAAAGGGTCGTGATCTTGCTCGCCGCCAAGCGTATCAACTCAGAAAACTACCGGAAGCGTTGCATCCCAGTTTGTGGAATTGATGTTGTAACTACGGGCCCAATACCCATGATTTGAACAATCACTTCTTCATCCTTGGCCATGTCATAATGGTGGCCGCCCGGCGGCTGATAGAGAAAAGTACCCTCCGGTACTGCGACCATATTCTCTGGGTCGTAGACAC
>MDTD01143060.1_pt1 | contig 37428 bp, 30 predicted proteins | sample 811221 | NCBI WGS metagenome assembly MDTD01 (sample SAMN05326646, study PRJNA326480) | marine metagenome | isolation source: seawater | place: Pacific Ocean: South West | collected 2011
ATTACCGCGGCAAGTGCCGCGGCGGCGGCCAGACGTTGCAGCTTCGGCCGCCCCGCTGAACCGCGCCGCCGCTGTCGCGCGAGAGCCGGGGCGTGCGCCGCCGCAGCCTCGGCGAACGGCGCCGACGACCAGAGCGCGTCAACCTTTCGATATGCCTCGGCACGGGCCGGCGCACTTCTGAGCCACTGCTCGAACGCGTGCCTGTCGCCGTCGGTGACGTCGTCGCTCCGAAGACGGGCGAACCAGGCCACGGCCTCCGCGCGTGCGGTCCGCCGATCGACCGAGGCGGTTCCGTCGGCGCTCAAGTTTCGCTCTCCTCTTCCGCCATCGCCTCGACGCAATGGAGCAAGGCGACGCTCACATTCTGTTGCACGGCGCTTTCCGAGATGCCGAGTTCATGCGCGATCCGGCGGTAAGTCCAGCCGTGGATCTTGTGGAGGACCAGAATCTCGCGGCGCCGGGTCGAGAGACCGGCCATCGCTCGCGACAAGCGGTCCAGCATCTCGCGGTCGCGCACCACCGCCTCGGGGGAGGGTTCCGCAGACGCTATCGAGTCCATCGTCCGGCCATCTTCGTCGTCCAGTTCCCGGCGCACCCGGCGCTGTCGCAGGTGATCGAGCGCCAGGTTCCGCGCGGTGCGGTACAGGAACGGCTGCAACGCCCCGACTTCCCCCTTGGCGGTGGCCGTCGCGACCTTGACGTACGCCTCCTGTGCCAAGTCCTCCGCCGTATGCGTACACCCGACGATGCGGTTGACCAGCCAGACGAGGCTTTTGCGATGCGCCTGAAAAAGATCGCCCAGAGCGCGCTGGACCATGTCGACCGCCACTGTCCCACGACCCCGCAGTCCGCCAAGAGCACTAATGGATAATGCGTCTTAGTCGCAAAAGAAAGCGCCGAAAGGGATCGTCATGGCGAGGGCGGCCACGGCCCCTCCCAACCCTCCCCCTGAAGGGAGAGGGCTTCTGTACGAGCTTGGGGCAAGGTTGCGAGCTTAGCCGGCTATCGCACCGGCGTTTCTGAAGGGCGCCGCCCTCGGTCCTCTCCCTTCAGGGGGAGGGTTGGGAGGGGGTCCGCCACCGCCTGGGACTATCCGACCCGCGCCAGCCTGGGCGGGGCGAAGACCGGGCGGTGGGCGTCGTTGCCCTGGTAGCGCTCGACGGCGATCAGACAGGTATGGGCCGCGCAGCCCTGGCCCAAGGACGAGCTGCCCTTGTCGAGGGTGAGCACGTTCGGGTTGCCGGCGATCTCGAGCGGCCGTTCGGACTCGTCCGCGGGCTGGTACCACGAGCCGGTGGGCAGTACGACGACGCCGGGACGGACGGCGTCGGTGACGCCCGCCGACGCCAGGCATTCGCCGCGGCCGTTCCATAGCCGGACCGTGTCGCCGTCCTCGATGCCGAGCCGCCGGGCGTCGGCGGGATTGATGCGCGCGACCTCCCGCCCGTCGACCTTGGTGGCGAGGCTCAGGGCGGCGAAGTCGAGCTGGCTGTGGAGCTTGCCGGACGGCTGGTGCGAGATCAGATGGAACGGCAGCTTCGCGGTCGCGTCCTTATCGCCCAGCCATTCGGCCGGCGCCAGCCACGCCGGGTGCGGCGGGCAGTCGGCATAGGCGAGCCCGGCCAGCCGCTCGCTGTAGAGGACGATGCGGCCGGTTTCGGTCCCCAGCGGGTGGGCGTCGGGGTCCTCGCGGAACGCGGCGAGGCCGGTGTGCTGCGCCTTGACCGGCACCTTGGCATAGCCCTGCTCCCAGAAGGTCTCGAAGTCGGGGAGGTCGAAGCCGTGGCGCTGGCGCGCGTCGCGACGGGCGTCGTCGTAGAGGCGCTCGACCCACTGCATCTCGTCGAGTCCCTCGCTGAACGCCTCCTCGACGCCCAGGCGCGCGGCGATGCCGCGGACGATGTCGTAGTCGGGGCGCGACTGTGCGACCGGCGTGATCGCCTGCTTCATCGCCAGGATGAAATCGCAGCGCTTGTTGCCTGCCAGATCGTTGCGCTCGATGGAAGTCGTCGCGGGCAGGACGATGTCGGCATGGCGCGCGGTCGCGGTCCAGAACGGCTCCTGCACCACCACCGTGTCCGGCCGCACCCAGCCGCGCTTCAGGCGGTTGATGTCCTGGTGATGATGGAACGGGTTGCCGCCCGCCCAGTAGATGAGGCGGGTATCGGGATAGACGTGCTCCTTCCCGTCATAGGTGAAGGGAGCGCCGGGGTTGAGCAGCAGGTCGGTGATGCGGGCGACGGGGATGAAGCTCGATATCGCCTTCCGGCCCTGGGACATGGCCGGCGACCGGGACACCGCGAACGGTGCACCGACTCCGCCCAGCGACCCATAGCCGAAGCCGACGCCGCCGCCGGGAAGGCCCATCTGGCCGATCACCGCAGCGAGGCCGATGCCGGCCCAGAACGGCTGCTCGCCATGGTCGGCGCGCTGCAGGCTCCAGCTCACCGACAGCATGCTGCGCTTCGCCGTGAGGGCGGCAGCAAGTTCACGGATACGGCCGGCATCGATGTCGGTGATGCGGGCGGCCCAGGCAGCGTCCTTCGGGGTGCCGTCGCTCTCGCCCTTCAGATAGGCGAGGAAGGCGTCGCCGCCGCTGCAATAGCGGTCGAGGAAACCGGCGTCGTGGCAGCCGGCAGCAACGATCTCGCCGGCGAGGCCCAGCATCAGCGCGGTGTCGGTGTTGGGCCGGACAGGCCACCACTCGGCCTCCAGCCAGTCCGGCAGGTCGTCCCGGCAGGGCGAGACCAGGATCACCCGGACGCCGCGGGCCTTCATCCGCCGCAGGTCGTCTTCCAGCGTATGGCGGGCGATGCCTCCGGACTCGTTCTGCGCGGTCCGCGGGCTCATGGCGCCGAACACCACCAGGATGTCGGCGTGCTCGACCACCGAATCGAGCGTGTTCGAGCGGCCGTTGGCGAAGCTTTCGTCGCCCAGCGTCCAGCGCAGCATGACGACGCCGGCGGCAATGCTGTAGGTGTCGACATGGCCGGTATAGCCGCCGACGAGGTTGAGCATGCGCTTGACCTGGGTCGGCGCGTGATGGAAGCGCCCGGCGCTGGTCCAGCCATAGGAGCCGGCGAAGATCGAAGCGTTGCCGAAGCGGGTCCGCACCCGGTCGATCTCACCCGCGACCAGGGCCGTCGCCTCGTCCCAGGAGACAGGAACGAAGGGCTCGCGGCCCCGTCCCGCGCCATCGCTCCGCTCGCGGTCCTTGAGCCAGCCCTCGCGCACCATCGGCTGCGGCACGCGGAGGGCCGGGTCGGCCCATTCGGCCACCGACTTGATGATCGGCGACGGCGAGGGGTCCTCGGGGAAGGGCTCGACGCCGACGATGTTGCCGTTCTCGACCAGAAGCGAGAAGGCGCCCCAATGGGTGCAGTGCGGAACGCGGCGAACGGTCATGACTTGGTCCTCGGATCAGCGGTGAGCCCTTCTCCGCCCACCGGGGGAGAAGGGTTTGGGATGAGGTGGGGGACGGCAGTCGTCTCAAGCAAGCCCATCGACGATTTCGCCTGAGGCTCCCCCCGCCTCACCCTGCCCTCTCCACCCCCGAGGGCGGAGAGGGTTCTTCCTAGAAATTCTCGGGCAGCTCCATGCCCAGCAGCAGGAAGCTCAGGCTCTTGCCGTGGAGGTCCTGGCCGAGCGACGCGGTGACGCCGCCGCCCTTGATATGGTCGACGATGAAGTTGAGGGCGCGGAGCTTCGGGAGTTCGTAACGGCGGACGGGGCCGTCGGCCACCACCTTGAACCGCTCCATCACCGCCTCCGGCGTCAGCGCCCGCTTCAGCCTCTCGAACCCGGCCTCGTCATAGGCGATCACCGAGATGTTGACGGCGTGCCCCTTGTCCCCCGCCCGCCCATGCGCGAGGTCGTAAACCCTGGTCATGCCGCCGTCCTTTCAATGTCGCCGTTGCGAACCGCAGGCGAAGCGTTCCGGCCCCGATTAATCATGCGCTGCAGCCCAACCCGATCGTCGTTCCCGCGAAGGCGGGAACCCAGACGACAGTGCGACGGCCTCTGGATGCCCGCCTTCGCGGGCATGACGGAGAGAGGGCGGCGGCGGGTCGTGCCGCTCCCCGCAAGACGGTGCGGGATCATCATGCCGCCTCCACCATCTCGACACGCATGTCGACGAAGCGCCGTTCCAGCAGCACCGACTGGACAGCGTAGATCTCCTTCACCTGCCTGAAGTCTCCGGCGCCGCCCGCGGGGCCGTTGGTGAGCAGGGTTTCGGTCTCCAGCCCGACGGCCTCGGCGGCACGGCGGTTGTCGGTGCGGCCGACGATGCGGAGGCGGACCTCGTAGGGCTCCGTCCGTCCGTCGGCCGGCCCGTGCAGACTCTCCATGCCAATGAGCTCGATGCGCATCTCGTCGTAGAGGAAGCCGCGCAGTTTCAACCGCTCGCGCACCACCTCACCCGCCAGACGCGCCCGCGCCACCGCGTTGGGGCCGCCATAGGAGATCTGGCCCTCGCCGAAGAAGCCGTCGGGATAGCCGACGCTCACCTTGTAGGTCGGCGTCCGCGGATTGGCGCGCGCGCCCCGCGCCCGCACCCGGTCCGGTCCGACCTCGTCGAAATCGACATCGGTGATGTCGAGCACGCAGTCGGGCGTGATGTAGGCGGTGGGGTCGTGGAGTTCGTAGAGAAGCTGCTCGGTGCAGGTCATGCGATCGACGCGCCCGCCCGAACCCTCGGCCTTGGAGACCGTCACCTGGCCATCGCTGGTGATGTCGGCGAAGGGAAAGCCGAGGCGAGCGAGGTCGGCGACGTCCTTCCGCCCCGGATCGGCGAAATAGCCGCCCGTCACCTGCCCGGCGCATTCCAGAAGATGGCCGGCGAGCGTCGCCTGGGCGAGCAGCCCGTAGTCGTCATAGGACCAGCCGAAGCTGTGGAGCAGCGGCCCGACGAACAGCGACGGGTCGGCGACGCGTCCCGTCATGACGACCTCGGCCCCGGTATCCAGCGCCTGCTTGATGCCGTCGGCGCCGAGATAGGCGTTGGCGGACGCCATCCGCGGCAGGATCGATTCCAGCGGCTCGCCGGTCTCGATCAGGGTGAGGCCGGGCATGGCCTCCAGCACCTCGCGGACGTCGTCGCCCAGCAGCACGGCGACGCCGATGCCGGGGACGCCCTCCTCTTCGGCCACCTTCAGCACCTGCTTCGCCGCCGCCCGCGGGTTCGCGGCGCCCATGTTGCTGACGATCCTGACGCCGCGCTCGACGCTCGCCTTGAGGACGCCGCGGATGCGGTCGACCAGCAGCGGATTGTAGCCGCGCTCCGGATTCTGGAGCATCGCCTGGGTCTCGCGGGCGATGGTCCGCTCGGCCAGGCATTCGAAGGCGAGGAAGTCGATGTCCCCGCGCTCGACCAGCTCCAGCGCCGGCTCCCAGCGATCGCCGGCATAACCCGCACCGGCGCCGATCCGAACCTTATCCATCGTCATCCCTATACCGTCGCGATCGGCGTTGCCGGCGATCCCACCGCCCCCGGCAGGCGGAGCGGCGGGGCCGTGAGGAGAAATCTGTTGCGTCCGTTGGCGCGCAGCCAAGTCGCGAGCTCGGCCAGATACCAGATCTCGCCGAGATGGATGCCGAGCTTGAACAGGCAATGCTCGTGGAGCGGCAGGGCCGCGTGCTTGCCTCCGACCGGACGGGACGGGACGCGCTCGACCGCGTAGTTGTCGGCGACGAGAACCGACAGGCCGCTGTCGGTGATCCATTGCAGCAGGCGATCGTCGCGCCCGTCGAGCGCCGCGCATGAACTGGCGAGGCGATCCCCGTCCGGATCGCGGTTCATCGACAGAATGAGGTCGGCGAAGCCGGTGTAGAGGCAGACCATGTCGCCGGTCTCGACCGCGACCCCGTCCGAATCGCAGATCCGCATCAGGTCGTCATAGCCGACCGTCGCCGCCGTCTCGCCGTAGTGGCGCTCAAGGTCGATCATAACCGCGCGGCCCTGGACGCAGGCCTCGGCCATGTTCTCGATGCCGAGCGCGCCGGCCTGGGTACCTTCATGCGGGATCGTCCCGTTCTCGGCGGTCGGGCCGTGCATGTCGGTCTCGGCGCGGTAGCCGTTGTAGTAGACCTTCTCCGCCACCCCGTCGCCGTCGGCATCGAACTGGCTGCCGACATGGGTGAGGCTGTCCCATTGCGTCGAATACTGGAGATGGATCATCGCCAGGTCGTCGCAGACGACGTCGGTGTTGTCCGGGTTCTCCAGCGCGAAGGGATAGTTGAAGTTCGCCTTGCCGCCGCGGTTGGTCGCGAACAGGCGCGGCGGGAAACGGCGGGGGTTGAGCTTGTTGCCGCCGGGATAGTCGAGCGGGAGGCTCAGGCAAAAGGTCCGCCCTTCACGGACCTCGGCGATCCCCTGAAGGACCTTCTCCGGCGTGATGAGATTGAGGCGTCCGCGCTGATCGTCGGGGCCGAAATCGCCCCAGTTCGACCCCGGCGGCCGGTTCTTCCAGCGCGGCTCCACACTGCCCTCCCTGTTTCTTGTCGTTGCGGCAAGACTGTAGCCGCGGCCGCCCGACCCCGTCAAAACCGTTGCGCACAGCCGAGGTCGGCAGCGTTTGCAGGTTGCCGTCCGCGCCACCGCCTCCCTACCATGAGCTTCGAACCAATCAGGGAGACGACGAGCCGATGTCGGACGCGGATTCGGGACAGCCTTCGGAAATCGAGCAGCAGTACAACCCGCGCCTGGCGGTGCCGGGCTTCGAGGCCTTCTTCCAGGCCGATGCCGAGCGCAGCGCGGCGACCCGCGAGCGGCGGGCGCACCGCGCCGATGTCCGCTATGGCGACGGACCGCTGCAGACGCTCGACGTCTTCCCCGGACCGAAGACGGACGGACCGATCCATGTCTTCATCCATGGCGGCTATTGGCGGGCGCTCGACAAGGCGAGCTATTCCTTCGTCGCCGACACCTTCTGCGACGCTGGCGCGACGACGGTGCTGCTGAACTACGACCTGTGCCCGGCGGTCACCGTCGACACGGTGGTCGCCGAGACCCTGGACGGGCTCGCCTGGGTCTATCGCAATGCGCAGGACCTCGGCGGCAACCCCGACCGCATCTGCATCTCCGGCCATTCCGCCGGTGCCCATCTCGCGGCGATGGCCCTGGCCCATGACTGGAGCCGCCACGACCTGCCGGCAACGCCGTTCAAGGCCGCGGCCCTGATCAGCGGCATCTACGACCCGATGCCGGTGCTGGAGATCGCCGCCAACGCCGACATCCGCCTAGATGCCGACATGGCCCAGCGCAACAACGCCATCACCCACCTGCCCCGCCCCGGCACGCCGTTCATCGTCGCGGTCGGGGGCGGCGAGACCCGCGACTGGATCAGACAGTCGAGCGACTATCACGAGGCCTGCCGCGCCGCCGGCCTCCAATCCACGTACATGCGTGTCGGCACCGACCACCATTTCTCGATCACCGATCGCCTCGCCGATCCCGACCATCCGATGACGCGGGCAATCATCGGACAGATGGGGCTCTAGCGGGCATCGGCCGCAACGCTCCGCGTCCGGCGCCTGTCCTATGACAATTGCCGATCATCGGAGACAGAGCATGACCCCACCAGCAATCCGCACCGCCCTCGCCCGCCTCGTCCTGGGCACGGTCCTCATCGGCCTGCTCTCGGCGTCGTCCTGCCGCACCGCCGGCCACGGCTCGGGCAGCGACGTCGGCGCCGCCGGCTCTGTGTCGATCGACCTGCCGTAGCCCACCTATTTCATCGTCCTCCGGCTTGACCGGAGGACCCACGGCACTGTCCGGTTCTCTAGCGTCCGAGGCGGAAGAACGCAGAACGATGCCAAGCGACTTCGCCTGGAATCCCGAACGTCATGTATCGTTGCGACGTTCGGTAGATCCTCCGGTCAAGCCGGAGGACGACGAGGTGGTGGGGAGATGCGCACCCACCGCGCCGCCTCCCATGCGCCGTGGGCGATTGCTCGCTGTCGGCGCGGGGGCTAATGTCGGCGCCGTGATCGACCTCGCTTCCATCAAACGCATCCCGCCATGGCCTTCGACGGACTGAGGCTGCCGCCGGCGCTGCTGCCGCCCGAGGCGGAGGCGTTGCGGGGTGAGGTGCGGGCCTTCATCGCCGAGACCCGCGACGCGCTAGGCTGGACGGCGCAGTCCAATTTCGCCACCAGCTTCTCGGCCGCGTTCAGCCGCCGTCTCGGCGCCAAGGGCTGGATCGGCATGACCTGGCCCAAGGCCTATGGCGGGGCCGAGCGCAGTTATCTCGAACGCTATGTGGTGATCGAGGAGCTGCTGGCGGCCGGCGCGCCGGTCGGGGCGCACTGGGTCGCCGACCGCCAGAGCGGGCCACTGCTGCTGCGCTTCGCCACCGAGGCCCAGAAACAGGACATCCTGCCCCGGATCACCCGCGGCGAATGCTACTTCTCGATCGGCATGAGCGAGCCCGATTCGGGCTCGGACCTCGCGTCCGTCAGGACGCGGGCGGAGAAGGTCGAGGGCGGCTGGAGCCTCACCGGCACCAAGGTCTGGACCAGCAACGCCCACTACAACCACTACATGATCGCCCTCTGCCGCACCGCGCCCGCGAGCGAGGACCGGCATGCGGGCCTGAGCCAGTTCCTGGTCGACCTGAAGAGCGACGGCCTTTCCATCCGCCCGATCCGCAATCTCTCCGGCGCCCACGACTTCAACGAGGTGGTGCTGGATGGGGTCTTCGTGCCCGAGGAAGGGCTGATCGGCCGCGAGGGCGAGGGCTGGGCGCAGGTGACCAGCGAGCTCGCCTACGAGCGCAGCGGGCCCGAGCGGTTCCTCTCCACCTTCCGCCTGTTCGCCGAGCTGGTCCGCGCCGTCGGCCCCGCCCCCGACCGACGGGCGGCGGAAGCGATCGGGCGGCTGACCGTGCATCTGTGGACGCTCCGCACCATGTCGCTATCGGTCGCGAGCCTGCTGCAGTTCGGCCGCTCGCCCGACGTCGCGGCGGCCGTGGTGAAGGAAGTCGGCAACCGGTTCGAGCGCGAGGTCGCCGAGGCGGCGCGGCTGATCTGTCCGGTGGAGCCCGACCTCGGCGACAGCGGCGGGCTCAGCGGCTTCGCCGACACGCTGGCGGACGCCGTGCTGCAGCTCCCGTCCTTTACCCTCCGCGGCGGCACCACCGAGATCATGCGCTCGATCATCGCCCGCGAGCTCGGCCTCCGATGAACGAAGAGACCACCCTCATCGCCGAGACCGCAGAGCGACTGTTCGCCGACCTGTCGACGCCCGAGACGGTGAACGCCGCCGAGCAAGGCACCTGGCCGGCAGCCCTGTGGGACGCCTTCGCCGAGACCGGCCTCGGCAGCATCCTGGTCCCGGAATCGCTGGGAGGCGCCGGCGGGGACGTCGCCCACGCCGCCGCCATCCTGCGCGCCGCCGCCCGCCACGCGGTGCCGGCACCGGTTGCCGAGACGATGCTAGCCGGCTGGGTCGCCGGGATGACCGGGATCGTGGTGCCGGACGGTCCCGCATCCTTCGCCGTCGGACGCGGCGGCCATGACGGGCCGCGGCTGCACGATGGACGCCTGACAGGCTGCCTGCACCGCACGCCCTGGGGCCGGGCGGTGGAGACCCTGGTCGTCGTCATCGACGGCGCGGTCGCCCTGGTGCCGACCGGCGACGCCGGCCTGGTCGAAGGCCGCAATCTTGCCGGCGAGCCCCGCGACGACCTCACCTTCGACGATGTTCCGGTGGCTGCCGCCGCTGCGGCCGAGGGGCTAGACGCCGTCCGTGCCTATCGTCTCGGCGCCCTGTTCCGTGCGGTGCAGATTGCCGGCGGGCTGGAGCGCATCCTCGAGATGGCCGTTCAGTATGCCGGCGAGCGCAAGCAGTTCGGCCGCCCGCTCGCCAAGTTCCAGGCCATCCAGCACCAGCTCGCGATCCTCGCCGGCCAGACGACCGCGGCCAACGCCGCGACCGACGCCGCCGTCGCGGCGGTCGGCAGCAAGGCAGAAGACTTCGCCGTCGCGGCCGCCAAGGCACGGGCCTCGGAGGCCGCGGGCGAAGGTGCCGCGATCGCCCACCAGGTCCACGGCGCCATGGGCTTCACCCACGAGCACAGCCTGCACCAGGTGACGCGCCGCCTGTGGTCGTGGCGGGAGGAGTTCGGGAACGAAGCGGTCTGGACCGGCCATCTCGGCAGGGCAATCGCCGCCGGCGGCGCCGACGCCCTGTGGCCGACCATCGTCGGCGCCTGACCACCCTCTCACCCCGCGGTACCCTTGCCTGACCTGAAACCCCTGTTCTGGCCCGAGAGCGTCGCCATCGTCGGCGCCTCGCCCGACCCGGTGAAGATCCGCGGCCGGCTGCTCGACATGCTGATCCGCCGCCGCTTCCCCGGCCGGCTGCTGCCGGTCAATCCGAATTACGGCGAGATCCAGGGCCTTCCCGCCTATCCCGCGATCACCGCGGTACCGGGACCGGTCGACCTCGCCTTGATCGCCATTCCCGCCGCCCAGGTGCCCGACGCGCTGTCGGCCTGCGCCGCGGCGGGGGTGAAGAGCGCGGTGGTCTACAGCTCGGGCTTCGCCGAGGCCGGTGCGGAGGCGCGCGCGCTTCAGGACCGCATCGCCGCGGTGGCGCAGGAGACCGGCCTCGCCGTCGTCGGGCCCAACGCGGTCGGCGTCTACAACGTCCTCGGCCGGATGGCGGCGAGCTTCAGCCCGGGCGTCCTCGCCGAGGAGGCGGAGGGCGCGGGCGTCGGCCCCAGGAGCCGCATCGCCGTGGTCTCGCAGAGCGGCGGCATCGGCTTCTCGATCTTCAATCGCGGCGTCCGCCGCGGCCTCGCCTTCAGCCATGTGGTGACCAGCGGCAACGAGGCCGCGCTGGGGACGCTCGATTTCGTCGACTACCTGATCGACGACGAGGCGACCGGGGCCTTCGTCCTGTTCCTGGAAGGAATGCGCAACGCCGACCGCTTTCTCGCCGTCGCCGCGCGCGCGGCGGAGGCCGGAAAGCCACTGATCGTCGCCAAGGTCGGCCGCTCGGGCGCGGCGAAGCGCGCCGCCGCCTCGCACACCGCCAGCATGGTCGGCGCCGACACCGCCTATGACGCCGTCTTCCATCATGCCGGCGTCATTCGCGCCGAGGATCAGGACGAGCTTCTGGACTATGCCGCGGCCTTCACCAGCCAGCCGCTCGCCAAGGGGCGGCGCGTCGGCATCGTCACCATCACCGGTGGCGGCGGCGCCTGGATGTCGGATGCCCTCACCGCCCATGGCCTGGAAATCCCGGAGCTCGACGCGGCGCGGCAGGCCGAGGTCCGGCAGTTCATTCCCGCCTATGGCGCGGCCTCGAACCCGATCGACATCACCGCCCAGGCGATGGAGACGGGCGGACGCACCAAGGCGATCGAGATCCTTTACGACTGCCCCGCCATCGACACGATCGTGGTCGTGGCGACCTTGGCCGACCAGTCGACGCTTCTGGCCGAGCATGACGACCTGCTGAAGATCGCCGCCAGGGCCGAGAAGCCGATCCTGTTCTATTCCTACACCATCCCGACACCCGAGAACCTGCGCCTGCTGGCGGCCGCCGGCATCCCGGTCTACACGACGCTCCACGGCTGCGCCCGCGCGGTCGCCGGCCTCGCCGACTACCATGCCTTCCTGAGCGCCAGGGCGGCAAAGCTGGCAGCAGACGATGGGCCGCCACCTCCGCGCATTGCCGCCGATCGGCCGGTGCTCACCGAGCACGAGGCGGCCCCGATCCTTGCCGCCATGGGAATTCCCACCGCCGAGGGCCGGCTGGTCACCGACGAAGCTGCCGCCGTCGAGGCAGCCGAAGCGCTCGGCTATCCCGTCGTCCTCAAGGCCCAGTCGCCGGCCATTCTCCACAAGACAGAGATCGGCGCGGTCGCCGTCGGCATCGCCGACCCGGACGCCCTTCGCGCCGCCTACCGCCGGATCGCGGCGGCTGCGGAGGAAGCCGCGGGCGCCGATGCCGTCGACGGCATCCTGGTCCAGCGGATGATGCCCAAGGGGCGGGAGATGATCGCCGGGGTGGTCGCCGACCCCGATTTCGGTCCGCTGGTGATGGTCGGCCTGGGCGGCATCCATGTCGAGGCGATGCGCGACGTCGCCTTCGCGCCGGTGCCGATCACCCGCGCCCAGGCGACGGCGCTGATCGGCCGCCTGCACGGCCGCCCGCTGCTCGACGCCCTTCGCGGCGCCCGGGCGGCCGACATTCCTGCGCTCAGCGATCTGCTGGTCGCCCTGTCCCGCCTCGCCGACGCGAATCGTGACCGCATCGCCGAGATCGACCTCAACCCGGTCGCCCTCTACGACGAAGGCGAAGGCTTGGCCGTGCTCGATGCGCTGATCGTCATGCGGGCGGAGGTTGCTTCACACTAACTTCGACTGTCGCCCCCGCGCAGGCGGGGGCCCAGCGCGCGGCATGGTCTCTGGGTTCCCGCCACCCGCCTCCGCGGGCGCAGGCTTTGCGGGAACGACGAGAGAAACAAAACGGGGAGAGAGATGAGCCAGGACATCCTGCTCGACGTCGAGGACCGGGTCGCCACCGTCACCCTGAACCGGCCGGACAAGATGAACGCCTTCACCGTCAGCATGGTCGACCAGTGGGCGGCGGCGCTGGAGGAATGCGCGGCCCGCGACGATGTCGCGGTAATCGTGGTCACCGGCGCCGGCAAGGCGTTCTGCTCGGGCGGGGATATCGATCTCCTGATGCGCGCGCGCTCCGGCGCACGGCCCCTCGACCGCAAGAACGAGCTCGCCGAGCACGTCCATCGCATCCCCCTGCTGCTGGAGCGGATGGACAAGCCGGTGATCGCGGCGATGAACGGGGCGGCGGCCGGCGCAGGGCTCGACCTCGCCCTTATGTGCGACATCCGTTTCGCCGCCCAGTCGGCCAAGTTCGCCGAGACCTATACTAAGGTCGGGCTGGTGCCCGGCGCCGGCGGAGCGTGGATCCTGCCCCGCATCGTCGGCACGGCGAAGGCGCTGGAGCTGTTCTGGAGCGCGGATTTCATCGATGCCGCCGAGGCCGAACGCATCGGCCTCATCAACAAGGTACTACCGGACGGTGACCTGCTGGACCACACCTATGCCTTTGCCCGCCGCGTCGCCGACGGACCCCAACTCGCAGTGCGGGTCATCAAGCGCGCAGTCTATCAAGGCCAGCGCATGGAGCTGCGCCCCGCCCTCGACATGATTTCCTCGCACTACGCGATCGTCACCGACAGCGACGACCATAAGGAAGCCGTCGCCGCCTATCTGGAGAAGCGGAAGCCGCAGTTCGGGAAGCGATGAACCGCGCCGCCGATCAAGGCGGCGCGGAGGCTCAGTCCCGCAGATCCTCCCACAGCTCCTTCACCTTGGCGAAGAAGCCCTGCGAGGCGGGGTGGGTCTCGCCCGTTTCTTCCTTTTCGAACTCGCGGAGGAGTTCCTTCTGGCGGGCGGTGAGGTTCACCGGCGTCTCCACCACCGCCTCGACCATCATGTCGCCCACGCCCGCGCCGCGGAGCGCCGGCATGCCCTTGCCGCGCAGGCGGAACTGGTGGCCGCTCTGCGTGCCTTCAGGGATGGTGATGCGGGCACGATCGCCTTCCAGCGTCGGCACCTCGACCACACCGCCGAGCGCCGCCTTGCTGAACGGCAGCGGTACCCGGCAGCGGATGTTGGCGCCGTCGCGCTGGAACACCGGGTGCGGCGCGATCGAGAGGAAGATGTAGAGATCGCCCGCCGGTCCGCCGCGCATGCCGGCCTCGCCTTCGGAGGCGAGGCGGATGCGGGTGCCGTCCTCGACACCGGGCGGGATGTTGACCGACAGGTGCTTTTCCTTTCGCACCCGGCCGCCGCCGCCGCATTCGCGGCAGGGGTCCTTGATCACCCGACCGTTGCCATGACAGGAGGGGCAGGTGCGCTCGATGGTGAAGAAGCCCTGCTGTGCCCGCACCTTGCCCATGCCGTGGCAGGTCTCGCAGGTGGTCGGCTGAGAGCCCTCGGCAGCGCCGGTGCCGCTGCAGGCTTCACAGGCAACTGCAGTGGTGGTTCGGATGGAGGTCTGCTTGCCGTTGAAGGCGTCGTCGAGCGTGATCTCCAGATTGTAGCGAAGATCGGCGCCGCGGACGCCGCCGCCGCGCGGATTGCGCCGCCCCATGAAATCGCCGAACAGATCGTCGAAGACGTCGGCGAAGCTGCCGGCCGCGAAGTCGAACCCGCCGGCCCCGGCGCGCGGCCCGCCGGCTCCGCCGTCGAACGCGGCATGGCCGAAGCGGTCATAGGCCGCCCGGCGCTGATCGTCCTTGAGGACGTCGTAGGCTTCGCTGACTTCCTTGAACTTGTGTTCGGCCGTTTCGTCGCCCGGATTGCGATCCGGATGATGCTGCATGGCGAGCTTGCGGTAGGCCCGCTTCAGCTCGTCCTGAGACGCATCACGACTTACCCCCAGGATTTCGTAGTAGTCGCGCTTGGCCATAGGCTACCCGAAAGAAGTGGGCGCCGCCCTGTTATGGGCGGCGCCGGTCGACAACCAAAAACAGAGAAGCATACCCCGGAAAGAGGGGATTACTTCTGGTCCTTGTCGTCCTTGACTTCCTCGAAGTCGGCGTCGACCACGGTGTCGTCGTTCGCCTGCGACCCGGCCTCCGGCTGCTCGGCGCCGCCGGCCTGCTCCTGCTGGGCCTTGTACATGGCCTCGCCGAGCTTCATCGCCACCTGATTCAGCGCCTCGATCTTGCTGTCGATCGCCGCCGGGTCCTCGCCCTCGCTCGCCGTCTTGAGATCGGCCACCGCCGCCTCGACCGCCGACTTGTCCTCGGCCGAGATTTTGTCGCCGTACTCGCTGAGCGTCCGCTCCGTCGAGTGGATCAGGCTGTCGGCAGCATTGCGCTTCTCGACCAGCTCGCGCCGCTTCTTGTCCTCGCCGGCGTGGGCTTCGGCGTCCTTCACCATCCGTTCGATCTCGTCGTCGGCGAGACCGCCCGAGGCCTGGATGCGGATCTGCTGCTCCTTGCCGGTGGCCTTGTCCTTCGCCGAGACGTTGACGATGCCGTTGGCGTCGATGTCGAAGGTGACCTCGATCTGCGGCACACCGCGCGGCGCCGACGGGATACCGACGAGGTCGAACTGACCGAGCAGCTTGTTGTCGGCCGCCATCTCGCGCTCGCCCTGGAAGACGCGGATGGTCACCGCAGTCTGGTTGTCCTCGGCGGTCGAGAAGGTCTGGCTCTTCTTGGTCGGGATCGTCGTGTTGCGATCGATCAGCCGGGTGAACACACCGCCCAGCGTCTCGATACCGAGCGACAGCGGTGTCACGTCGAGCAGCAGCACGTCCTTGACCTCGCCGCCCAGCACGCCGGCCTGGATCGCGGCGCCGATGGCGACGACCTCGTCCGGGTTCACGCCCTTGTGCGGCTCGCGGCCGAACAGGTTCTTCACCGTCTCGATGACCTTGGGCATGCGGGTCTGGCCGCCGACCAGAATCACGTCGTCGATCTCGCTGGCCGAAAGGCCCGCGTCCTTCAGGGCCGCCTTGCACGGGTCGATGGTCCGCTGCACCAGATCGTCCACCAGCGCTTCCAGCTTGGAGCGGGTGAGCTTCATGGTGAGATGCTTCGGCCCGCTCTGATCGGCGGTGATGAACGGCAGGTTGACCTCGGTCTGGACGCTGCTGGACAGCTCGATCTTGGCCTTCTCCGCAGCCTCCTTCAGGCGCTGGAGGGCCAGCCGGTCGTTGCGGAGATCGATCCCCTGCTCCTTCTTGAACTCGTCGGCGAGGTAGTCGACGATCCGGCGGTCGAAGTCCTCGCCGCCGAGGAAGGTGTCGCCGTTGGTCGCCTTCACCTCGAAGACGCCGTCGCCGATCTCCAGGATCGAAATATCGAAGGTGCCACCGCCCAAGTCGTAGACCGCGATGGTGCCGGCGCCGCGCTTCTCGAGACCGTAGGCCAGGGCCGCCGCCGTCGGCTCGTTGATGATGCGAAGCACCTCGAGCCCGGCGATCTGGCCGGCGTCCTTGGTCGCCTGGCGCTGGGAGTCGTTGAAGTAGGCGGGAACGGTGATGACGGCCTGGCTGACGGTCTCCCCGAGATGGCGCTCGGCGGTCTCCTTCATCTTCTGCAGGATGAAGGCGCTGATCTGGCTCGGCGCGTATTTCTGGCCGCGGCTCTCGACCCAGGCGTCGTTGTTGTCCGCCTTGACGATCTGGTACGGCACCATGTCCTTGTCCTTGGCGACCGTAGGATCCTCGTAGCGCCGTCCGATCAGGCGCTTGATGGCGAAGAAGGTGTTTTCGGGATTGGTGACCGCCTGGCGCTTGGCCGACTGGCCGACCAGCCGCTCCTCGTCTTCCGTGAAGGCGACGATGGAGGGGGTCGTCCGCGCCCCTTCGGCGTTCTCGATCACCCGCGGAGTCTTGCCGTCCATGACGGCGACACACGAGTTGGTCGTGCCGAGATCGATACCGATGATCTTGCTCATGCTCTAATTTCCCCTTTGAACAGCAGGCGGAGCGTCACGGCCTCCTTCGCGAAGCGCCGTTGGCCCCGGTTTGGTTTTCAAAACGTCAGGGTCCCGCCGATATATAGGCATGGTTCTCCGCCGTGCAACCGAGGGATACAGCGGATTTCGGGGCCCATCCGGGCCTCAGGCCCGGGTGTCGACGCGCGACGTCTCCGACCGTTTCTTGACCACGCCGACCATCGCCGGACGCAGCAGCCGGTCGTGGATCACGTAACCCGGCTGAAGCACCGAAGCGACCGTCCCCGGCTCCTGGGCAGGGTCGTCGACCTCGAACATCGCCTGGTGGAAGTTGTGATCGAACGGCTCACCGGCCGGATCGACTCGCTTGATGCCGTGGCGTTCCATCGCCGTGGCGAGTTCGCGCATCGTCATTTCGACACCCTCGCTCAGCGACTTGAGCCGGGCATCCTCCTCACGCGCTTCCGCCGGAACCGCTTCGATCGCCCGCGCCAGGTTGTCGGCAACGTTCAGCATGTCGCGCGCGAAACCGGCCACGCCGTACTTCGCGGCGTCCTCGCGCTCGCGCTCGGCGCGGCGGCGCGTGTTCTCGGTTTCGGCGAGCGCCCGCAGAAGCTGATCCTTCAGGTTCGCGACCTCGCCTTCGAGCGCATTGATCCGCGCCGCAGGATCGTCCTGCCAGCCGTCGCCTTCCGGCCCTTCGGTGTCGTCAACCGGATCGGTCTCGGCTTCGGTCCGCTCGACCTCGTCTTCCGCCTTCTCGGGGCTGTCGTGATACTGACTCATTCGTCCTATCCGCTCTGGCTCAATTTCGGCAGCGTCCCGCCCAACAGCTTGGTGATCGCGCGGGCGGTGTAATCCACCATTGGAATGATCCGGGCATAATTGATCCGCGTCGGACCGACCACACCGATCGCTCCGAGAACGCGGGGATTCTCTTTCGACTGCGGGTTACCTAATGGCGCGACGACCAGAGAACAACCGGCAAGATCGAACAATCGGCTTTCGGCGCCGATGAAGACGTGAACGCCCGCCCCGCCGATCGTCGAATCGATCAGCCGGACAAGATCCTTCTTGCGCGACAGGGCGCCGAACAGCTTTCGAATACGTTCGAGATCGCCCAGTGCGCTGACGTCCTCGAACAGATTGGCCCGGCCACGCAGGATCAGCCGCTCCTTCTCCATCTCCTGCGGTCCGGCGGGCAGCGCGATGCCGGCCGCCACCACCTTGCGCGTCAATTCGTCGAGCTCCGCGTTCTCGGCATCAAGCTCGGTCAGGATGGCGGCGCGCGCTTCCTCCAGCGATCGGCTGGCAAGCCGCGCGTTCAGGTAGTTGCCGGCCTCGACCAGTGCCGAGGGCGTCATGCCGAGCGGGATGTCGACCAGCCGGTTCTCGACCAGCCCGCCCTCGGTCACGGTGATGACCAGCGCGCGCCCGGCATCCAGCGCCACGAACTCGACATGCTTGACCGAGGCTTCGGATTTCGGCGCCAGCACCAGGCCGACGCAGCTCGACAGGCCGGACAGCATCTCCGATGCTTCGCCCAGCACCTCGTTCATGCTGCGCCCGTCGCCGACGCACAGGCTCTCGATGCTCTGCCGCTCGTCGGCGGACAGATCGCCGATCTCCAGCAACCCGTCGATGAACAGCCTGAGGCCACGGTCCGTCGGCATCCGCCCGGCCGAAGTATGCGGCGCGTGCAGCAGCCCCAATTCCTCCAGGTCGGACATGACGTTGCGGATCGAGGCCGGCGACAGGCCGAGCTCGAGCCGTCGCGACAGGGTGCGCGAGCCAATCGGCTCCCCCGTCTCGATATACGCCTCGACGATGTTGCGAAAGATCTCCCGCGATCTTTCGTTCAGTTCGTGAATCGAGTTGACCTCCATGGGAAACTGCACCTGACCAGCCTCCAAGCCGCCTGAATTTAGTAACGGCCCATTTGACCGTCAACGCAGCGGCCGTTGCAGAAGCCCCTGAACGAACCCGCCTCGTTCACGGTATCGGCCATTGACGGCGGCGACGCGGACGGCCACTTTCCCGGCCAATCCGCAGTTCAATTATTGGAGCGAAAGCCATGCGCCCGTCAGGCCGCACCCCCGACGCGCTGCGTCCCGTGTCGCTGGAAATCGGCGTCAACAAGTATGCCGAGGGCTCGTGCATGGTCCGCTTCGGCGACACCCATGTCCTGTGCACGGCCTCGCTGGAAGACCGCGTGCCACCCTTCCTGCGCAACTCCGGCCGCGGCTGGGTCACCGCCGAGTACGGCATGCTGCCGCGCTCGACCGGTACCCGCACCGACCGCGAAGCAGCGCGCGGCAAGCAGTCGGGCCGGACGCAGGAGATCCAGCGGCTGATCGGCCGCAGCCTTCGCGCCGTCACCGACCTGGAAGGCTTCGGCGAGCGCCAGGTCAAGGTCGACTGCGACGTGATCCAGGCCGACGGCGGCACCCGAACGGCGTCGATCACCGGCGCCTATGTCGCCCTGCACCAGGCCTTCGACACCCTGGTCCGGGACGGTCTGATCGCCAAGCTTCCGCTGGTCGACCAGGTGGCGGCGATCTCCTGCGGCCTGTTCGAGGGCGTGCCGGTGGTCGATCTGGATTATGCCGAGGACAGCAACGCGCTCGCCGACGCCAATTTCGTCCTCACCGGCCGCGGTGGCATCGTCGAGGTTCAGGCGACGGCCGAGCATTTCTCGTTCTCGACCGATGCGCTGAGCGCGATGCTGGAGCTGGCGCAGGGCGCCATCGCCGAGCTGTGCGCCATGCAGCGCGCGGTGCTGGCGGCGGGGTGAGCAGGCCGATGACGGGCGACCTCTCCCTCTCCGCCCCCAGGGGCGGAGAGGGCCGGGGTGAGGTGGGGGACTCGCGACGGCCCGGCAGCCCGAGCGCGGCATCGATACCCACCGCCCCCAACCCTCTCCCCCCTGCTGGGCGGAGGGGGCTAGTGCGTGGGCTGCGCCCATGACCCGGCGCCTGACGGAAGGCCCGCTGGTAGTCGCCACCCACAACCAGGGGAAGGCGAAGGAGATCGCCGCGCTGCTGGCGCCCTTCCGCCTGGAGGTGAAGGCGGCCGGCGATCTCGGCCTGCCCGAGCCCGAAGAGACCGGTGCCACCTTCATCGATAACGCCGTGATCAAGGCGCGGGCGGCGGCTGAGAAAAGCGGCCTTCCTGCCCTCGCCGACGATTCGGGCCTCGCCGTCCATGGCCTCGACGGCTCGCCCGGCATCTACTCGGCGCGCTGGGCCGGGCCGGGAAAGGACTTCGCCGTCGCGATGGCGCGGGTCGAGACGGAGCTAGGTGACAACCCCGACCGGGGCGCCCATTTCGTCTGCGCCCTCGCCCTCGCCTGGCCCGACGGCCATGTCGAAACCTTCCAGGGGGAAGTGCACGGCCGGCTGGTTTTTCCGGGCCGGGGCACGCAGGGGTTCGGCTACGACCCCATATTCACTCCCGATGGCTACGACCAGACATTCGGCGAGATGGACCCCGAGGCCAAGGACCGCATCAGCCACCGCGCCGCGGCCTTCCGGCAGCTCGTCGAGCACACCCTCGGCCCCGATGGACCGCGCTGACGACGGCAGCCTCGCCGTCTACGTCCACTGGCCGTTCTGCCTGTCGAAATGTCCGTATTGCGATTTCAACAGCCATGTCGCGGATGCGATCGACCATGACGCTTGGCGCCGCGGCTACCATGCCGAAATCGCCCATGCGGCAGCGATGCTGCCGGACCGCACGGTCACCAGCGTCTTTTTCGGAGGCGGCACGCCGTCACTGATGGCGCCGGAGACCGCGGCCGCGGTCCTGGACGCCATCGCCGGTTCATGGACGATGGCCCCCGACGCCGAGATCACGCTGGAGGCCAACCCGACCTCGGTCGAGGCCGGCCGGTTTCGATCGTTCCGGGCTGCGGGCGTAAACCGCGTCTCGCTGGGCGTTCAGGCCCTCGACGACCGCGACCTCGTTTTCCTGGGGCGCCAGCATGACCGCAGCCAAGCAACCGCCGCGGTCGAGACGGCACGGCAAGTGTTTCCGCGTTACTCCTTCGATCTGATCTATGCCCGACCCGGCCAGACCGTCGACTCGTGGCGCGAGGAGCTTCGCCGAGCGCTGACGATGGCCGGCGACCATCTTTCGCTCTACCAGCTCACCATCGAGCGCGGCACGCCCTTTTACGCACGCCACCGGGATGGCGGTTTCACCCTTCCGGACGAGGACATGGCGGCAGCCTTGTACGAGACGACGCAGGAGACACTGGACGAAGCGGGCATGCCGGCCTACGAGGTCTCGAACCACGCCGCGCCCGGCGCCGAGTCCCGCCACAACCTCACCTATTGGCGCTACCGCGACTATGTCGGCGTCGGGCCCGGCGCCCATGGCCGTCACCGGATCGACGGCCGGACGTTCGCGGCTGAACGCCACCACCGCCCCGCCGACTGGCTGGCCGCGGTCGCGGCCGAAGGCCACGCCCTCAAGCGGCAGGACGTCCTGGCACCGTCGGACGTGGCGTCGGAACTGGTGATGATGGGGCTCCGCCTCGGCGAGGGCATCGACCTCGCCTTTGCAGAGCGTCGGACGGGCGCGCCGCTGGAGCGATGGTTCCGTCCCGGTGCGCTCGATCGCTGCATCGCCGCCGGCTATCTCGCGCGCGAGAACGGCCGCCTGCGGGCGACCGCAGCGGGCCGGGCCGTCCTCAACGCGCTCCTGGCCGAACTGCTCGCCTGAGCCCGCTACTGAGTCAGCGCCGGTCCGAACGATTTCGGCGCCGGATCGATCACGCGGAAACCGGACGCAGTCACCTCGAGTATCGCCAAACCGCGCTCGGCGACCCCCCCGGTGCCCAGTCGGAAGATGCCCTCGGTTCCGGCGAAACCGCGCTCGGACTCCAGGGTCTCGCGCGAGAAGTTCTGGTCTCCCGGCAGTCCGGCCAGTGCCGCGGCCAGCGCCGTCGCGTCATAAGCGAGGCTGGTGAGACGCGGCGCGTCGTGACCGAAATAATGCTGGAAGCGACGTTCATAGGCAGTCCGCGCTTCCGGCGGCGGCGCGGCGAACCAGCCACCGAGCAAGGCCGGTTCGGCGGCGATCTCGGGATCGTCCCAGAGCCCGGTTCCCAACAGCTTCACCTGCGCCGGATCGTAGCCGTAGAACGGCAGCAGCGGTGCCGCGCCACGAAGCTGCTGTCCGCCGGCGGCGACCATGATGGTGTCGAGCAGCGGTGCGTTTTGCGACAGGCTGCGGATCGGCTGGGTGAAATCGGTTTCGCCCGGCGAGAAATAGGACGGCTGTTCCAGGGTCTTTCCGGCCTGCTCCAGTGTCTGGCGCATGGTGTCGACCACCAGACGGCCATATTCGTTGCTCGGGACCACCGCACCGAAATGCCGGTTGCCGCGCTCCATGGCGAAGGCGACCACGCGCCGAACCTGATCGCCGGGGGTGAAACCCAACAAGTAGACTCCGTCCGAGGCCGCCGACCGGTCATTCGAGAATGCCAGAACGACGATGCCCGCGGACTGCGCCACCGGCGTGACCGCGCGTACCGAACTCGCGAACAGCGGTCCGACGATCAGCCGCGCGCCCTCGCCGACCGCTTCTTCCGCCGCACGGGCGGCGATCCCGGGATCGCCCGCGGTATCCTTGGGAAGCAGGATGACGTCGGCATTCCCCGCCTCGAACAGCGCCATTTCGGCCGCTTCCACCATCGCCTTGCCCAAGGCGCCGGCACGGCCGGTCATCGGCACCAGCAGGGCGATCGGTACCTTGCCGAGGGCCCGAAGCGACTCCGGAACCTGCGGAACGGACGGCGCCACCGGCTCGGGCTCGACAGGCGTCTCCGCAGGACCGGCAATGACCTCCGGCGCCTCGGGTTCGGCTGGCTCCTGTTGCGCCGTCTCCTGCGGCGGCGCTACGTTCTGGGTGGCGCAACCACCGAGAACGCCGAGGATCAGCGCAAAGGTCGCCGCGGCCCGGCAGACCGCCTTGGCACGCGGAACTAACGGCTGCGAGAGCCCGTTCAACGTCGTTCTCCGCTATCGAGATCGGGATGGTCGACAGTACCGACGACAATACGACAAGTAAACATGGGCCCGGCCTCTACCTAGTGGCTACCCCGATCGGCAATCTGGGCGACATTCCACCGCGCGCCCTCGACCTTTTTCGCCATGCCGACGTCGTCGCCTGCGAAGACACGCGAACGACGGGCAGGCTGCTGCAGCGGTTCGGTATCAAGCGGCACCTCGTCCCCTACCATGAACACAACGCCGAGCGCGCGCGGCCGTTGCTGATGGCGGCGCTGGCGGAGGGAAAGAGCGTCGCCCTGGCGAGCGACGCGGGAACGCCGCTGATCTCCGATCCCGGCTATAAGCTGGTCCGCGAGGCGACGGCCGGCGGCTTCCGTGTCTCGACCGTCCCCGGGCCGTCGTCGGTCATAGCCGCGCTCACCGTCTCGGGCCTTCCCACCGACCGCTTCTATTTCGCCGGCTTCCTTCCCTCCAAATCCGGTGCACGGGCACAGGCGATCGCCTCTATCGCGGCGATCGACGCGACCCTGGTGATGCTCGAATCGGCGCAGCGTCTTCCGGCCATGCTCGCTGATTTCGCCGCTGCCTTCCCGTCGCGCCCGGCGGCCATCGCACGCGAGCTCACCAAGCTGCATGAGGAGGTCCGGCGGGGTTCCCTTGCCGAGCTCGCTGCCCACTACGCCGAAGCAGGGCCGCCGAAGGGCGAAATCGTCGTCGTCGTCGGCCCGCCGGACCCGACCGAGTCGGAAACGGCCACGGCCGATTCGATCGACCGGGATCTCCGTGAGGCGCTCCTGACGATGAGACCGTCGGAGGCGGCCGCGTCTGTGGCGGCGCGTCTAGGGCTGCCGCGCAAGCAGGTTTATGCGCGGGCGATGGCCTTGAAGGACGAGGCGTGAGTCTTCCGGCGCCACGCCCGGCCCGCCTGGAGGCAGTCCGTTTCGGCCGCCTTGCAGAAATGCTGTGCGCGATGCGGCTCACCCTTCTCGGCTACCGCATCCTCGCGCGAGGCTATCGGGTGCCGGTGGGCGAGATCGATATCGTCGCACGCCGCCGCGATACGCTGGTGTTCGTCGAAGTGAAAGCCCGCGCGGTCCTGGAGGACGCCTTGGCCGCAGTGGCGCCGCGTCAACGACAGCGGGTGATGCGCGCCGCCGAGGCCTATGTCGCCACCCATCCGCAACTCGCCTTGCTGACGACACGATTCGACGTGATGATCGTGCTACCATGGCCGCATCTGCGGTGTTTATGGCCACTCCATCTTCGGGACGCGTGGCGGCCGGGGCTGGCATGACCGGACCGCGAACGAATTCGGATCAATGACCTCAAGGATCTTCATGAACGCGACGACGACTCCGAGACGGCCCCCACTCGTTTCGGTTCTGCTGCTCCTTGCCGCGACCGCCGGGCTGCCGGGCTGTGCCAGCATGGTAGTTGGCGCGGCGGCGACGACAGGAATCGCGATCGCCCAGGAACGTTCGGTCGGCAACGCCATCGACGACACGGCGATCAAGGTCGAGATCAACCACTACCTGTTCCAGGCCCAGGTCGACGAGCTGTTCCGCGCGGTGTCGGTCGACGTCAACGAAGGCCGGGTGCTGCTGACAGGCAATGTGAAGACCCAGGCGCTTCGCGACCGCGCGACCGAGCTCGCCTACAAGGCCGAGGGAGTCCAGGAGGTCTTCAACGAGATCGAGGTGCAGGATAGCGGCGGCATCCTCGACTACAGCAACGATGCCTGGATATCGACCCAGCTCCGCGCCAAGCTTCTGGGCGACGCTCAGATCTACGACATCAACTACAGCGTCACCACCAGCAACGGCGTCATCTACCTTCTCGGCATCGCCCAGAATCAGGAGGAACTCGACCGCGCCGTCGCCCATGCGCGCTCCATTCCACGTGTCCGCCGCGTGGTAAGCCATGTCCTGATGAAGGACGACCCTATGCGGGAAGGCTGAACGGCATGGAGGACGGCGAGCAGATTCGCTCGCTGCTGGCGGAGAACGGCCGACGCGCCGACGACAGCATCGACATTCTCGAGAGTGCGCTTCTTCTCGCCGCGGTCGCCGCACCGGACATCGATCTCGGCCCGTACCGGGCGCATCTGCAGTCTCTGGTCGATGAAACGGATACGGCCCAGGAGTTGGGCAAGCCTCAGGCCTTGCAGGCGGTTCTGCACGAACGCCACCAGTACGCCGGCGATGTCGAGACCTATGACGACCTCCGCAACGCCGATCTGATCCAGGTCATCGATCGCCGCCGGGGTCTGCCGGTGGCGATCGGCATCCTCTATATCGGCATATGCCGGGCGCTCGGCTGGCAGGCGTCGGGACTCGCCTTTCCCGGCCACTTCCTGATCAACATCGACGAGGACGGCCGACGCCTGATCGTCGATCCGTTCGCGGGGGGTGAAACGCGGGATGCGGAAGACCTGCGGTCGCTGCTGAAGACGGTGGCCGGCGTCGAGGCGGAACTCAAACCCCATCACTACGCGCCGGTCTCGGACCGCGAGGTCCTGGTCCGGCTACAGAACAACATCAAGACGCGGGCGATCGACCGCAGCGACTTCCCCCTGGCGATCCGGGCGGTCGAGCACACGCTGCTGATCGCGCCCGACAACCTGCCGGCGATTCGCGAGCTGGGACTGCTGCAGGCGCGGGCCGGGAACCTGCGGCGTGCCGTCGAGACGCTCGAGGACTTCCTTGCCCGCTCGCCGGCGGACACCGAGCGGACGAGAACGACGGTTCTCCTCGACCGGCTGCGCCGTATGATCAACTGACCCTTTTCGGGACTTCCTGATGAGCCTGACCGTCGCCATCCAGATGGACCCCATCGAGTCCATTGACATCAATGCCGACAGCACCTTCGCGCTGGCTTTGGAAGCGCAGCGCCGCGGCCACAGCCTCTACCACTACCTGCCGCGGAACCTGGTCCTGCGCGAAGGCCGGGTCTCGGCCGTGGGCCGGCCACTCACCGTGCGCCGCGAGCGCGGCAATCACCACAGCTTCGGCGAACCTGAACGGCTGGATCTGACGGCGATGGACGTCGTCCTGATGCGTCAGGACCCGCCGTTCGACATGGCGTACATCACGGCGACCCATCTTCTGGAGATGATCCAGCCTCAAACGCTCGTCGTGAACGATCCGGTGAGCGTCCGCAACGCGCCGGAAAAACTGTTCGTCACCCATTTCGCCGAATTCATGCCGCCGACGCTGATCACGTCGGACCGCGCCGAGATCGTCGATTTCCGCCGCGAGCACGGCGACATCATCGTCAAGCCGCTGTTCGGCAACGGCGGCGCCGGCGTCTTTCACATCACCCCCGGCGACGAGAACCTGAATGCGCTTCTGGAGCTGTTCACCCAGCTTTTCAGGGAGCCGGTCGTCGTCCAGCGCTACCTGCCCGAGGTCCGGGCGGGCGATAAGCGCATCATCCTGATCGACGGCGACGCGGCGGGTGCCGTGAACCGGGTGCCGGCAGCGGGCGAAGCGCGCTCCAATCTTCATGTCGGCGGCAAGGCGGACAGGAGCATCCTCACCGCGCGCGACCGCGAGATTTGCGAAGCGATCGGTCCAGCGCTCAGGGAGCGCGGCCTGCTGTTCGCCGGAATCGACGTGATCGGCGACTACATGACCGAAATCAACGTGACCTCGCCCACGGGAATTCAGGAGATCAGCCGCTTCGACGATTCGGATCTGGCCAGTCAGGTCTGGGATGCGATCGAACGCCGGCTGACCTGATCATGGCGCCGGAACGCTGAGGGCGGAGGGTGCCTACCGACTCCCCGGATAAGTCGAGGCTGCGCCGAGCGACCAACCTCGCAGCGCTCGCCGGCTTCGTCCTGCTTGGCACGATCCTGGCCATGGCCGGTCAGCAATTGGTCCCGTTCCTGGGGGTCGTCGACCGATCGCTCGACGATCTCAAGATCTCCCTCCTGACGCCCGCCAAGCCGCAACGGGACGACATCGCCGTTCTGGCGATCACCGAGGACACGCTGGCGCGTTTCCCCTATCGCTCGCCGCTCAACCGGGGATTTCTGGCCGAGACCCTGAACAAGCTGGCGCCCAAAGGCGTCCGCGCGGTGGTCATCGACGTCCTGTTCGACCAAGCCACCGAACCGGCGATGGACGATGCGCTGAAACAGGCGATGGAGTCGTTCCCGGCGCCGGTGATCGTGAGCTGGAGCGATGAGCGGGGCGGTCTGACGCCGGCGCAGCAAGCCTTCATCAACGACTACCTGTCCGGCGTTCATCGCGGTTACGCCAATCTGATCAAAGACCGCGACGGTATCGCACGCAAGATGTTCCGCGGTGCCGCATTCAACGACGCGTTCGTTCCCGGCCTGCCGCTCGCTGTGGCACGGGCGTTGTCGATTCCGGTGCAAGACGGACCGCTCCGCATCGCCTATTCGCGGAACAGCGACCCGGATAAACCGACTTTCCGGACCTTTCCCATTCACACCGCCGGATTGCTGCCACCGGCATGGCTCGCAGACCGGGTCATCTTCATCGGCGCCGATCTTCCGCAGCGCGACCGCCACCTGACACCGTTCGCAACCGCCTTCGGCGCCGGTTCGGGCAATTTACCGGGCGTCGTCATCCACGCCCACGCTCTGGCTGGGCTGATCGACGGCCGCAACCTGCGCCCCCTGTCGCCGGCCGAGAACGTTGCGCTGATCTTCGTTTTCGCTCTGGTTGGCGTCGTCCTTGCCGCCGTCGATACCAACGTTGCCGTCAAGTTCGCCGTGGGTGGCGTTGCCGGCGTCGCCTTGCTCGGGCTCGGCGTCTTCGGATTCATCGAAAGTGGACTGCTGATCCCGGCGTTCACGCCCGGAGTGGCCATGGCCGCCGCCGCTGGCTTCGCGACCGCCTATGTCGGAAGCCGAGACCGGGCAGAGAAACGATTCATACGACAGGCGTTTTCCCGCTACGTCTCACCGGCGATCGTTCACCAGCTCGTTGCCAATCCAGGCCGACTGCAGCTTGGTGGGCAGCGGCGCGAGATGACCTTCATGTTCACTGACATCGCCGGCTTCACCAGTCTGGCCGAAGCGACGGAGCCGTCACTGCTTGTCACGGTTCTCAACGAGTATCTCGATGCGGTGAGCCAGATCGTCCTCCGCCACGAAGGAACGATCGACAAGTATGTCGGTGACGCCGTCGTCGCCTTCTTCGGCGCCCCTCTGGTCCAGGAAGACCATTGCCGGCGTGCGATCGAATGCGCCACTGAGATCGACGCTTTCTCGACCCGGTTCAGGCAGGAAGCCAGGGCGGGCGGCGTGAAACTGGGCCATACCCGGATCGGCGTCCACAGCGGCGAAGCGATCGTCGGGAATTTCGGCGGCGAAGCGCGTTTCGACTACACGGCAATCGGCGATGCCGTGAACACCGCGGCCCGGCTGGAGGGCGCCAACAAGTATTTCGGCACCCATGTCTGCATCAGCGGTGCGACCGTCGACCATTGCCCGGACCTGCGCGTACGACCGATCGGCGAACTTGTCCTCAAGGGCAAGAGCAAGCCCATCCCCGCCTTTACGATCGTAGACGGCATCACCGACGAGACCGAATATCGGCGGGCCTACGACGCCCTTCGGGCCGGCGAGACCACGGCGCCCGACATCTTCGCCACTCTGGCCCGCCGTTACCCGGACGATCCGCTGATCGCCTATCACCAGAGTCGTATCGAAGAAGGTCAGCGCGGGGTCCTGATCGAAATGGCCGACAAATAATTTCCGAACCAAGCTGCGACGACCGTCACAGCATCGATATGACGGGTCTGGTCATGGTGGTAGTGTGAGACGGTATTCGGGAGGGTCGGATAGCGTTACCGCACGACCCGACGAAAGGAGTGGACACATGACCTCGACCGCACGACGCAAGGTTGCCAGCTTTTCGGCGGTCCTTCTGCTTGCCGCCACGGCGATGGTACCGCCGAGTCAGGCGCAGATTCGAATCACGCCTTCGGTCAATCCCGCTGCGGACGCCGTCCGGCAGGGCGTCCGCGAGCTGGGGCGAACGATCATGTTCCCCAAGCTCAAGATCAACACCGCCCGCGTCGCCGCCGTGAATGCCGTCGTCGTCAGCCCCGACGGCCAATGGATGGCGACCGGGTCCAGCAATGGCAAGCTGGTTCTTTGGGACCTGGAGCAGGGTCGTGAACTGCGGAAGATTCAGGCGCATGCCGGCGAGACGTTGGCAATCGCGTGGAATCGCGACAGCAACCGGCTGATCACGGGCGGTGCCGATGGCATCGTGCGGGTCTGGCGTCTGGACAGCGGCGCGCCGGTCGCGGCTCTCAGCGGGCACGCCGGGTCGGTCCGGGCGGTCGCCTTGTCGCCGGACGGCAGTCGCGCCGTAACCGGTAGCGACGATGGCACGGTCCGCGTCTGGGACGTCGCGGCCTCGTCGGAAGCGACGCGGGTCGATGCCGGAGCGCCGGTTTCCGCTGTCGCCGTGAATGCGGACGCAGCGACGATCTTCGCCGGTGACGCCGATGGAAGTGTCCATGTTCTCGATCTCGCCACCGGGCAGGCCCAAGGCGACCTCGACATCGGCGACGGCGGCGTTCGGTCGCTGGCCCTGGATGAGGCTGGCCGCATCCTCGCCGTCGGAACGGCCGGCGAGACCCTGCAAATATGGAACCTGGCATCAGGCAAGCGCTCGAAGCGACTCAGCCCGTTCGACGGGAGCGTCGAGTCGGTGGCAATGAGTGCCGACGGACGGATGATCGCCGCCGGCGGTGACGACCGCACCGTTCGTGTGTTCGACGCCAACACGGGCAAGGAGCTGCAGGAGTATACCGGGCATGGCGACGCCGTCACGTCAGTGGCTTTCGCCGCGGATGGCAACCACCTGCTCAGCGCCAGCCGCGACGGCACGTCCCGCATCTGGGATCGACCGTCGGGCGCGCCGGTCGCCGATATCATCAGCAGCGATAGCGGCTGGACGGTCGTGACGGCTGACGGCCTGTTCGACGGCACCGAGGTCTCGTCGGACGTCGTCGGCTGGGAAGTCGACACCGAGACCTGGGAGCTCGCCCAGTTCACCGAGACCCATTACGAACCGGCGCTGTTGACCCGTGCGCTGGACGGCAGCCTGAAGGGGGTCAAGGCCGGAATGTCCCTCAAGGACGACGGCGTCGCCGCGCCGCCGGTTGTCGAGATCAGCGAACCCCGGACCGGTATTTCCGTCGACGACTCGACCTTGACGGTCGCCCTGTCGGCCGTCGATCAGGGCGGCGGCATCGGCGAGATCCGCATCTTCCATAACGGAAAGCGCGTCGACGATTCGGGCGCCCGTCTGGCCAAGTTCTCCACCGGCGACAGCGATCGGCAGGTGAAGACCGCCCAGATCGAGCTTCTGCCGGGAGAGAACCGCATCGAGGCGATGGCCCTCAGCAACGACAATGTGGAAGGGAAGCCGACCTCGGTTACCGTCACCCTGACCGCTGCCGAGGCCCAAAGCACGCTGCACCTTCTGACGGTCGGCGTGAACAAATACCGGAATCCGGCGATGAACCTGAACTACGGCGTCGCCGATGCGCGGGGGCTCACCGACTTCTTCTCCGGAGCCAAGATCCCCTTCTTCAAGGACATCGACGTTGAAGGGCTGTTCGACGAAGAGGCGACGCGGGACGCGATCGTCAGCCGGCTGGCGTCCTTCCAGTCACTGCCGTCGCAGGACATCGTGATGGTCTATCTGGCGGGGCACGGCGATACCATCGAGGACGAATGGTACTTCCTCCCGCATGAGATCGCGTATCCGGAGAAGGAAGAGGAGGTGAAGAAGTACGGCATCTCCTCGACGATGCTGAAGGATCTGATCGCGCAGATGGGCGCTCAGAAGGTCCTGGTACTGGTCGACGCCTGCAAGTCCGGGGCGGCGCTTATGGCGAGCCGGGGACTGGAGGAGCGTAAGGTCATCCGCCGTCTCGCGCGCTCCACCGGAACCCATATCGTCGCGGCCGCCGGCAAGGATCAGTTCGCCACCGAGGTGAAGGAACTCGGGCACGGCGTGTTCACCTACGCCCTGCTCGAAGGGCTTCGCGGACAGGCTGACGGCAGCCCCAATGACGGCGTCGTAACGGTACGGGAGCTGGTGAGCTTCATCGAGAACGAGCTGCCGGAAATCAGCCAGCAGTACAAATCGCAGCCTCAGTTCCCCGTGGTGGATTCCCGGGGACAGGACTTCCCCTTGGCGGGCCTGTCCGCCGGGCAGTGACCGGCGGCAAGACCCGCTGACCCTACGAAAGGCCGAGGCCCGGATTCAGAGGACCTCGGCCTTTCTCGTTTGACGGAACCGACGTTACTGGTGGAGTCGACCTTCCGGTCAGGGAAGGACGGTGCGCAGCATCGCCAAGGCCTGGTCCTGGCAGCCATTCGCAGACATCCATGCGGCCTTGCTGGTCGCGTTCGGCAGATCGGACGGCACGATCTTGAAATCGATCCGATAGGGCTGGCCTTCGTCGAGGACCACGTCGAACGCGGCTCCGTCACTGATCGTCATGAATGACGGCCAAGGAATGACGGCCGTGTTATCCGGCCATTTGAGACGGCCGCCTTTATCAGCGCCCAAAGGACGCATGGCGAGCACAGCGAAGCTTTCGGGGCCCGGACGCCAGATCTGAACCGCGCCGTCGGCCGGTGCGCAATGAGTCCCCGGACGGGATACGTCGATGAGCCAAGGATCCTGAAGCGACGAGTCCGAATTTCCGGCCCGGATCGCCCCCAGCGACGAAACATCGGTTCCAGCCGATTTGATCAATGCTGCAACGTCGCCGACCAACGATGAATCGCCGGCCGCCGCGCCCGCGGTGTCCCCGCCAGGCACCCCGGAGAAAGGCCCCGTCAACTGGATCACGTCGCCGGATTCCGAAATGAGGGTGAGGCTCAGCCCATCGGGCAGCACGAGTTCGGACGACGCATCGATGACGTCTCCCGGGTTCAAGCCGGGCACGCTGGATTCCAGCACCACTACGTCCGCCGCCTGGGCGGTCATAGCGATCGCGGCCGAAATCACGGTTGCGGCCGCAAGTTGCCTGAACATGGTAACCCTCGCTTTCTAGGACTCTGGGGGTGTTCCACCCCCAATCTTCAACAATACCCAGGAAAGCTCGAAGTCTAAGGCGCAGCGGGGGCGAATACCATCCGCCTGTACGCGAATCGTCGCTTCAACTTCCGGAACCGACGATCTCCGCGTTACTCGGCGAGCCGAAAACGGGCGGGAAGGTAGTGTCCCGCCAGCCGCAGAACTTCCGCTTCGGCCGAGCGCGGTCGGCCGCAGAGCCACCACAAACCGAGATGGATCACGACATAGGTGATGGCGCCGGCCGCCGCGCCGGCCAGGAGCTGGACGACGGGATGATTGAGAACCGGGAGATCCGGCCAGTAACGGAGCAGAAGCAGCACCACACCCGACATCGCGGCCAAGGAAACGATCGTCCGCCAGATGGAAACGGCGAGCGTCCCATAACGGACCTTGATGGTCTTCGAAACGATGAAGGCCGTGATTGGACCGTTGATCGCGGTCATGACGACCATCGCCCACGCCGCCCCCTCCAGGCCATACCACTGAGTTCCGAAGATCATCATCGGAATGCCGTAGGTCAGCGCCGAAAGCGACAGGTAAACGAGAATGCGCGGCTTGCCGAGCGACAGCAGGACACCCCCCGCGCTGGCATAGCTCACCTGCATCGTACCGTGGAAGGCAAGGATCTGAAGGACCGGCACGGCCGACTCCCAGCTCGCCCCCAGGACGGTGAGAACGAACGGTTCCGCGAGCAGTGCGAGCCCGATCCCGGCCGGGGCGGCGATCATCAGCACCGTCGAGAAGGTCCGGACATAGGCGCTGGCAAGTGCCGAAGGGTTGTTCACGATCCGGGCGTAACCCGGCACCAGCGCCGCCTGAATCGGAAGAACCAGCTCGGAGGTCGGCAGCTGCGCCAGCTCCTTCGCCACGCTGTAGACGCCGAGAGACGCCGAATCGAGGATGCGGCCGATGATGGCGCGGCCGACGTTCTCCCGCGCATACCAGAGGACGTTGTGGACCAGAACCCAGACCGAAAAACCGAGCAGCTTCCGCCAGCGCACGAGCGTGAGGCGGGGCCGGTACTTGCTCATCATATAGCTGGCGACGAGGCCCGTGGCGCGGTCGGCGAAGATCCCGAACACCAGCGCCCAGTAGCTCTTCATGACGAAGGCGAGGACGATCGTGACCACGAAGGAGACGACTTTCCTCCAGACACGGAAGTTGAACTCCCGATGCATCTGGATGTTCTTGCGGAAGTCGACGACGCCGATGTTCTGCACGGAGTCCAGGAAGGAGGCCGCAGCGAGAACATACATGACGTTCTCGACCCGGGGGTCACCGAAGAAGGCGGCAACGAACGGGCCCGATCCCGCGAGAATCGACCCGACGACCACGCCGCGGAGGATTTTCATCGTCCAGGCCGTGTCGTAGTCCGGCCGCTCCGCCTTCATGTCGCGGATGATCGCTGTCTCGAACCCGAATTGGCCGATGATCTCCACCACACCGAGGATCAGGGTGGCGATGGCCACGACGCCGAAATCTTCCGGTACCAGGAGGCGAGCCAGGATCAGGGTGCTGACGATGCCGATCGAGCGGATGCTGAAGCGCATCAGCACCATCCAGCTGGCCCCTTTGGCAACGCGGTGCGTAAGCGAAGGCTGGCTATCCGCCATTCACGTCTCCTGTCTCTGGGAGCGCGGGCAGATCACGACGTCGGCATGCAAGGCTGCAGACAAGATCGAAGAGGTGCTCCGGCACGCGGGCAAGGGCGACTCGGGCTGTTTAAATAGCGCGAAAACCGTACGGAAGCATTAACGGTGCAGGCCATGAGAGGCGCTCGGTCACCATCACAGTTCAAAACCGGGCAAGAGCTTCCCTATCCGGCCGGTCAGCCGCGACAAGGGCGGGAACGGGGCGCAACCGCCCGGAGTCGAAGAGGGCCGGAAACCGCGACCGAAGCATCTGCTCCGGCCGCGGCTCCGGCCCTCAAAGACCGTCTATTCCTTCGGACTTACGCCTTGGCGAGGTCCTCGGGACGGACAGGCAGGCTGCGGATGCGCTTACCCGTCGCATTGTAGATCGCATTGATCAGCGCCGGCGTGTACGGCGGCACACCCGGCTCACCCACGCCGCACGGACGGAGATGGGTATAGTCCTCGACGATGTGGACGCGGACATTGAGAGGCGCGTTGGACATCCGCGACACGGTGTAGTCGTGGAAGTTGCTCTCGTTGACAGCACCCTTCGTGGTCGAGATCTGACCGCAGCGGGCGACGGTGTTGCCGTAGACGGCAGCGCCTTCGACCTGCGAGCGGATGCGATCCGGATTCACGTACCGGCCGCAGTCGATAACCTGATCGACCTGCGGGATGGTGACCGAGCCGTCGTCGCCGACGACCACATGCACCGCGGTGGCCACATAGCTGTGGAAACAACGATGGGTCGCGAGACCGAGACCGTGGCCCTTCGGCATCGCCTTGCCGTAGCCCGACTTCTCGGCGGCAATCTTCAGCACGTTGGCCAGACGACCGGTCATGATCGGCCAATCGTCGATGCTGTCGCCGTAGTTCCAGTACTCCTCGACACCGTCCTTGGTGAGATCGAGGTTGGTCGGATCACCGATCAGCTCGAGCATGAACTCGAGCGGGTCGCGGCCCGCCGCCTCGGCCAGCTCGTTCGCGAAGCAGTTCATCGCGAAGGAGTGCTGGATGTTGTTCACCGAGCGGTACCAGCCGACGCGGATCATCGCATCCGCTTCGCCGTTTTCGATGCGGATGTTCGGCACCGCGTTATACGGCATGTCGACGAGGCCGAGGCCGTACTCGATGTTGAAGCCGACCTTCTGGGCCGGATTCCACAGGGCGAGGATCGACGGCCACGCACCGCTCTGATGCCAGGCCGTGCACTTGCCGCCATCGTCGACCGCAGCCTTGAGGGTCTGCGCGCTGGCGGTGTGGTAGTAGCCGTTCTGGATGTCATCCTCACGGGTCCACTGCACACGCACCGGAGCACCGACCATCTTCGACAGGATCGCCGCCTCGCAGAGGTAGTCCGGCTTGGACTTGCGGCCGAAACCGCCACCCAGCAGGGTCACCTCACACGCGACGTCTTCCTTCTTGATGCCGAGGGCTTCGGCCACGTACTGCCGGCTCTCATTCGGCGACTGGGTCGCCGCGAAGATCCGGACCGGCGTCGAAGTGGCGTCGACCACGCCTGCCGGCGGTTCCATCGGCGTGTGGATGAAGTACGGCACGAAGTACTCGGCTTCTAGCGTCTTCGCCGCACCGTCCATCGCGGCCGCAGCATCGCCGCGGTTACGAACAACCGCGCCGCCCTTGCGAGCCGACTCCTTCAAGGTGTCGTAGTAGGTCGAGGTGTCATGGGCGACGAACGGGCCCATATCCCACTCGATCTTCAGCGCGCGACGGCCCTCCATCACCGACCAGGTGTTGGTACCGATGACGGCGATGCCGCCCAGCGCCCGGAACTCGGCCGGCTTGTCGTCCGCCAGAGCGGGGATCTCGACGACCTTCTCGACACCCGGAACCTTCATCGCCTCGGTGGCGTCAAACGACTTCACCTTGCCGCGATAGACCGGGCACCGCGCGACCACGGCGATCTTCATGCCGGGCAGCGAAATGTCGGCGCCGTAGTTCGCACCGCCGGTGGTGATATCGAAGTGGTCCATCGCCGGCACGACCTTGCCGATGTACTTCCACTCCGACTCGTCCTTGAGCGACGGCTTCGGCGCCGCTTCACCGGAAGGCATGTTCAGACCCGCCGCGACCTCGACCAGCTCACCGAAGTCCGCGGACTTGCCCGAGTTGGTGTGATAGACGCGATGGTTCTTCGCATAGACCTCGCTCGCATCGACGCCCCAGCTCTGGGCTGCGGCCTGCTCGAGCAGATAGCGAGCGCCCGCACCCATCTCACGAAGGATCGTGAAGTGGTGGCGGATGCTGCGCGAACCGTCGGTGTTCTGACCGTCGATGTAGCCATACTTGTCTTCGTCGGCCGGGGCCTGCTCGACCACGACACGGCTCCAGTCGGCTTCCATCTCGTCGGCCACGACCTGCGGCAGACCGGTACGGATGCCCTGGCCCATCTCCGAGCGATGGCAGACGATGCTGACGGTGCCATCCGGCAGGACCGTCACGAAGACGTTCGGGTTGAAGGCGCCACCGGCCGCGCTCTGGGCGCGGGCGGCCTGGGCAAAGGTCCACTGCGGCGCAAGCTGCGCACCGAGGACCAGTCCACCGGCACCGGCCGTGCCCTTGAGGAAGGTGCGCCGGCTCAGGTTCTGGATCATGATTCCCATTGTCAGACCTCCGTAGCCGCCGTCTTCACCGCCGCGAAGATGCGCTGATAGGTCCCGCAACGGCAGATGTTGCCGTCCATGCTATCAACGATCTCCTGATCGGACGGATCAGGGTTCCTGCTCAGCAGCGCCGCCGCCTGCATGATCTGACCGGCCTGACAGTAGCCGCACTGCGGCACCGCATGAGCGCGCCACGCCCGCTGGACGGGGTGGTTGCCCTTCGGATCGAGGCCTTCGATCGTCGTCACGTCTTTGCCATCCGCGTCGGCAATCGCGGTGATGCAGCCACGCATCGCCTCGCCATCGACATGGACAGTGCAGGCGCCACAAAGGCCGGCGCCACAACCATATTTGCTGCCGGTCAATCCGAGCTCATCGCGCAGATACCACAGCAAGGGCATGTTCGGGTCGCCGTTGTACTGACGGCTCACCCCGTTAACACGCAATTTCACCATTCGCATCCTCCCTGCGTCATAGGGACATGGACCCGCTGAGGCCGGCGGACGCCGGACCTCCCTCTCAGCGTGACGATTGCGGAGGCCTTAAAACAGGAGCCAATCGTTTCCCCCGATCGATCCATTAAACGGCTTCCGCAGCCGCCTCTGTAAACAGCACTCCACGCGGGTGTGCCGGCAAGTGGCTGCTCACTTGGGCCCAATGGTAAGTGTTAAGGCCTGTCCTGCACTAGCAGAAATTTCAGTGGGCCCCGATTCCGACCCCCGAAATCCTCAGAAATCCGCGGCCGAGAGAGCCTCCGCGATGGCCGGAACGATATCGATCGCATTGGTCGCATGGGGAATCGTATTGGTCGTTACGATCGACGCCGCTCCTGCGGCATGCAGATCGGCATAGGCCTTGTCGGCGAACACGGCATGGACCGCCATGCAGACCGGGGGGACGCCGCCCCGCAGGTATTCGAGCGTCCGGACAAGCGTCTGTCCGGTCGAAATGATGTCGTCGAACAGAACCGGTGTCCGGCCTTCCATCAGCGTGCGATCGGGCGGGGTGATCTCCACGTCGCGATCACCGTGGCGGGTCTTCTCCAGGACCAGATGCGGCACATCGGCCAGACGGCCGACCTCGGCGACCCATTGCTCGCTCTCCGCGTCGGGTCCGATCAGGAGCGGCCGTTCCACATTGGCCGCCAACCAATGGGCCACGGCGGGCGCGGACCGCACGATGCGAGTCGGAATGCTGTAAATCTCGTCGAGGCTGCTGCGCCGATGCAAATGGGGATCGACGGTGACCAGCCAGTCGACCTCCCCCGACAGCAACCGCCCGAAATGGACCGACGTCACCGCCTCACCGTCCTTGAAGCGGTGATCCTGCCGCATGTAGCCGAGATACGGGGCCACCAGCCCGACCGATGTCGCACCGAGCTCGCGGGCCGTCGCCGCTGCGAAGGCCAAGGGCAGGAATTTCGTGTTCGGGCGATCGAGCGTCGCCACCAGCACCACCGGCCGCCCCGCGACCGGCGCGCCATAGCGCAGATAGCTTTCTCCATCCGGAAAGCACCGCCCTTCGATCGCGCCGGCTTCCAGCCCCATCTCGGCTGCGAGCCCACGTGCAAGGCCGTCGTTTCCCGGCAGGGGAATGAGCAGAGGATCGTTCA
>MDTD01023595.1_pt1 | contig 37421 bp, 30 predicted proteins | sample 811221 | NCBI WGS metagenome assembly MDTD01 (sample SAMN05326646, study PRJNA326480) | marine metagenome | isolation source: seawater | place: Pacific Ocean: South West | collected 2011
AACAGAGCAGGCTCTGGCAAACCTGTGCTGCATTCTCCTGAACACAGCGGTCGCCCGTTCTGAGATTCGCTGTCGCAGCCGGCTGCAAAAGACGATCGTCGATGCACACGCGACCGCCAGCGAGGTTGTAGCAAAAGAAACCGGAGGGGCAGTCATCCCCACGACCACAGGCTTGGGTGCAAATCGAGTCGGTTTCTGTGACCCGAAGGCAGGTTTCACCGCTTCCGCACTCTTGAGCCTCATCGCAATCCTGGCCCAAGCGACTTGGAAGGCGAACACATCGACCATCCTGACAACTCAAACTCGCCGGACAGTCCTGCCGGCTGGTACATGATCCATCGGATAAACGAACGCACTGACCATCGTCGCAGCGCTCACCAGAACCGCAATCTTCATCACCGAGACATCCGCTACTACCGCCAGAGCAGGTACCAATGGATCGGCCCTCGCCAATTTCGCAGCGCTCACCCACACGGCACTGCGCATCGGTTCGACAGCCGGGCGGTGTCAGATCTCGACACTCGGCAGTTCCAAGGTAGCAATATTGATGATCGGGACAATCGGCTGTGACTCGACAAAGAATGGGACCACCATCCTGGACAGTTGTTCCGCCACCACCACCACCGCCCTGCCGACCAAAGTCTTCAATGCACGTAGCGTTGTGGCAGATCTCACCGAATGCACAATCCGCAGATGTCGAACATTGACTCGTTTCAGAGTCTGCACATGCGCCCGTCATAACGAGTGCCAAAACCACCAGCCATCGGTTGTATATCAAAGCGCTAACACCTTCTCGAACGGGCCTAGTCTACACGCTTCTGCGATTGCGCGCACCCGTCAGCTTTTGACCCGTCTCGGCGCCCACAACGCTGCTTCATGACCACCGGCGTGAAGCACCCATCGAGACAGAGCAAAAAGCAGGTCAGAGAGACGATTTAAATAGACCAATAGGATGCTCCTCACCCCAGCCTGTCGAGAAAGCCCCACACTCAATCGCTCCGCACGACGACAAACGGTACGAGCCTGATGCAGATGGGCGCTGACGTAACTACCCCCCGGCAGTAGAAAGCTCGTCAGTGGCTCAAGAGGACCCAATGCCTCCTCGATCCACCCCTCAAGTTGATCCACATCGTCTTGGCATAAACTCCCACTCGCTCCGTCCCGAGCATCAGCTAACTCAGCACCTAAATCGAAAAGTCGATGCTGAATCTGAGCCAACTGGTCTTTCCAAGCCCCATCAGGTGCATCGGGACACTGCACACACAGACCAAGAATCGAATTAAGTTCATCGACGGTACCATAGGTCTCGATACGTAAATCATCTTTCGGGACACGGAGACCGCCAACGAGCGAGGTTTCACCCTGGTCGCCCCCTCGGGTCACCAACTGGTCCAACTTGACCACAACGTTTTTATTTTTCTTCATCATCGCTCCCAACGACGCCAAACCAGTGGGATTCGACGCCCTGTTCCAAAGGCTTTACGACTGACCCGCAGTACAGGGGCTGCTTGCCAGCGCTTAAATTCGGTCACTTTGACTAAATGTGCAATCCGCTCCACAAGTTCGGGCACTTCCCCCTCCTCGATGAGTGCCTGGGGATGCCGCCCCTTCTCCACAAGTTGAAAGAGAAGCCGGTCAAGGTCCCGATAAGGAGGTAAACTGTCTTCATCTTTTTGATCTGGACGAAGTTCAGCAGAGGGTTCAGCCCGCTGAATACTTGCAGGAATGACCCCCTCGTCACCGGGACTGATCAGGGTGCACAAATCGTAGACGGCCGTCTTGTAGAGATCTCCAATCGGTGCAAGTCCTCCACACATATCACCGTATAAAGTACAGTAACCGACAGCCAATTCACTCTTGTTGCCCGTCGCTAAAGCCATGGCGCCGGTGCTGTTGGAAACCCCCATCACCAAAGCGCCACGGAGTCGAGCCTGGAGGTTCTCATCGGTGAGCCCACTCGGATCGACCACCGCACCGAGGGTTTTTGATAGAGTTTCATGACCTGCTTGAAGACTCAACTCTTCCAAGTTCATCCCGAGACGAGCACACAAATCCCTCGCATCATGGACACTTCGCTCGCTTGAAAAACGACTCGGCATCGCCAAACCCAAGACCCGTTCCGGTCCCAAAGCAGCAACAGCGAGTTCAGCGACAAGAGCGGAATCAATACCCCCACTTACCCCCAACACCACCCCCTCAAGTGACGACTTCCTCAGATAGTCGGAAAGGCCCAAGCTGAGGGCTTGGTGGTCTAAAAGAAGTGGTTCAATGTCTTCTTCAAAGGTGTCACCATAGCCGATATCAGCCTCAAACTGGGCGAGGGTTTGAACGGCACCATCAGGCTGCACATACAAACTGCCACCATCAAAAATGAGTTCATCATTTGCACCCACCTGGTTCACCATCGCGACGGGCACTTGGAGACGCCTCGAAATCTCCTGGAGAAGTTGCCTTCTGCGTCGGGGTTTACCCCGGCGGTAAGGGCTGGCTGAGAGATTCACAATGAGATCACACTGACCCTCAAGGTGTTGAATCGGCCGATGCCGGTAAGGGAAGGCTTCGTCCAAATCATCACCAGCCCAAAGATCTTCGCAAATCGTGACAGCGATTCGGCGACCCCCGATCTCAATCACAGTGACTTCACGGCCCCCCTCAAAATACCGACCTTCATCAAAGACGTCGTAGACAGGGAGAAGAACCTTGTCGTGTACAGGCCGTGCAACGCCATCGAAGAGCAACCAGGCCGAGTTGGCCAATCGACCGCTGCGTCTCGTCGGTGCTCCGATTAAAATCGGACCGGAGGATTCAAACTCTCGAGCGAGTTGACTACAGAGTTCAGCAGAAGCATCAACGAATCCCTCTTGAATCAAGAGGTCCCGTGGTGGGTAGCCTGTCAGTGCTAGCTCCGGCAAGATAGCCAGGTCGAAGGAAGGGAACGCTCGAAGCGCTTGACGAATCTTCGACGCGTTTCCTTCCAGATCACCGATCACTGGATTGATTTGGACGAGTAAGGGTTTCAAGGAGAAAGGGCATTCCTTTAGGTGGGCAAGTTATTCACGAGCGACAAAGAAGACGCAAGTTCGCGCCAGCGGCTATTGAAACGTGCACGCATGTTCCTAGGTTCCCATGTAGGTCCGGAATGGGACTGGCGCCAGGGTGATTTGACCGCCATCGATATCGCTGCCTATGCAGCGGGATCTCGATTTCAAGCCGAACTCAGGTCGGACTTCTATCGCCACCCTGCGGGTTACAAAAAGCTCGGAGGTGTCGCAAACACGCCAGAAGCACCGTATTTCTTTCGACGTTACAGCAATATTCTGCACTTTATGCGGCGAAAAAATGCCTTCTATGCTCGAGGAGAAAAAAGACCTCAACCGGGGATGGTCATGGTTTTGGATTGGCCGGAAGAACGGGGCCGATTCAATTTTTCCCCTGACAGAATAGGGGTTGTCCTCGAGGTCGAAAATGAGCGGGTTAGCAAGGGTATACTGGCTCTACCGGCACCTTCAGGCTGGGTCGTTGCCGAAGTACATGTGCTCGCAAACAGTCCGTCGGACCGACTCGTCATCGGCTACGGCGATCTGCCATGTGACGAAGAAAAGACAGAGACCTAACGTCCACGGCGGCGCTTTTTGTTCTTGGCCTTTTCCAACTCAACCAAACGCTCTTCCTCAAGCAGAATATGACGGCGATGAATCGAAAGGAGCTTTAAAGGACGAGACACTTGACCATCGGGTTCCATAGACCAGGGTCCAGTCATCGCTGCAAAGCCGGTCAGAGTGGTCAAGGACTGTCGTAGTTCATATCGATCCAATGATTCAGTCTTTTGAAGCAGATCCGCCACCAATCGGCCCAGATCGAAAGCCGTGGCTTCCAGAAGGCCCGGCTTACGCTTGTATCGCTTGTAATGCGCTCGAGCGTATTGGGCAGCCAACTCCTGATCCTTTCCTTGTGGATAAAATGCATCCACAAAAAGAGTCCCATCAACCGCAAACCGAGTACGCTTTGCCAGATGATTGGAATTCAACTGACGAAGTCCTAAAATGGGGGTGGGTTGAAGTTCTTTATTCGAGGTTGCTTTGCGAGTTTTCCACAAGGCCCTTGGATCCAAGCTCGCCACCATGTCGGACTGCTCTAGGAAAGCCATCAACTGACGAACGGTCTTCAGGTCATCTGGGATAAAGATCGCATCAAAATCAATGGCAGGGGGGGTATGGTCCCGGCAGCGTTCCCACGCTCTTTTTCTTCGCAAACCCCTCGCTGTTTTGGGGATTCCACCGACGCATTTGCGAAACTCACTCCGGCTGTTCAGGCTGGATTCATCACGACCGACCATCAACTGCACTAATGTTGTAAATGTGCGCTCACCTTTTTCGTAAGGCTGAAGATACACAACTTCTGCGCCAGCACTATCCACCTGCTCCGTAAAAAATTCAGCCGACTGCCAACCATCCCGGCTTCTGGGAAACAAAACGGCAAACTTTTTATAACCTCGCAGCCTCATGGCTCCATCAACCAATGCACGAATCTGATGACGATTGGGTAAGCCCACCTGAAAGATCCACGGAGATTGCGCAGGCAGCGTCTCGTCTCGACCCATCGAGAGCATGGGCAAACCTAAAGAAGCTGCACGCTGCGCCGCACGCTCAATTCGAGAAAGGTAGGGTCCCGTCATCACAAGCGGACAACCTGCAGCAGCAAAGCCATCCATGGCTTCTTCTGGGTTTTCGCTGGACCGAAGATCGATCTCCCAATCGTCATAGTCCTCACCCAAGCCGAGTAAAAAATTCTCATGAAGACTGGTACCCATCCCCCCTTTATCCAATGGAAGGAGAAGGCAAATTCGCCGAGTACTAGGCGGTAGTTGGAGATTGAGCACCTGCTGGTGAAGGGTTTCAAACTCTGGAGTCGGTGCTTGAGTGGGCACAGGACCAGGCGGTAAACCACGTTGGTGTCGAATCAAGGCTTGACGATACTGAAGTAAGCTTTTGGCTGGCTCAGGAAGTGAAAGGTCGACCAAACTCAGAATCTCGTCTTCATCGCCCTCCTTCAGACGCTCGTTGAACTCTTCCGGTGTACTGACCTGAGCAATTTGTAACCACTTCTGTGTGGTTGGGTTGACAACAGGAGGAGGATCGACAGGAACCTCTGGGTCCACTTGAGAGGGTCGCTGGGGCTCAGTAACACCGTCGACGGTGGGTTTATCTTTACCCAACAAGTCCGCCGTCGTCATTTCTTCATATGCTTGGGCTTGATCCGCTGATGGGGTCGTGTTGACCTTGGGTACGGTCACACAAGCCATGCAAAAGGAAAGGCATAGGAGGACACCGTGAAATTTCACTGGGAATCCCTCCGGTCGAAACATCATAAAGGCTCAGTAGCCTTGTTTATCCATCATCGGCAATGGCTTCTCACTTGGCGATTGTACCTGTTGGTATCCATGCTGGTGACAAGCGCTTGTACCGTACCCCCTTCCGACAAGTCACCAACCAAAGATTTCGCCCCGACGACGCCCACAGTCAGCGATACGCTGGAGCCCCCTCGACTTCTAAAAGTCGCTCTCATTGCTTCTGCTCCAGATTACTTTGTGTACCGTGGGCGACCTCGAGGGTTTGTTTTCGACCTTTCGAAAATTCTCGCACGACGCTGGCAACGGCGACTGCAGGTCGAAGTGGCTCGAGACGAACAAGAGGCTCTGCAATGGCTAAAGACGGGTCGAGTCGAAATCGCTGCGATTGGCACACCGCTCACCGATGAAGCCAGTGACGGTCTCATCGCTGGACCCGCAATGGAACATAGTGATTCAGTGCTTGTGTCGAGAAATGGACAATCGCCGATCACGATCGCTGCTTTGGAAGGTTCCACAGCAGCCGATGATCTGGTCGGCCGTTGTGTCCCGCCTTGCCAACAGCAAATCGTTCCCAGACCGAAAAGTACTTGGGGGTTTCTCAAAGCCTTCCAGGAGGGCCGTCTAAAGAGTCAAGGCATCCTCATACCCAGACGCTATGCTGAAGCCTTTATTAAGATGCACCCGCAACTCCAGATACGAGAGGGCTGGGGTACGTCACGGCCTGTCTCCTGGTGGTTGCATCCGCGGGATCAAGATCTCCTCGTCGATCTCGCTAGTTTCCTTAAAGACATTCAAAAACAACAACTCTACCCGGTCCTGAGGTATCGGTATTACAGCCAGCCTCAATGGATGATTCTGCGCTCTCGCCCCTTTGTTCGAACCGACCTAGGAGGCGTCATGACCCCATGGGACCCCATTCTCAAAGCAGCAGGAAGGCTTCAAGGCTTTGATTGGCATCTCCTCGGCGCCATCATCTTGAGAGAATCAGGTCATAACCGACACGCCGTGAGTAGCGCTGGCGCTCGTGGGCCTGTCCAGTTGATGCCTGGTACTGCAAAGGAACTCGGCGTCGATGACCCCAGCGATCCAGCCCAAGCCATTCCCGCTGCTGCACGCTACCTCCGCCGCCTGATCAACCGTTACAGCAGTGCAACTTCCTACAGTGATCAACGCTTGATGGCACTGGCTGCATATAATGTCGGACCGGGACACGTCGACGATGCCCGGATCTTGGCTCGACAACTTCAGCTTGATCCAAACAAATGGTGGGAAGGGGTTGCACTCGCTCTGCCGCTGCTGAACAAGAGTGCCTACGGCTTAAAGGCGCGCCATGGTCCCTGCCAGGGTCGAACCGCAGTCGGCTATGCCGAGGATGTCGAGATGCTTTATGATCAATACCAGCAGGTTTTGCCTCAAGTTCTCTTGGAGCGAGATGGAGGAACACCGTGATGTGGTCCGCTAATCCAGAGGATATCAGTGCATTCGAACCCCACAAGCAACGATCGATGGTCTACACGCCGGAGCGTCGCACGCTAAGGGAACGACTCAAAAAACTGGGAACACTGCTCGACGGCGACTGGCAGACCACTGATGATGCCCCCTCTTTATCCAACGGGCGACGGGTGCAAGAAATGTGGCTCTACACGATGCATGTATCCAACGATCATGGGCGCCTTGGGGCTCCAATGGTTCACCTAAACAGCCCCTTTGCCTTGGACACTTTAGCCTTCCACGACCATATGACTCGTTTCGTACGAGTCGATCAGGCTGGCTACACCTGGGGACTTTTGATCCATGCCAAAGCCAGCGCAGATCGTGCGAACCTAGAAGTCTTGCTGCAGCAGAAGAAATTGCAGCCATTGATCGATCCTTTAGATGCTCATTGCAGCCTGGATACAGAGGCACCACTCGCCCGCGGCGATACGCCGCTTGGCAACCGCTTCGGTAAAGGTTTTTGCCTTTGGTGGCGCCGTGATCTGACCGAGTGCACGGATCAAGTCATCAAGGACAACCTCGACGAACTTAAACCTCTTTGCGATGCCCTTGGTTGGACACCGGATCGAGATCTTGCTGGCCTCGCCGAGAAAGCCAAGACGGCTGCTCTGAATCAACCCTCTGTGATCTTTCAGGCAGGCGACTCGGTTCGTATTCGAAAAGGTCTACTCACAGGTCGGCGTGGGCGAGTCGAAACCATTCGGGCGGACGGACGTGTCCTTGTCTCTCTTGGCCCTGCCTCGATGGATTTTCATGCCGAGGACCTGTTCAGGGAAGGGTGAACTGCACGCGAGACCGGCTGAATGCCCGACGATCCCGGCCCCATGTTTCGAGGAAGCTGAAATTATCGAGATCAAATCCTGGGGCGGAGATCAGCGTCATGCTCACCTGATATTCGCCTGGCTCACCCGGGGCTCCAAGCCGTCGGGCGTCAAGCATACGAGGAATGCGAACTTTTCTCTGATCACCATGAACATAAATCATCCAACTCGAGCCCCCTGGACCCGTCAGGTCGAGTTCGATGTAATCGGGACGCTCGCCCTCTTCAGGTAACTTCCAACGCAGCAAGTGATCCTCGAGTTGCTGTCCATTAAAGGCGGGCGCTTGAAACTCAGGAAAAGGCAAGAGGGGGCCTAATGTAATGCCCCCTGCGAGTTGTCCGCCCCCACGAATTCGAACGATACTCGACGGCGATGCTCCGCTTTGTCCCGTGGCAAGCCCACCGATAAAACGGAACAACTCTCCAGGGGCTTCAGGCAGCCCGCGCAAGAGGACCGGCGCTCTTTGCGAAATCTTGTTTTGGAGTGGGAAGTAACCGTCGCCACCCAGATCCAAAACGGTTCGAACTTGATAGCGGTTCGGACCGACCTGTCCCTCGAGCGGTTCTGCCCTGGCAGCGAACTGAACCAGAACGGTACGATCCATTCCATAGGCAAGATCGATGTCCATCCCGTCCTTGTATTCACCGGATAAGGCGGTGATGTTTCGCCGCATGCCCATTTGCAGTTGCTGCACGATCTTTCCTTCATTGTCGTCCCAGATACCGGCAATGGCGATGAGCGTGTATCGGCCTGGATTCACCGTCACCACATACCGCTCGCCTTCCCCCCACACCTCATCAGCCCCTCCCAGCCAAGGGCGGCCGCCATCGGGGGTTCGTTGGGTCAGATAAAGCTTGGCGACGGCTCTCTGATCAGGACCCAAGACCGCTGGATCGAAGAGGGCCTTTGAGAAGCCAGTGATTCGACCGGCGAGCCGGGCTGGTTGTGACGGCGGCTGGGCACCACCTCCCCCTCCTTCACTGGGATCAGGAGGCGGTGGAGGGCAAGCCATCCAGAGGGTAATATCGGCGGCCTCCACCTCCACAACACTCACCGAACGCTGACAGCCCGACTTGAAAGCGGTTACAGTCTGGGGTCCTTCCAAGTCCAGTTCCGAAAATGTCACCTGCCCGCGCAAGTCGGTCAATGCGGTCCTTCCGGGCGAACCGACACTATCCAGGGCTACCGTGACACCCTCGATAGGCCCTAGATTCGTGTATTGATTAAGGACGGTGACATTCACGGCCCCCCGAACTTGACCCCCACGAGTCCCCCCGTATCGAAAACCAGGCTCATAGTATTCGAAAACGGCATCGAGGCCTGCCTCAACTCCCCGTTGCTGCGCACGAAGATCAACCCACCCTGGACTCGCTGGAGGCGTTCGAAAACGTAAAACCTGGTCGGAAACAACGTCCACCGAAAGATCCTGATCTCCCAACTGTAATTGGAAGGTCGGATCTGAAAATCCTTGACCCGCAACGCTCACCAACGTCCCGCCTGCCACCGCTCCGCGGCGTGGATGGAGGCCGTAAATCTCCAATTCCGCTTCAAATAGGAACGCATCTGGAACCACCAAGGTTTGGTCGGGACAAACCAGTCGAAGTTCCGCAGCCCCACCGGGCGCTGACAAGGTTTGAAAAACGGCTTGGTCTGCGGCGACGGACACCAAGGGTTGGGCTCTTCCGGCGAGATACACCTGCAACTCAGGGCAAAGCCCACGGCCGTTCAAGATGACTTGCTGCCCCCCAGACCTTGGACCCGAGGCAGGCTCCAGTGCTTCGAAGAATAAATCGTCCACGTAATGAAAGGCTGCTGGCAGTGTGGACGTATGGCCGTCATCCCAAAGTAGTTGAATCGCAACCTGACCCGCCTCGTGAGGAGGAACACGACTTATCAACTGGTTCGGTTGCACGGAGAGAAGAGGAGCCTCAATCTCGCCAAAGGACAGTCGACGAAGGGATTGATCAAAACCTGAGCCATAAAGGACCACATCCTGCCCTCCGCTGGGAGGGGCTTGAGTTGGACTCAGGGCCTGTAGTTGCCGGCCGGCGAAAGGCTGGAGTCGACGAAAGCCACCCAATAACCGATGCGTTTCACCGGGCTGCCGAACAATAATCGGGTACGCGCCGACCTCTTCGAGTCCAGCCAGTGTGCAGGTGGCGAGGTCCGCCCGCATCACCCGAACATCGAGACACTCTTGCGCTCCAACCTGCACTTCGAGTCCGGGCTCAAATCCTAAACCGAAGATAGTGAGGTAAGCGGGTTGACCAGGCATCACTACTTCAGGGTCGACCCCCTGAACTTGAAGATCCGGCCGGTAGGTAAATGCCCTTGCAAGGCGCTGCCTACCGTAGTCTTTGATCACTTCTAAATCGACGATGCCTGGAACGATCGCCGGGGGAACAAAGCCGCGAATTTCCTGCGCGCTGATCAACTCGGGATCGACCAAAGATCGACCCCCGATTGAAACCGCTGTCTTTCGGTCAAATCCATCACCTCTAAGGACCACTTCGAGTCCGCCAGCTCGGGGCCCAATGGAGGGCTCGACCGTCTCGATTCGGAGGCTGTCGAAGTAGGTGAAAGCATCTTCTAAGGTCGCTTCACCCAGGCTGTTGATCACCCGAAGCGTGGTCGGACCGGGGTGACCAGGCGGCGTTCGAAATGTGATGATGCGCTGATTCCGGAGCAACATATCAAGGACAGGTTCGCCGCCGATGAAAACCTGACTATCAGCGGCGAGTCCCTCACCCCGTAGTTGGACACGTGTTCCACCCAAGCTCGGTCCCTCAGCGGGGTTGATCTCTGTCAGTTGGACGGGAGCACCTGCGTCCTCAGGAACTCGCATGCCGGCGTCGACCACGGGCGGCGATGGGGGTCGAGCCGGCCGTTCAGGACTGTTCAGTTGGGGTGCAGGCTCAGGTTGTGATGGTAAACATGCCCCCAAAAGTGCAAAGCTGATCCACACTCGACGGCTCATGACTCGCACTCCCTGACGATCAACGGTAACATTCCCGGCAGATCGCCGCCACTCCCCTTCAACCGAGGGGTGAGCTAGGTCTCACAGCAGTCTAAACTCTCAATACATTCCCCAACCTTAAAGAAATTCTGCATTGGCTCCTGTCGACCCGAGAATTTCATCAAGAGCGTCCATATATTCCAAACTTGGTCCGATGCGATGGTGATGGTCACCTCGGGCTAGGACCTGTTGACCTTGCCGATGAACCATAAACTCGAGAGGCATCGGTCCCCGATGGGCTTGGACACAATCTTGAAGTTGGCTCAACAAGTCGGGACGAGATTTTTCTGCATCGAGATGCACTCGGCATCGAACCCCCTCCCGAAGAAAAACGTCCAGCGCCCGCTCGACTCGACGCACCTGCAATGCGACTTCGAGTTGAGCATCCGCTCCATCGTTTTGTTGCCGTCGAGCAGAGAGCGTACCCGTCAGCAACAGAGGTTCACCACAGGATAACAACTCTTCAACCTCATGAAGCAACTCCGGCTGAATCTTTGCTTCGCATTGACCGGTCACATCTTGAAGCGTCAAAAATGCCCGTCGTGGAATCACAGTGTCGTCCTTAGCACCTTTCATATTGCTGTAACTGACCACATTTTTGAACTCTGTGTGGACGATGATGCCGCCCACCCGAACCTCTTTCGAAGCATTTGCTCCATAGCGGGCTCTGGGGTCCCAAAGACGTGCCAACTCGCCGGCACCACAGGAGGATAATCGACGCAAGGCTCGACGGTACATCGCTGTCGGATGGCCTGAAAGAAACAGACCGAGCGCATCGAATTCTCGATCGAGTCTTTGCCTCTGGGAGAAACTTCCAATGGTATCGTCAAGTCCGGCACGGTCGTTGTCCGCAGCGGAATCAGCCATACCAGCACCACTAAAAAGGGTCATCTGACCTGCCGCTCGATCACGGTGGGTTCGAGCCGCCAACCGATAAACGGTTTCGACGCTGGCGAGGAGTCGGCGACGAGGCTCCTTAAAGCAATCCATAGCGCCTGCATCGATGAGGAGACCCATGGCTTTTCTTGGAAATTTCCGGGGCTCGCAACGCTTCGCCAAATCGATCAGCCCCTGAAACTCATCTCCTGCCTCTCGAGCCCGGAGAAGTTCAGAAAGAGCAGCATCTCCCAAGCCTTTGATCGCTGAAAGGCCAAAACGTAAACTCTCCTCACCTTCTGGACGAAAGCGAAGCGCACTCCGATTAATGCACGGCGCAAGGATTCGAATCCCGTGGTCTCGAGCTTCCCGAAGATACTTGGCAACGGTTGTGGTGTTGGCTCCATGAACGGTCACCTGAGCTGCATAGAAGGCGATGGGGTGAAACGCTTTTAAGTAGGCCGTTTGATAGGTGATCTTGGCATAAGCTGCAGCGTGTGACTTGTTGAAACCATAACCTGCAAACTTTTCAATCAAATCGAAAATTCGATCCGCTTCGTTCTTCTTTACGTTGTGGATTCGCTCCGCTCCATCGGCAAAGCGGAGCCGTTCCTCCTCCATGACTTCTCGTTTCTTTTTCCCCATCGCTCGTCGTAGGAGATCCGCTTGGCCCAGGCTGTAACCCGCAAGGATTTGGGCTGCCTGCATCACCTGCTCCTGATAAACCATGTGTCCATAAGTTGGCTTCAGGATGTCTTCGAGCGCAGGATGAGGGTATTCGATCGCAAGCCGGCCATGTTTACGGGCCACATAATCCGGAATCTGATCCATCGGTCCAGGGCGATAAAGAGCCACCGCAGCCACGATGTCTTCAAAGCAGTCCGGCTTTAACTCACGGAGCATGCTCTTCATGCCATCGGATTCAAGCTGGAAAATACCGTTGGTATCACCACGACTGATAAGACGAAACACAGCAGGATCATCCAAAGCCAAGAGATCCACATCGAGAGCGGGTAAAGACCGTTCGGCACTGGCGCTTTTTAAATGCTGGAAGCTGGAGATCAGTCGAAGGCGATCAGCCTCGGATCCCGCATTGGCGCGCATGATTTCCTCGTTCACGAGCTCTTGGGCATAGGAAACAATATCTAGGTTCTTCAAACCGAGGAAATCGAACTTAACGAGCCCGACCTTCTCCACCCCGTCCATGTTGAATTGTGTGGCGCTCCCCTCCCCCCCAGAGAAGGTGGGACTGTACTCATAAAGAGGCTCTTTGCCGATCACGACTCCACCGGCGTGGGTTCCGGCTTGCCGGTACAACCCCTCGAGTTGGGTTGCGATGGTGAAGGCCTTCCGAAAGACGGGATCGCTGTCTCGAAGGTGAACCAGTTTATCACTCACTTCGAAGAGACCCCAACTCCGACGAGCTTCGCCCACCTTTTTGGGATCACCCACCAAGCAACCATCGCGGACTTCGACACCGGGACCCTTGAAGGTCGGCGTGAGCGTGACGGGCTTCCCTTCGTGAAAAGCCGGAATGTGACGAGTCATTTCATTGATACGCTGGAAAGGCAGGCCCATGGTACGAGCCACATCTTTGATGACCGATTTTCCTCCGAGACGAGCAAAGGTTGCAATCTGACCGACCCGCTCTTGTCCATAGCGGTTGGCCACATACTCGATCACCTCGCCTCGACGCTCTTGGCAAAAATCCACATCGAAGTCCGGCATGCTGACACGCTCGGGGTTAAGGAAGCGCTCAAACAGAAGATCATAAGGCATGGGATCAAGATCGGTAATCCGCAGGCTCCACGCCACCAAACTCCCCGCTCCGCTCCCCCGGCCCGGACCCACTCGTATCTCTCGACTCTTCGCCCAATTAATAAAGTCCTGAACGATGAGAAAATAGCCGGGGAAACCCATTCCCTCAATGATATCCAGTTCGTGGTTGAGGCGGGGTTTGTATTCGTCCTGGTCGAGACCGTCGCCTAACTCAGTAAATCGGCGCGCCAGTCCTTCCGAACTTAACCGACGCAACTCTTGCGCTTCATCCCTGCCCCCCTCACATGGAAAGTCAGGAAGATGAATATCACCGATATCGACCGTGACATTGCAACGATCCGCAATCTCACAAGCCGTATCGATGCAATGTTGATGTTGCTGGAAGTACCCTCCCCGCATGGTCGCTTCATCTTTGATGTAGAACTGGTCGGTGTTATGCCCCCCGTGTTCGTCCACGGTTTGACGCCGCTGGATCGCCATCAGCACACCATGGGCTTCCGCATCGCCCGGGTCGACGTAGTGGCAATCGTTGGTACCGACCATACGAATATTGTGACTGTGACCGATCTCCAGCAACATCTCGTTGTAGGGGTACTGCTCTTCGAGGTGGTTATCTTGAAGTTCGAGAAAGAAATTATCGTAGCCAAAGATGGATTGCAGCCCCTGAGCAACCTTGAGCGCTCCATCCACATCCCGACTGTTGGCTCGGCCTTCTCGTTGTGCTCGTGGACCTAGCCATCCGTGATAAGTACGGCTCGTTGGTCCGCCAAGACAGGCTGTGGTGGCAATCAGCCCCTCGTGATGCTCCTCGAGCATTTTCCAATCCATCCGCGGACGGTAATAAAAACCTTCGGAATAGCTTCGAGAGACAAGTTTTTTGAGGTTCCGCCATCCCGTCTGATTTTCAGCGAGCAAAACCATATGAAAGAGGTCATCTCGATTACGATCTGTCGCCTTTTTGTTCGGCCCTAAAGTGTAAGCTTCAATGCCCATGATTGGCTTGATCCCCGCCTGTTGCGCCCGGACGTAAAAATCGAGCGCACCATGCATGTTGCCGTGATCGGTGACGGCTACAGCATTCATGCCTCTTTGCTGTACCACCTGGCACAGACGATCCATACGAATCGCCCCATCGAGGAAACTGTAACCACTGTGCAGATGCAAATGGGCAAAGCTCATGGAATTCACCCCTAGAAAACCATGCAAATCACGGTGTCGCCTCGCAGGCAAGGGCCGGAGGAAGATCTTCTGATTTATCGACTAATTTCAAACAAGAGCAGCCCTTTAAATCACCTGCTAGGTGAGGGTGTTCTCAGACTCGACTCGATTCCTGCCTTGTTCTTTCGCCCGGTAGAGGAGGTGGTCTGCATCGGCGAGCAATTCCTCGGGCTTGTTGTGGGCAAGACCACCTGTCGAAGCCACGCCAATACTGACCGTGATCTGTAATTCTCGTCCCCCATCCAAGGGTGTCTTCATCAACTCGACACACTGACGAATCCGCTCGCCAAAGGCGACCCCCTGACCCACGTCGAGCCCTCGGGCAACGAGGGCGAATTCCTCACCACCGTATCGACACACCACGTCCTCATCCCGACATAAATCCAGCAGCAATCGGCCCATGCCTCGTAGCACTTCATCGCCTACAGCATGCCCATGGGTGTCATTCACGCTCTTAAAATGGTCCACATCAAACATAAGCAGAGACAAGGGGGTTCCATGTCGTCGAGCAAAGGAGAACTCTTCCCGTAATCGCTCAAAGAAAACCCGACGGTTTAAAAGGCCGGTCAAAGGGTCTCGCGTCGCCCGCTGATAAATTTCAGCTCTAAGTTTTGCCTCTTGAAGGTCTTGGTACTCGAACTTAGCGACGGTATCAGTCCCAAAAGCCACCCGATCTCCGTGGGTCAGTGTTCCCGTCTTGACCTTCAAGCCGTTGAGATAAGTCCCGTTGGTGCTGCCCAGATCCTCAAGTTCGTAGTCATCGGCCGCAGTTGCTCGTTTGATCTGTGCATGATTCCTCGAAATCCCATCGTCATCGAGTCGAATCTGGCACCGGTCGCCCCGACCCACGACAATGCGTTCACCGCGCAACTCAAAGCTGACTCCCCGACGATTGCCCGTCAACACAGTAAGGACGGCAATCTCAGCGCCCTCGGGTCGACCCAGAACGTCCATATCCAAGCTTGTTCGGTCGACCACGATGGTCTGCTCAAAGCTGTTCTCTTCGTCCTCAGCCAAACCTTTTCACTCCGTATCCCGCGCCACGAGCGCCTGAATATTGCTTCGGTGACGCCAAACGACAAGGGCGTAGATGGCTCCAAGAGTGATGCCCATCCCATGACCGTGACTCCACCAAGAGGCAATCGACATCAAACCAATGGCAATAAGCGAACCTAGACCGCTGACGCGAAACAAAAAGACGACAAGAACGTAGATCAAGAGGCCACCCGCGGCCAGGGTTGGGGCGAGGGCCAGAGTCACTCCAAGGGTTGTCGCTACCCCTTTTCCTCCCTGAAAACCGAGCCAAGGAGAACAGCAGTGACCGAACACAGCCATTCCGCCGGCGGCAAGACTCAAGGGATCCTCAGGCGAGTGTCCCCACATGATCACGAGGAGAGGAGGGAGATATCCTTTGAGCAGATCGAGCAATAAAACGATCGCCCCGAAGGCTTTTCCTCCCGCTCGATAAGCGTTGGTGGCACCAATATTGCCTGAGCCCAACTGCCGGAGATCCAAATCAAGGTATCGCTTCGCTAGTAAGAGACCAAATGGAATGCTACCGACGAGAAACGCGCCGAGTAGAAACAAGAGGTCGAGGACCAGGTTGGGCGTGAGTGATGACATGACGGCAGACGATGATTCTGTGAACGCGAGGTACTGAAGTGCGGGTGCTTGGAAAAGAGGAAAGGCTCCTCAGCTTCATGCTGATCGCCTCGGCATGTTCCTCCCCGAGCCCCAATATAGCCCCTCAAAATGGGGCGTCCAGTATCGAACTTTTGATCAGTTCAGATCTGCGCGGCGAGGTGGAGCCTTGTGGCTGCAACCTGGAACCCCTTGGCGGTTTGGCTCGATTGAGCACGGCACTCAAGGGTATCCCAGCCGCAGCCCACAAACATCTCATCCTTCATGGTAATCTCCTCAGTGAGGGGCACAACCCATCGCCACAGGCGGAAGCGCAGTTTGGATTAAAGAAAGAATTTTTGGCTTCTGCATTGCCCAAGCTGGGACTGAGCCTGGCTGTCGAAGGCCCCGCAGACAGGAAGTTACCCGCTAAGCTCCAACCCGGTACTCTTGGCGCAAAAACCGGCCTCAAACAGGGGAAGTTCGTCCAACTTGATGGAGGCATTGTGGTCTTGCGGGAGCCGATCCAACAACCGCTCCCAAAAGCACATCTTCGAGTGCTGATCAGCGAACGAACGCTGGAGGAACTCCGTTCGGAGGCTTCCGCTCTAAAGGAAGCTGGAATTGGGCTCATCCTCCTCGGGGGTCTAGAGGGCGATCACGCGCTTTGGCTGCAACTGGCCGAAGGACTCTTTGCACTTCGAAGCGGTGAGCGCGGACAACAACTGGCTCGACTCGAACTGCACCTTAGGGGCCCCGGCGGCTTGCAAGAGCTACCGGGCGCCGGACAACGAAAGAAAGATTTGGAACGTCTCGATCAACGAATTGAAACGATCCGAGAAGCTCGTGATCGGCTACGAGTACGCAAATCGAACCCAAAAGTGATCGCCGCCAGAGATCGTCAACTGACCGCTGCGCGAGCGGCGCGCGCAGCAAAGGTCGACGAACCGCTGCCCCAAGTTCCTGCGCAAGGCAACTTCATCCTGTACCATCCACTCATTCTCGACAGCCAGATGGCAGACGACCCTGAGATGGCGAAAGCAATTGCTCAACATCATCGCAAAGTAGGCGACCTAAACCGCCAAGCAGAGAACAAACGAATGTGTCCACCTCCCGACACAAACGAAGCCGTTTATTTAGGGTCATCCGCCTGCAAAAATTGCCATCCTGCTGCCTACGACACCTGGTTAAAAACGCCCCACAGCAAGGCTTGGAAAACCCTGGAGGAGGCCGGCAGAAACTACGATTACGCTTGCGTTAAATGCCATAGTGCCGGCTTTGATGATGCTCAGGGTTTTTGCAAAGTGAGCGAGGCCGGCGATCGAATCAACGTAGGCTGCGAATCCTGTCATGGACCCGGCTCGAAACACGCAAAAACAGGTGATAAGCGACTCATCGAGCGGGACCGAGGTTTAGCGGGATGCACATCATGCCATCACCCGCCCCACACCAAAGCCTTTCATCTCGATGACCGATTGGCGAGAATCCTCGGTCCAGGACATGGCGCACTCACCCAACAAGGAGTTCCCTAGTGTCTCTTCTCCTCATTGCTACGCTCTCAGCGCCTACACTTCATTCGGAGCCCGATCTTCGCTCAGACAAGTGGTTTCAGCGCCGGATGCATCGGCGTCATCGCCTTTCGCCTCGAATGCGCCTTGAACGTCGAACAGAGAGCGTCAACCAACGACACTTGTTCGCGCTTTCGAGCCGACAAACGGGGCTTGCTCCGGCGCTGGATATCCCATGGGCGATGAACGAGGAAGTTGCTCACTTTGTACGCCATTATTCGGGCCCAGGACGTCAGTATTTTCAAAAGTGGCTGGATCGAGGGTGGGCGCTCATTCCCAGGCTTCGACAAGGCTTAGAGCAAGAGGGCGCTCCACTGGATTTAGTGTACTTAGCGATGATCGAGTCTGGTTTTCGAACCCAAGCGAAAAGTCGAGCAGGTGCTCAAGGTCTTTGGCAGTTCATCGGCGCAACAGGACGAGCCTTCGGGCTGAACCGATCGGCTTGGGTCGATGATCGAGGCGATCCAGAAGAAGCAACGCGAGCAGCGGCTCGCTATCTTTTGAGACTCCATGACCGCTTCCAGGATTGGCATCTGGCCTGGGCTGCATACAACGCCGGGCCGGGACGCATCGCTCGAGCGATGCGCGAGACGGGGGAGACTGAATTTTGGAAGATCGCACAAACAGGCGCTCTGCCTCGAGAAACACGGGAGTATGTCCCTCGGATTCTTGCTGCTGCAACCATCGCCACCCGACCTGAGCGATATGGATTTCGAGTCAACCGCCCCAAGGAACCCGTGACCATTCGAAAGGTCCTCGTCGAACGACCTTTATCCTTTGAGACCATCGAAAAGACCTGCCAAATCGAAACCGGTCAACTGATCCAATTGAATCCCAACCTGTACCGAAAAGTTACGCCGCCTGCGCACATGGTCGGACAGCCACATTCGCTCGCCATCCCAACTTCTGCCGCAACGAATTGCGCCGAACTGCTGAGCCAATTACCTCCAGAGGCAAATCATTATGTGCACAACTACACCATCAAGTCGGGAGACACCTTGGGCGGGATTGCAAATCGCTGGAACGTAAAAATTGGCTTGCTGATGCGGGTCAATAATCTCAGTTCTCGCACCGTGCTTAGAATCGGTCAGCGCCTGGTCATTCCAACGACGACACCATGAGCTTAGTACCGATTGACGACGCCCTCCTAAGACTACTCTCAGGGATCAAACCTCTGGGCAGCGCGGACGTTCCGATCGAACGCTCCATCGGCCGAGTGCTCGCACAACCTGTTTATGCACGGTACGATCACCCACGAGCCGATAACTCTGCAATGGATGGCTTCGCACTGCGCAGTGAAGACGGAACCATACCCCGTAAACTTGTAGGTCAGAGTGCTGCGGGGCACCCCGCAATTCCTGCACTTCAAACCGGTGAGGCGATGCGGATCTTTACCGGTGGGCTGATTCCCGAGGGAGCAGATGCCGTCTTGATTCAAGAGAATGCCCAATGGGACTCGTCCATGTGTCAACCTGAACAGCCGGCACAACCCGGCGATCATATCCGTCGACGAGCTGAGGACTTTGCTGAAGGAGACCTACTTATCGGTCCCGGCTACCCATTGCGCTCCATGGACTTGGCATTTGTAGCGGGTCAGGGGTTGAGCGACGTGACCGTCTTTCAGCGCCCCTCGGTGATCATCATTGCGACCGGTGACGAACTGGTCGCACCGGGAATCCCTTTGCAACGTGGGCAAATCCACGAGAGTAACTCGTTCATGATCGCGGCACAGGTTGAAGAAGCAGGAGGCGAGATCGTCGAGCGGATTCTTATTGGCGATGACCGAGAAGCCACCCAGAGAGCACTTCAACAATCTGCAGCACGAGCAGATCTCGTGATCTTCTGCGGTGGTGCCAGTGTCGGTGATCACGACCATGTCGTGGACTGCCTACAAGAACACACCGCTGGAAAACTTCATTTTTATAAAGTGAAAATGAAGCCAGGAAAGCCGGTAGCTGCAGCACAAACGAAGCAAACAACCATCCTCTGCCTGCCTGGAAATCCTGCATCGAGCGCTGTCGCTTTCGAACAATTTGTCCGTCCTTGCATTCGCACGTTTCAAGGGGATCTAAGACCCCACCGGCGCCTGGAGAGCAGACCGTTAGCGAAGGCTTTAAAGGGGCGTTCGAATCGGTGCCGATTTCTCCGGGCTCGTTACCAAGACGATGGCCGCGTATGTGCTCTTGAAAAACAAAGCTCTGGAATGCTCAGCAGTCTGATCGCTATCGATGGCTTTATCATGATCCCCGCCAATTGCGGCCCCTTCAAGGAGGGCGATTCGGTCGCTTTCCAAGCCTTCGGTGACGCCGGGCATCATCAGCCTCCAGAAGCCCAATGGAATGCCCTTTTTCCATGAGATCCATCCTGTTAGCCGGAGGACAAAGCCGCCGATTCGGTGAACCGAAAGCACTGATCCTCAAAGGGAACAACCCCCTGGTGGTAGATCGGTATCGAATGTTGCAAGAGATCGACCCCAATCCGATGATCTTGGCCGGTCAAATAGCGCACAAGATCCGAGCTCACTTACCGGAAGCTGAAATCATTGAAGACAGCCAACAGGGTCCGGCTGCGGCAATCTCTCAACTGCCTCATCAAGGACTGCATCTGGTGATGGCGGTCGATATGCCCCATCTCGATGGACGAGATCTCTGGTCATTTCTCACTTTCGCTGAAGGTCCTGCTATCCTGGGAACGGAGCCGGCGACACTCCCCTGCATTTTACGCTTACCCTTGGATTTGCGGGTCGGCAGCAGTCTACGAGCCCAACTAACTGCTCAAAACGCCCCTCACCTTCAGCCTGCGGACGTCCCAACGACCCGTTTAATACAATTCAATACGAAGGCAGCTTGGAAAGCACTCATTCCCCCCTGATATTGCCTCCATAAAATGCTCGCTTGTTGTCAGCCCAAGCCATTGCTACCGAGTCGCCGTGAAGTTCCCCTTTGGAGAAATTATGAGTCGCTACACGATCACCACCTGCTGCCTCGGAGCGCTCCTCGCCTGCAGTCAACCGCCCGCTCAAACCACGACGGAGCCCCAGCAGTGCCCGAGTCTTTTGCCAACGGGTTCGGGTGAAGGAGCTTCCATCGTCAATATCGGCGAGCACAGTATTTCAGTGGCTGATGTGGAGCGACGCATCAACGATCAACCCCCCTTTGTTCGCCAGCGCTACGAGACCCGTGAGCGTCTTGAGCAATACGTCGACCGAATGGTCGAGCGTCAACTTTTCGCAATGGAAGCCATTGAGCGGGGCGTTCTGGAGAAACCTCGAGTCCTCGACACCGTCCTCTCGACCCTTGCGCAGGAACTCTCTCGAGAGGTGATGACTGAACGAGTCAACGTGGCTGAGGTCACCGATGAAGAAGCAAAGACTTACTATGATGAACATCAGAGCTACTACAACAAAGACGAAGCCGTCCGAGTGAGTCACATTTATTTCCAGGCAAACAATGATAAGGCCGCGGCGAAGGCAGATGCAGAGAAGGCTCATCAGGAGTTGATGGCTGCCGCTAAACGCAAAGAACGTGGCGCATTTCGAGATGCCGCACAAAAGTACAGTGATGACGAAGCAACCAAATCCCGAGGCGGTGATCTCATGTATCTTACGGAGACCCGGTTACGTGAGCGCTACGGTGATGGCATCGCCAAGTCGATTTGGAACCTGCCCAAGCTGAAAGCGATGACACCGGTCGTCGAGGGTCGTGATGGCTTTCATATCTTTCGGCTCACAGGACGACGTCAGGCACTCAAGCAAAGCTTTGATACAGTCAAAGAACGGATCCGACACCGCATCTTTCGAGATCGTCGCCGAAAAGCTCGAGAGAGTTACTTTGATGAACTGAAGAAGAAGTACAATGTCAGCATGAACAAAGAGGCTTTTGCCGAAGTGAAAGTGGCGAAACCAGCACCTAAAAAGCAAGGTAAAGGCTCTGCTGGTGGGCCGAATAATAACGTTCCAAAAGGACTGAAGGCGTTACCGGTTCCAGCCTCAGGGCCGAAAAAAGGACATGATCCTCACAATCACGGCCATTGAAAAGTCTCAAGGCGCTGGGGCTACTCTTCGCCCTCACCGCCTGCAATACCGGGGAGAGTGACGGCACCGAGCGCATTCTTCGGGCGACCGTGGCTAGCGTCGATGGAAGTCCAGTGCTTGCTGATGCATTGGCACTCCAACTCCTGCGTCAATACGGCGGTATTCTTGTGGAACCAGACAGTGATTGGCTTGGGGTATCGAAGCGCTTACTCAATCAAGAGATCGACCTGAAATTACTTGCTGAAGAAGCGGCTCGCCGTCAGATCACTCCTCTCGCTTTACGGTTAAGCGATCGACAGACTCGAGGTTGGTCAGCCGCTGAACTCCGCCGCCGCCTCGATGAATTGGGGCTTTCAGAGCAGCGTTTTAGAGCCCGTCTTCAGTTACGACAGATCGCCGATGAGTTGGTACGACTTGAAGCGGGCGAAAAACCGGTATCTGAAGACGAAATCCAGACATGGATCAAAGCCAACCCACAACCCGAGCGTGTCCAGATCCGACATTTGGTCGTCAGGGATCAAGATCGAGCAAAAGAAGCAAAAAAGCGGCTCGAGAGCGGAAAAAGCTTCACAGACATCGCCATGCTCTACGGCGAAGGCCCCGAAGCCACTCGGGGGGGACTACTGCCTCCTTTTGGTCGCCAGCAAATGCCCAGCGTGTTTGATGCTGCATTTCAACTCAAAATCGGACAGGTGAGCGAGCCTTTATCAAGCGAGCATGGCTGGCATCTCCTGCGTCTAGAACGCCGTTTAGAACCCGAAGTGCATGCTCGAGAGTTGGCACTTACTCAACTGATTCGACAACGAAGTGAAATGGCAAGTACTCGCCTGTTGAAACGACTTCGCAAGCAAGCGGACATTCAAATCGATCTTCAAGCGTTGAATGAACTGGTCAACTTCTTGAAAACGAACCACAGAGCCAGCCAATGAATATGATCTTACTCTCTAGTCTCCTGCTCCATGGGACGACGGAAGGGCTCGTCCATCTCGATGGCGTCGTCGCCGTTGTGGATGGAGAAGCCATTTTGGCCAGTGATTTGTTGCCAGGCAAAGCACAGGGTTTAAGCTCAGAGGAAGCTTTCGAGCGCTTGATTCGAGATCGGCTTTTGAGCGCAGAGGCACGCGCTCGGTCACTCACCGTTAGTGATCAAGAGGTCGAGAGTACACTTGATGGTATTCAAGCCCGAAACGGTATCCCAGACCGGGCAGCGTTAAAAAGCGCCGTCTCTCAAGCGGGACAGACCTGGGCTGAGTACCTTCAGTCGTTGCGCAGACAACTGCTTCAACAGCGCCTTGTTGGCAGCATGATGCGGCAAAGCGGCATGGTGACCGACCGGGAGGTCGATGCAGAGTTAAGTCTTCGAGCAAGTCATCATCGAGAGGAAAGAAAAACCCGCCACCTGTTGCTGAGGGTCGATGAAAAGGCTGCGGACTGGGAGGCAGAGGACGCCAAGAATCGACTGGTCGAGTTGGTGGCTGAGCTTAAAGACGAGGCCTTATTTATCGCTGCTGCGAAGCGTAACAGCGAGGACGGAAGTGCTGGCGCAGGCGGCGATCTCGGCTGGATTCGGCGGGGTCAAATGGTCCCTGCATTCGAATCTGCCGCCTTCAAAGCCCCGAAAGGAAAAGCGATCGGCCCCATACGAAGCCGTTTTGGCTGGCATCTGATTTGGGTCGCCGACACTCGCATGCGCCCAGTGAACCAAGAGCTACGCCAATCGGTGAGTGAGCAGATCCGAAGAAAAAAAGCCGAGGTTGCGCTCGAGAAACTGATTGAAACCGCTCGAGAAAAGGCTTTGGTACGCCGCGCACCATGAGAACGATTGTTTCCGTGGGTGACCCCAGCGGGATCGGCCCTGAATTGTTTGCACAACTCATTCTCGACGAACCCCAGTGGCTCGAACGAGGGGACTTCATCCTCACAGGACCACCAAGATTGTGGCGCCAGCTTGGACTTGAGGAGGGACCGAACCTTCAATTCCATGGCTCGCCCGTTGAGGGGACGCTTCCAACCCCCGGAATTCCTTGTGCCAAAGGAGCCGAAATTCAATGCAGAGGCTTTCTCGAAGCCCTGGAAATCGTCCAGGAAGATGAATCTGCCTCTTTATTGACGTTACCGGTCAATAAGGAACAGCTAAACAAGGCGGGAATAACTTTTTTAGGACACACTGAGTATTTTAGGATTGTCTACCCCAGTCGCAAGATTACCATGGCTTTCCGCAGTGATGCTTACTGGTTAGCCCTCGTTACGGATCACTTAGCGCTGCAAGATGTCCCGGAGCGACTGCACGAGGAAGATCTTATCAAGTCAGCAACTCAACTTTATGAAGCGAGTCAGAAACCCTTGGCCATCTGCGGGTTGAATCCACATGCAGGAGAAGCGGGTCTGATGGGAGATGATGAGTTAAGACTCGCCCCTGCTCTCGTACAAATCCGATCAAAGGGAATTCCGTGCCGTGGCTTCATCGCTGCGGACAGCTTCTTTGCTCATTGGGATCCCAAAGAAGCCGTTTTGGCTCTCTACCACGACCAGGGGCTCAGTCCTTTTAAAGCCTTGTTTCACGGACAAAGCTGTCAAATCAGTCTCGGTATGCCCTTTCGCCGAGTTTCACCCGATCACGGAACCGCATATTCGCTAGCAGGAACGGGGAAAGCCGATCCGGGCTCACTGCGTCAGGCGCTTAAAGAAGCGCTACGGTAAGATCGGCCGGTTAAGGCCTATCGTTTCAGGTTCACAACCTCACGAAGAAGTTCATCGCCTGTCGTGACCGAACGTGAGCCAGCCTGGAAGGCTCGCTGATACTGAATCAGATCGACAAACTCCTGGGCAAGATCGACGTTGCTCGCCTCCAAAGACCCTTGAATAATGGAGCCTCGCGAACCCGTGAGAGGAGCGGCGATCGCCTCATCTCCCGATTCCAAACTCCCTTCAAAAAGGTTTTCACCGATTCGGTTTAATCCCTCAGGATTACGGAACTGAGCCAAAGTCACCTGACCAAGAACGAGCGATTTACCGTTGGTGTAGTTCCCCCGTAACATTCCATCTCGGGCGAGATCGATCGAGACCAAGGCTCCCGATGCGTAGCCGTCCTGACTTTGAGTTACGATGGTGGAGGCAGAACCGAAGGATGTAATACCATCGAGACCTCCGGTTCCAGTCACCGCATCGAAGGTTGTGCCTGCATCAAAATTGAAAGCGACGCCTTGGGCTGCAGGAGGCGTTGGGTTCCAGTTCCCTGCTTGAGTGGTTACATTAGAAACCAAGGCACCATTTTGTTGAAACGTGAACTGCTGGGTTTGGACCTCGACACCATCGATTAAGATGTGTGCGTCCCAAGTGGTATTGCTGGTCCGCTCAAAATAGAGTCGAGCATCATAGGGTTTCCCGAGGCTGTCGAAAACCGACACTGTCGTCGCATAATCACTCGTCGCATCGGGATCGTTCACATCAAAGGGCAGCGGTCCCCCGAGACCTCCTCGAACCGCTGTTCGCGCATCGAGGTTTAAAGCCAAAGCGATCTCTGTCGTCTGTCGGGGGGCGATGTTGGTGCGCTGAACAGCCAAGTCGGCTGTGGTGGACTGAAGCTCATCGTTCGCTCCCACGGGTTGCCCCTGGAGTCGGGCTCCGCTCGGATTGACGACAAAACCGTCCTTATCGACGCGGAATTGTCCTGCTCGAGAAAACAGAGTTTGTCCGGGACGTCCGACTTGCTCGCCGTTCAAAACAAAGAATCCCTCACCAGCGATCGCCATATCCAAGGGAAAACTCGTGTTCATGATCGCCCCTTGGCTGTGCATCCTTTGGATATCCACCAACTTGGTACCGAATCCAATGGCGGCGAGAAGTCCATGGGTATCCGAGGTATCGGCGACAATATCTCCAAAGCTGACCCGACTTCTCTTGAAACCAACCGTGTTAACATTCGAAATGTTTTCAGAGGCGACCTGAATCGCTTTTCCATTTGCGTTGATGGCGGTGACGCCAATGCCAAGAGTACCGAAAAGCGACATACTAACTCCTTAAAGGACCACCACTGCGTCGAGACCGTCGATGACCTCATGCTTGGGTGCACTCGTGCGCTGGATGTCCAACAGCAATCGCTGTTCAGCATCCACTTGAAGTAAATGATCTGTATCGATGAGGAGAGCCGTTGATTTACCGGTCTCCTGAAGGCGATCGATGGCCTCATTGATGCGGCGACGTTTGTCGGCACTCAAATCCAGTCCAGAGATCGCTGCTTGCTCATGGGCTTGGGCGCTCACGCGCAACTCACCCCGCTGGTGAATGGTCTTCGCAAAGACCTCAGCGAACGTCTCAACAACCCCACCCTGTGGAAGCATCGCTCGCTGTGACTCCACCCGCTCATAAGGGCGTGGCAGCTGAAAGCGCGGATCCAAGTCGAGAGCCACAAAGACCCCTTTGGCGCGAAATGCGTCTCTCCATAAATCGACGCATACTCTGATGAGGTTTAGGCCTAAAAAGGGTGGCTATGTCGTGAATTAAAGACTGCAAGTCGCCCTGAACAAGGCGAGATTCTGAGCAGAAGATGGGAAGGCGTCTTTAGGGGTGAACCTCGCGGACATCGCCCAGGTTCACCATACGACCACCGGCGCGAAGTCTTGGAATTCCTGCCTCAAAGACAACGGCATCGACTCGAGCTAATAAATGCGTGGCAATATCAACGGTTCGGCCTTGTGCGTCCAAGCCTTCAGCTCGAATCCGATAAGAACCCTGCTCGACAACTCGACCTTCATCGTCTCGCCCGTCCCATGTGACCGTCAGAGGCCCCTCGGACTGAGCTCCGAGTCGGATCCTGCGTACCACATCTCCATTTTCGTCCACCACTTCAACCTGCCCCGTCGCAATCGAGGCTGGCAAACTCAGATGAATGTCCGCTTCGGCATCGACCAACTCAACATGATCGCCCGGAACCATCACCTGTTTACCAACCAGGTTGACCGCTTGAGAACTGATCTGAGCTGAGGTTGCCAACGCAAGTTCCGACAAATTCGAGTTGGTCTGCACCTGCTGTTCCAAGCTTGAGAACTGTGCCATTTGTCCGATGAACTCGGTATTTTCCATGGGCTCCAATGGGTTTTGGTTCTGCAGTTGTGTCACGAGAAGCTTAAGAAAGGAGTCCTTATCTAAATCCTGTGTCGCCGTCGGCTCGGCGCTCGGCTGCAGTCTCAGATTGTCGGGGATACCGTTAATTTCCATGACGAATCTCTACTCCTTCGATCTAAGCGGTCACCTGAACTGTGGATCCATCTCTCAAGATCTCCAAAGGTGCCTCATCTTCGGTTTCTTCAGTGTCCTCAGCTGTCGGTGCTTCTTCCTCCGAAGAGGCCAGTTCATCTTCGCTTAACGACTCATCCATCATGCTAAAGTCATCGGTCTGTCGCAGTTCAATATTGACCGTTTCACCGCTGGCTTGAGCCAAACTAAACTCTAGGCTCGGAAGCATCTCTTGAAAGGCACGAAGTGCTTCCACTCGCTCCACCTCAAACTGCATCACCAACTCGTTCCCGCGCTGCTCAACTCGAATTTGGACACGACCAAGCTCGGGTGGGTTTAATTTAAGTTGCAAGACCTTGTTGCTCATCTGGCGAAGCTCGCCACCCCCTGCTTTGAGAATCGCCTCAACCATCCGGACCCGATCAACGCTCTGAGTCGGATCCACGGGCAGCGTGATGTCCTGCACCACAGTCGTGGCGACAACCTTCGGTGAAATTGCACTCTCAAGGCGTACTTGGTTTGCAGAGGCATCGGCTGATTTCAATGCTCCCGAGGGGGCTATTTTCGGTGATTTAATGGCTTGATCTTGACTTGGTTGAACGACCTTTGGGGTGGGTTCCGAAGCCTCTAAAGCCATCGACGATGAATCGATGAAACTCCGATACGATAGATCGGGGGCCTTCTGAACATCCTGGGTCAAGCTAGCGAAGGCCGGAGCCTTCACCTTCGACTTCTGAAGATCCAAACCCTGGAGTGGTGCCTGCTGATGCTTTGGCGAAGGTTTCACCTCTTTTTGCAACGCGAGAATACCACCATGGGGTAGTGATTCGAGGTCGGGCTGAACAGCAGTTGTCTTTTCTGGGATGACCGGTGTCGGTGCGGTCAATGTCACCTGAAAGCTGAGTTCCGCTGGCAACTCCTCATGGACAACCTTCTCTTCGATGTGTTCCGAGTTTGCAGCGTCCTCATTCCCATCTGTTTCCGCCGACTGGTCCTCGCCGACGGGTTGCTCCTCAAAAGTGCTGTTCTCATCATTTTCTTTGGTTTGCTCTGCCTTTTGATCGGAGAGACCTTTGGTGTCATCACCAGACTCTGAGCGCATGACCTCTTCAAAACGATGATGGCCCTCATCATTCGATTCGGAGCGTGGCAATCCTCTTTCGCCTGCCGCGGGCTGAGAAGAACTTACGATCGAATGAATGGTACTCATCGAGTCTCCTCAACTTGTTCGAGGAGACTCTCGATCAACCCCTTTTTACGATCACTAATTTCCTCAGAAAGTCGTGCCGCCGCACGACCCGGTAAAAGGTTCATCATATTGGCTGCGATCTTTGGTTTCATCTGTAACATCATCTCCACGACAAGTTCCCGATCCATTCCCTGAATCGCTCGAGAAGCTGAGGCTGCCTGCATTTTCTCATAAATCTTCACGAGTTTACGCAGGCGCTGAGCGCGCACCTTTGCTTCTGCCAACTCCCTCTCCGTTAATTCTTCGTCGAGTTGTCGCTGAAGCTTTAGTAATTCTTCGCGCTGTGCAGCGATTTGCCGTTGTAAGTCTTCCAGACGACGGCCTTCGGCATCCTGTCGCGCTGCTTTTTGCTTCAGCGCTAAATTTCGGTCGAAAAGACTCGCGTAAACCTTCATCTGATCTTCGGTCGGGCGACGAGGACAACGGGTTGCATCACGCCCACGACCGCCCTGGCGAACTCTGCCTCCTGCCTCCTCGACGGGCGATGCCTTAGACGTTCCCTTCTGAGTCGTCTTTGTCGCAGCTTTCGCTGCAGCTTTCGCCGGCGCCTTTGCGGCTGCTTTGGTCGCCGCCTTTTGTTGGGCAAACATAGGCATCGAGCCCATGACAAACCACAAAATCAAAGCATTCATGGCGCCTCCGACACCAGTTGCTGGAGTTGAGCTTGGGTGTCTTGGAAACTCTGATCTTCGACCACTCCTTGCTGTAAGAAGGCTCGAAAATCCGACTCATGCTCGAGGTAATAGTCGACGAAAGGGTCAGATCCACGAGCATAGGCGCCCAACCGAACGAGATCTGCAGTTGCCTGATACCTCGCTTGAACTTGACGAAAAGTTTCTGCCGCTTGTTGTTGCTCCTGCCCACGTACGCTTCGCGCCAATCGGCTCAAAGAGGCTCCCACATCAACGGCTGGCCAATGACCCTCCTCCGCAAGTGTTCGGCTCAAAACAATGTGGCCATCAAGAACGCCTCGAACCGTATCAGAAACGGGTTCGTCCAGGTCATCCCCCTCCACCAGTACGGTAATCAGTGCCGTCAGTGATCCGCTCGAATCGCTGTTTCCCAGGCGCTCGAGAAGCCCGGGGAGTGCGGTAAAAACACTGGGGGGATAACCACGAGTGGCTGGAAGCTCCCCAGCAGCCAGCCCCAACTCCCGGCGCGCATGGGCATAACGGGTGACCGAATCCATCAAAAAGAGAACGTTCTGCCCACGGTCACGGAGGTCTTCAGCGATCGTGACAGCTAACTCAGCCGCTCGAATTCGCTCCAAGGGGGAGCGATCACCGGTGGCGACGACCAGAGCGCTCCGAGCTTGACCTTCGGGGCCGAGGTCCTCCTCGATAAAACTACGAACCTCTCGGCCACGCTCGCCGATCAAACCAATAACGACCACGTCGCACTCTGCGTTGCGAGCCATCATTCCCATCAAAGTGGACTTGCCCACCCCACTACCTGCAAAGATACCGACCCGTTGCCCTTTGCCGAGGGTAATCAAACCATCGATGGCTCGAATACCAACGGAGATTGGTTCCGTAATCCGAGCCCGTTGCAATGGATTGGGAGCCCGTCCTCTCAGGCTTCGTTGCCGAGCAGCAAGGACCGGGGGTCCGCCGTCAATGGGCTTGCCGAAGGCATCGACACTGCGTCCCACAAAGCCAAGCCCAACACCGACGCGATGTCCCAAAGGACGGATTTCGACACGGGCTCCAGCCCGTAACCCCTCAGGATAACTGTACGGCATCACCAAGCAGCGATCATTTTCAAAGCCGACCACTTCCCCTGTCATCTTGTCCTCACCAGAACCCATCACAACCTGCTGGCCGATGGCCGCTCCAGGTAAATGAGCCACAGCGAGTAAGCCCTTCAATGTCTCCACATGACCGCAGAGGGGAACCGGCTGACTGTTTGCCAAAACGCGATCAAGTTGCTCGAGATTGAAGAGGCGAGGAATCATGTCTCACCCGTCAATTCGGAGAGACTCGCACCAACCCTCTGCAGGCGGGCACCTAACGTGGCATCAAGTCGTCCCGCGGCACTCTCAATCAATAGATCTCCCCGTTTTAACTCGGGGTCTGCGCGGAGTTGAAGCTTTAAGCCCTGGGGTAGCTTGCCCAAAACCTGAGGCCCTTTACTGCGCAATAGATCGTAGTCTTTTTGACTCAGTACCAGTGTAATCGCCCCGGAGAGCTGAGCCGCTTCCAGCGCACTCCGAATCAATCCAACTAAAAGCTGGGGTCGCGTTTTTAACTCAGCACCCAAAATTCGTTCTGCGATCTTAACGGAGAGTTCGAGTAAATCGACTCGTGCCTGATCCATTAACCCCGAAACGATCGCATCGAGTTGTGCGATGGTCGATACCAATCTGGCTCGCTCCGACTCCAAAACTTCACTGGCTCGACGGTCTACCTGTTCTTCGACCGCCTGCAGTACCAAGGCTTCGATTTCCTGTTCCCTTTGTGCGAGCGCCTGAGCTTGAGTCTCGAGTTCTTTTGCTCGCTCATCGAGGGCTGTCTCTCTGGCATCTTGCTCACCGCTTCGCTCATCCAAACGCTGCGATCGGCCTGTGAGTTGAGCCTCATACGCTTCCGGGCGAATGAGTAAGGGTGAATCGGCAGCAACTCGCCCTTCAACCCCTGTCTCCACACGATCAAAATGCGCCGCTGCTACTTCCCCAGAACCATCGACAACCTGTGAAAAAAGTGTATTTTCAACAACTTTTATTGCACTTTCATCTAAAACACCACCTCGACGCTCATAGTCCATGGCTAGACCATTTCCTCACCGCCAAGATCGATTTCACCACTCTCACCCAAACTCATCGCAATATTGACGATTTTCCCTTGAGCCTCTTCCACATCTTTGAGCCGAGCAGGGCCCATGTTTTCCAGTTCCTCTTGCATCATGGCTGCAGCACGTTGAGACATGCCTTTGTACCAATGCTGCCGCATCTGCTCGGTCGCAGTTTTCAGAGAAAGCATGAGCGTCTGGTTATCGACATCTCGATTGAGGCGCTGCATGTCCCGAGCACCCATCTTCAAAAGGTCCTCAAAGGTGAACATTTGCTTACGAATCTCTTCGCCAAGTTCAACATCGGCGTCAGAAATAGCAGCCAATAATTCATCTCGGTCATCCTTGCCCATGTTAATCAGAACATTGGCAACGTACTCTTTGCCATCCATTTGACTGGCTGCATAATCGCCGAGTTCCTCGCTCAAGACGCCGTAAATTTCGCTGAGTACTTCAGGGCTGACCTGATCGAGCGTCGCCATCCGGAGAATAATATTCTGCCTCGTATCTCGCTCGAGATGAACGAGCACGTGACCGGCTTTCTCAATTCCAACCGTATTGAGGACAGTGGCAACGGTTTGAGGCTGCTCTTTACTCAGAATACCAGCCAGAGCGACGGGGTCAGTCCGAGCCAGTCGCTCCCGGAAAACCGCCTGTAAATCTGGCTCACGTAGAAGTCGAACCGCCTTTTCCTCACCAAAGGCTCTGACACTCAGTCTGTACACGTAATCATTGGAATCCTTCATCGTTAGCTCATTGGAAACCAACTCACTGAATTCATCCAAAACCGTTTCCGCTGTATCGGGTGGAAGATCCCCTAAAGTACTGGCGGCGAGACCAATGCGGGAAACCTCTCCCTCTTTGAGTTGACCAAGAACATTGACTGCCGCCTCTTCCCCCATGGCGAGGAGAAGAATGGCAGCCTTTTGTGCGCCCTTCGGCCCATCATCAGGCATCGCTATGCACCTCGTCGCCTAACCAGGAACGAATGATATCTGCTGCACGCTGGGGATCATCTTGCGCCAATTCTATGAGCGCTTGACGCTGCTCCATGAGCTTCCGACTTCGAGCATCACGCTCTGCTTCCTCAAGGGCCTGCGCCACATCCTCGACGCTGCCAGGCAATGCCGCCGCTTCCACCAACTCCGGTGAAATTTCCTTCAACTGACTCAAAAGAGGGCGAGCGATCATAAAGACCACAAGCAAGGCGATCACCACAGCGGCAACGGCTTGAACGATAGGTCCTATCCCAGTCAGCCCAACCCCTGCGCCTTCGCTGTTCATCTCAACCATTTGCGTGAAAGGTAGGTTGACGACCTCAAGAGTATCACCCCGTTTTTTGTCGATTCCAGCGGCACGAGAAACCAAATTCTGGATTTGCTGGAGTTCCTCAGGAGTTCTCGCCTCATAGCGGGGTGTTCCGCCGGGAACGGGAGTGGTCTTACCGTTGACCAAAACAGCCAATGAAAGCCGAGTGAGCGTCGCACCCCGCTGTCGGGTCACCTCCCGCACTTTATCAATTTCGTAGTTAATCCGTTCGGTCTGACGATCTGTCGATGATGCGCCACCGGCAGCAGCGACCTGCCCTTGCCCGCCCGGCTGATTACCTGCTTGGCCTGCACCACCCCCAGGCGCATCCTTACCTGCCCCTTCTATTTCACGCTTCTCTTGAACACGCTCTTCGCTGCGAGCGACCTGCTTTTCAGGGTCGTAAGCATCCTTATGGCGAGTCACCGCCGAGAAATCGAAGTTTGCCGCAACTTCGATCCGAACATTGTCGTGTCCAACCACAGGCTCGACCAACCGAACCAGGTTCCGTTTAAGATTGGCTTCGTATTGCCGCACTAAGTCATGGTAACCGTCAATGACGCCGACTTCTTCGTCGTCTCGAGCGCGCTTTAGAACGCTACCGCCCGAGTCAAGAATGGTGACATCCATCGGTGAAAGGCCTTCGACAGCACTGGCAATAAGTCGAGCAATACCCTTAACGGATCGCTGTGAAAGCGTCGAGGCATTCGAGAGCCTCAGAACCACCGATGCGGAAGGGCGCTCTTCTTCCTCCTTGAAGAGGCGCCTCTTTGGCATCACCAAATGCACACGGGCGGATAAAATCTCCTCAATACTTGAGATCGTTCGAGCCAACTCCCCTTCGAGTGCTCTGCGAAACTGCATGTTCTGAACAAACTCACTCATCCCCATCGTGGATCCGTCATCAAAGACTTCGAAGCCAACACCGGTCCCCTTCGGAAGCCCCTCACTGGCCAACTCAATCCGCAACTGATCCACACGGGGGGGAAGCACTCGAATCGTCTGACCACCGTCGGTGAGTTCATAGGGTTCTTGACGATTATCCAGAAACTTCGTGATCTCTTGGGCATCGCGAGGCTCGAGATCTGAATAAAGCACATTCATTCGGTCAGGTGCCTGCCCAAAGACAATAAAGGCAAAACCGCCGACACAAAGAAAGACGAGTCCCAACAGCGCAAAACGCTGCCGGGAATTCATTTCATTCCAGATCCGGCGGAGCTGGGCCAGATAGTCCCTTAATGCATCCATTTAGTTTTTTGGTCCTTAGATCTGCATCCGGCTTAAGTTTTGATAGGCATCGATAATCTTATTCCGCACTTTACCCACCATGCGCATCGTTAAATCAGCGCGCTCCAGTGCAATCATGGTCTCATGCACTGTCCCATTACCCATCAATAACTTGGTCGCCTCCGCGTCTGCCGCTTGAACCTTACTGTTCGCCTCAGCCAGTTTATCGCTCAGCATGTCAGCAAAGTTGGCCGCACCTTTCTGGGGCTTTAGACGCCCCTCAAGGGCTTTGAATCGTTGAATCTCAACACCTTCAATACGCATTTGATCAATCCCCCCTAGGTTGCCAAGTCGAGGGCACGTTGTGCCATGGTCTTGACGGTCATCACCGCATTGGCTGCTGCCCGGTAAGCGGTGCTCGCAGAAATCATATCCACCATTTCTTCGACCACCTGAACGTTGGGCATCGAAACGTAACCATCCTCGTTTGCATCCGGGTGACTCGGATCAAAAACCAAACGCGGTGGACTGTTATCAAACGCAATCCCGGCGGCGATCGGTTCTCGAATAGACATCCCCTCATGGCGACCAATGGGATAACCTGCCTCATCTTTGAGGACCTCTGCTTTTTGAATCACCATGCGGCGACGAAAAGGACCTCCTTCCTCGGTGCGAGTGGTTTCAGCATTTGCTAGATTGGAACTCGCAACATTGACCCGAGTTCGGGCAGCAGACATCGCAGCAGCGTTAATTCGAAGTGCTGTATCGAGATTCATCAGCGACCTCCAGAGATGGCATAGGAAAGCATGCCGTGTTTCTTTTTCAGGATTTTCACCGCCGCCTGGTAAGCCAAATTATTTTGGGTCATCTTGGCGACCTCTCGGTCCAAATCGACGGAGTTCCCATTTTCGCCCGGTAGACTTCCCGGATCGAAAACGAGTTCACCCCCTAAGCCTTGATCACCCGATAAGACTCCTGAGCCATCATCAGGCAAACGTAAGTCCTCTCGAGCGGGGACTCCGTTCACCATGTCTCGAAGGGTTTGGTGAAACTTCAAATCCACCGGTGTATAACCTGGCGTGTCTCGGTTTCCCATGTTGGCAAGCAAGACATTTGCCCGCTCCACATAGAAACCGAGTGCTCGATGGGTCAGATCTTCAATTTTGGTCATTGTAACCCTCCCTGGTTGTTCAGCAACGCATCGTGGCGAAGCCTCCAAGTCAGATCTTCAGCTGCCGCAGCAGAAAGCTTATTCCAAAGACCATCGTCGGCGTTGGCTAACGATTTCCACTCTTGCAAAGCTCCTGCCAAGTCGCCCAAAATGGCGCGAACTTCCGCAATCCGGTAGCCAGCCATCGCACCTCGTTCGTCCGTCTTTTCTGCTTGGACTCGAGCCCGGTCGTAGGCTTGAGCCGCAAGTCGCCAGTTTCGCAACCGATAGTATGCGTCACCCAATTCAAATCGAATATCGATAAGCGCTTGAGACTCTTGATCTCCTTGAACCGTCTGAAAGCTCTCAATGGCCTTGTTAAAGGCAACGGCTGCACTTGCAGGTGCATCCCGTTTGGCTTCAAGTCGACCGATTCGCTGATAAAGACGCGCTTTGTAGAGAGGCTGCTTGGTCTTGCTAATCGCCGTGCGGTACGACTCAATGGCTCGATCTGAGCGCTTTTTAGCCTCTTCTATTTCACCACGTACGACCCAAAGATTCGCAATCTGCTTTCCTTTTGGGTACGTCGCCAAGTGATACTCGATGACCTCAGCTGCTCGGAAGTAATCCCGACGACCAAGATAAGCCTTAGCTAAGGCGACCATAATCTCCTCTTCATCATCCGGTTGCTCTTTGGCTGTGCGGGTTTGAAGCGCTCGCTGTAGAATCTTAATCGCCCGCCGATGCATTCCGACCATGTTCATGGACTTTCCTGCGATCAATAGGGTTTGCATCCCCCCGGGGCTGGCGTCGAGACGGTCGTCAGCGAGAACGAAGTTTTCGATAATCTCAGGATGACGACCTTCCGACCAAAGGTCTTTCATCAGGGCCAGCCGAGCTCTATGAATCAAGCCGAGGTCGTGCTTCAACATGAAGGATTCAGGAAACTCTTCCTCCAAAAACAAGAGGCGTTCATAGGCTTCTCGATACTCCCCCCGAAGAAATCGAGCCCGAGCCTCACGATACATAGATTCTTCTGCTGCTGCTTCACTGGCTCGGCTCAAACGGCGCTGAAGCGTTCGATACGCTTCTAAGGGAAAGGCTTCTCCTTGAACCGACTCGCCAGTGACTTCCAGGGTTCGGATTCGAGCGAGACGACCCGCTTCTAATTTGGGAAAAAGTCGTAAAGCATCTCGATAAAACTTAAGTGCACCATCAGCGTCACCTTTTTGCCAGGCAAAGTCCCCTCGTCGAAGCATCGCTAGAGCAATCGCATTGGATTCCGAAGGCTCTAGAATAAGGCTCGTCTTGTCCTTCTCCGCCTGGGCTTTGACTTTGCGGTACACCTCGAGGTGGTGGCTCAATAGCCGATCAGCCGGTTTGTCCTTTTTCAGAATCCGCAAAGACTCCGCCACCAAGATGCCCATCGCAGGTTGCTCCTTGGCTCGGTCTGGATTCTCTTCAAAAGCCTTCACCAACATCGGAGCTGCCATGCTGTAGACGTGATCGGCGTAAAGCATACTGCCGAGGCGATAACGGGCCGTGTTCATCAGAGCCCCTTCGCGCGTCATGAAGTCTCGCTGATTCGACTCTGTATCCGCTCCCTCTCCAAGTCGAACCTGGGTTTCAAGTTCAGCAACCTCTGCCGCATCGGCAAGCTCCTGAGAAGCCTCGCCGACGCTCCGTAGATACTCATCGTTCGGATTCGAATCGAGATGCTTCTGAAGTCGCTTTCCAAGGTCCTCTCTCCATTGCCGCCCCGCCATTTTGAAATGGCCCGCTGCAGCACGAAGGTCCTGACCCATCGCTCGTTCGGATTCGGCACGTCCCAAACGATAAAGAGCCCGTTGATAACGAAACAGTTGTTCCGCATCCCCACCCATCGGTGCATTCAAGGTAATGCGGGTCAAAAGGTTGATCGTTGCGCCCCATTGACCGGTCATACCAGACTCATCGTAGAGGATTTCGGAAAGCAAGTGACTCGCCAGTTCCTTTAAGGGGTGATCAAAAAATCCGTTCACTGCATTTCGAGCATCACCAAGCATCTTTTTAAGTTGTCCGGGCTCGATACTCTCAAGATCAAAAAACTCCAGAGCTGCGTTGAAGTTTCGGGCAGCTTGAGTCAGTCGTATCGCCCGGTTGTTACGAGCCGATACATCCTCATCGGTCGCCTCGGGCGGCAACGGCACACGGAGCGCTGAATCCCCCACATCACGAGGGTCCATAATCACATAGGTCGGCTCTCCGATCAGCATCTCTGGAATTTCAACATCCACGTAATAGGGAATCAGGGGGACGGTCACTCCTCCTCCCGTGCCTCCTCTTTCCTGGCCGATATAGAGAACCGGGCGATTGGCAGCCCACTTCAGCCAAACCTTAAAGTTATGGGAAACCACGTGGAATCGATAACGCTTCGCTCGTCCAGGTCCTGGGACTTCCTGAACTCTCTTGATCATCTCTTTGACTTGTCGGCGGAGACGAAAGATCAGCGCCGAGCCTGCGCTTGGGACGATCAAATCAAATGCATTGGTCAGGGGCTGGCGCTCCACGCGGGCTGCACGACCGATCGCCTGGGGCAACAAAACCTGCTGAATACGAGCAAACCCGCGAACATCACCAACTCCCGTCGATCGACTTCGCAGCAATTGACTTAATGAGTCGCCCTGAGACGTTTGTGCTTGTACCGAACC